>Ga0335073_10007364_pt1 | contig 15433 bp, 17 predicted proteins | sample Lox_Sample_22_FD_207093 | JGI IMG/M metagenome (GOLD analysis project Ga0335073, IMG submission 207093) | Soil microbial communities from Loxahatchee National Wildlife Refuge, Florida, United States - Lox_Sample_2.2 | ecosystem: Environmental > Terrestrial > Soil > Wetlands | place: USA... | reverse complement strand
GAGGCGGCCATGACACAGGTCACATATCAGACCGTCAGGTTGAGGAAGGGAAGGCACGACTCTCCCGAGGAGGGAGCGTGCGTGATGGAGCTCGCCTCGATGCTCGCGGGCGAGCCGTTCAGCGACCGCCCGGCATCGGTGTGCCCGGTGATCGGCTCCTGTCTGCGGGCCTACAACGACTGGATCGACGATGACCGCCGCCAGGATCTGTACCGGTATGCCGCGAGGGTCGTGGGAACCCGCGGACCGCAGGACATCCAGCGGGCCCGCGCCGAGCGCGTCACGACGTGGATCGGCGACAGCGCGCGCCGCCGGTGGACTCGCTTCGTGCTCGTCCGCGGGATGTTCGCGCTGATGCTGTGGCCGCAACCCGACGACCTCGGAAGCCGGATGGTCCAGGCCGTCGCCCGCCGCCGGCGCGGGTCACACCGTGAGGTACTCGAGCTGATCGACGAGCTGCTGTCGATCGGCGCTCAGCAGCGATCGCTGGCGAGCACGCCGCCGACCACGTCGGCGATGGTTGTCCCGATGAGGGCGCCGGCGAGCACGTCGCCGGGGTAGTGGACGCCGGTGTGGACGCGCGAATAAGCGACCACCGCGGCCAGCACGTGTAGTGGAGCCGCGGCAAGCGGGAGCACGCTCCCGACCCCGCCGGCGAAGGCGGTGGCGGCCGCCGTGTGCCCGGACGGGAATGACCGCGATGCCGGCATGCGGACCTGGCGGGCGGCGGGCACCTCCTGGAGCTCGCGGTCCGGGCGCGGCCGGCGCCCGAGCGGCTTGACCACGAGGTTCACGAACGCGGACGTAGCGGCCACGGACGCCAGTCCGGTGAGCGCCGCCCGCCGTCCCTTCGGGCCCCCGGCCACGGCCAGCAGCACCCCCGAGGCGATCGACAGCCTCGAGTAGTCCGCGGCATGCGAGAGCCGTCGTAGCGCGTTGTCGAGCTGCGGCGTCGGCGTGCCGGCGATCGCCGCGTAGACGGCCACATCGACTCGCTCGGCCTCTTCCAGCCAGGACACTCCCCGAAAGATCGCGCAACCGCTTGCGCGGCGCATCCCCCGGAACGGATGAAGGCCCCCGGTCGCGCTCAGGAGGCGTCCGCGACGGGCAGGTCCAGCTCTTCCGCGGGGAACGAACTGTCCGCGATGAGCAGCCCGACCAGCACCCCCGCGAGCATCGACGCGACGGCGGTCGCCTCGATCATCGGCTCGCCTTTGACGGGCACCAGGTCACCCAAGGCCACCCGGAGTTCGTCGCGCATCTCGGGGTCGATGCCAAACGCCGCGTACACGGCGTCAAAGCTCGCCGCGGCTTCGTCATGCGCGCGGAGCCGGTTCAGCAGGAACAGGTCGTGTGCCCGTTCGCAACCGTCGCGAAGCGCGTCCTCGGATATGTGGATCACCTGGATAGACCTCTGTCCGGCGGGACGCGCGAACCTCTACCCGAGTTGGATCGCGTCTAACCGGGCCGGGCACTGGCCTTTAGAACCTGCGTAGCTCGACAATCGGCGCACGCCGGCGTGACCTTGCCGCGTGACGCACGTATGACACGCGTTACACGGCACGGTGAGGCTCGCACGCGGCCATTGCCGAGCTATGCAGGTCAGCAGTCGGAGTGGAGCGGACTGAACGGTTCGTGAGCGTGCGGGCTCTGACATTTGGCGCCCGTGACCCGCCCTACAGCACCGTGCGCCCCCCCGGGGCGAGCACGCGCACCTCCACGGCGGGCGCGTACTCCTTGGTGAACGCCGCAAACTCGCGCGCCGGCCGCTCGGGATCGGCGGCACGCCGCGCCGGGCGCGCCAGCGCGAACGTGCCCCAGTGGATCGGGATCGCCACCGAGGGGGCGATCAGCGCCGCGGCCTCCGCCGCGCTCCGCGGGTCGAGATGCCCCGCCCCGACGCGCGCGCCCCACCCCCACACCGGCAGCAACGCGACGTCCACGGCCCCGCGCAGCTCCGCCATTCCCGCGAACAGGTCGGTGTCCCCCGCGAAGTAGACGGCGCTCGAGCCGCGGATCACATAGCCCGCCGGTGTGGCCGCCGGCCCGAGCGGCCGGCGCCGCGGATCGTGCACCGCGGCGGTCGCCGCGATCCGGAGACCGCCGACCCCGATCTCGTCGCCCGGGCGGAGATCGCGAACGTCTCCTAGGCCCCGCTCGGTCAACCACTCTCGAGCCGGATGCGGCGCGAGCACCGGGCCCGAGCGCTCGAGCGCGCGGAGCGTCGGAAGGTCAGTATGGTCGGCGTGCAGGTGCGAGAGCAGGACGCAGTCGACGGGGCCAGGTTGGCTGGCATCCCGGGTGATCCGGACCAGTGGTCCGATCCGGCGTCGCAGGACGGGGTCGGTGATCACTCGCTGGCCGTCGATCTCGACGAGCACGGTCGCGTGGCCGAGCCAAGTGATCGCCAGACCGCTCGAGCTCATTCCCGATTCCGACGTGCCGCTCGGGCCGCTCATCGCGGCGATCGCATCGAGATTGGCGGGCCTCGTCATCGTCCGTTCGGGATGACGCCATGCGATGTTCACAATTGTGGTGCCCGCCTCCGTACCCGGAGAGGCATGCGCCCTTGTGGAAGACGGCGAGGGTGAGCACGATTCGAGCGGGGGGCGACAGGGAGCAGCAGATGAGCACAAGCGTCCAGCACGAGACCCGCGCAGCCGATCACAACGACCAAGCGCGGACGCGGGTGGTGGTGGCAGAGGATTCCTACGTCATCCGGGAGTTCCTGACCGCGACGCTGAGCGCCGCGCCGGAAATCGAGCTGCTCGCGGTCTGCACCAACGGCAAGGAGCTTCGAACCGCGATCGCCACCTGGGACCCCGAGGTCGTCCTCACCGACATCCGGATGCCGCCCTCGGGTACCGACGAGGGCGTTCGGATCGCCTCGGCGTTGCGCGACACGCGTCCCGACATCGGCGTCGTGGTGCTAAGCCAGTACGCGGAGCCCGCCTACGCGATCAGCCTGCTCGAACACGGAACCGGTGGACGGGCGTATCTGCTGAAGGAGCACATCCGCGACAAGAAACAGCTGATCGACGCGATCAAGGCGGTCGCGCGGGGCGGCTCGGTGATCGACCCGGTCATCGTCGATGTCCTGATCGAGGCCCGTTCGCGGGCGGCGAAGTCTCAACTCTCTCAGCTGACTCCGCGTGAGCGCGAGTTGCTCGCCGAGATCGCGGCGGGCAAGAGCAACAGCGCGATCGCCCAGTCGCTGGTGCTCACCAAGCGAGCGGTCGAGAAGCACGTGAACTCGATCTTCTCGAAGCTCAACCTCCCCGAGAGTCAGGACGTGAGCCGCCGCGTCAAGGCCACGTTGATCTATCTCTCCGAGGAAGGCCTCGAAGGGCCCGAGTAAGAGAAGGCTTGTCGGATTGCGGATGCTCGCACCCTGTGTGCGGGGGGTGTCTGCACTACAAATTGGCGCCGAGCGGAAACGATCGTGAGCGGGCGCTAACTTTGCGACAACTCCTCGAACCGAGTCTGCCAGGGAGTTCGATTCGCCGTGCCGCAATTGTCTACCGAGCCTCGGGATCAAGGCATACAAAGCAAGAGCCCAATCCGGGTTGTAATTGGCGAGGACACGTTCCTGATGCGCGAGGCGCTCGAGCGGATCGTGTCCGGCTTCGACTACATCGACGCCGTCGCGTTCTGTGGCGATCGCGACTCGCTGGTCACCGCGATTGAGCAAGAGCAGCCCGACGCGGTGCTCACCGATATTCGGATGCCGCCCACCGGCACCGACGAAGGAATTCAGGTCGCGCGCGAACTGCGTGTCACCAACCCGGATATCGGCGTGGTGATCCTCAGCCAGTTCGCCGACCCCAGCTACGTGCTCGACTTCCTCGACTCCGGCAGCGCGGGCCGGGCGTACCTCCTCAAGGAGCGAGTGGGCGATCCTCAGCAGCTTGTGGCCGCGATTGAAGCGGTCGTCGACGGCGGCTCGGTGATCGATCCCAAGGTGGTCGAGGTGCTGGTACACGCGCGCAGCGCCGGCGCGAACTCGCCGCTCTCGGCGCTCACGCGGCGCGAGCACGACGTCCTCGCGGAACTCGCTCAGGGAAAGAGCAACGCCGCGATCGCGCACTCGCTGGTGCTCACCAAGCGCGCGGTCGAGAAGCACATCAACGCGATCTTCACCAAGCTCGAGCTCGAGAGTCCCGACGACGTCAGCCGGCGCGTGAAGGCCGCGCTTATGTTCCTGGCCGCCGGGAACAGTCCGTCCCCTGACTAGCAGCCGCCCGACCGGATTCTGGGCTAACCGTCCGACCGAATCGCCCGCGGGATCACGGCCTCGATCCGGGTGCCGCGACCCGGCTCGCTCTCGAGCTCGAACCTCCCACCCGTCGCCTCCACACGGTCGCGCAGTCCCTGGAGCCCGCGATCGTTGCGCTCGAACGCGCCGCCGATCCCGTCGTCCCGCACCTCGACGGTGAGGCTCGTGTCGCTCAAATGCGCGCGGACGCGGATCGCCGACGCTTTGGCGTACCGCTCGGCGTTGGTGACCGCCTCGCGAATCAGGTAGAAGGCGGTCGCCTCGGTGGTCTCGTCGAGGCGGATACCGGGAAGCTCCACCAGCTCGATCGGGGTCACGGATCTGGCGGCGACGTCCTCGACCGCGCTGGCCAGACCGAACTGCCGGAGCGCCGCGGGCTGGATCCCCTGGACCAGCTCGCGAAGCTCGTCGATCGCGACCAGCAACTCCTCGTGTGCAGTCTCCAGCGACACGGCACCGGTCTCGGGGGATTTGCGCGCCTCGCGTTCGGCCATCCCCAGCCGTGCGGCGAGCGCGACGAGGCGCCCCTGAGCGCCATCGTGAAGGTTGCGCTCGAGCCGGCGCCGCTCGTCGTCGGCTGCCAGCACGATGCGCGTTCGCGACGCGCGGACGCTTCGGGCGAGCTGCTCGCGCTCGGACGCGAGCGCCGCCACCGCGAGCGTCGCCAGCGACGCCACCGCGACGTAGATCTGAGTCGCTGGAATGCTGTCGTCGCCGCTGACCTTGAACGGCCCGGTGAAGTTGGTCGCCCCTAGGACCGTGAACGCCGCGCTGATCGCGATCGCGATCGTCGCCCCGCGCGGCCCGAACCGGAATCCCGCCCAGATCAGAACGGGAAAGGTCAGGTAGCTCGACGGGCCGCCGACCTTCGCCGCGACCGCGCTTAAGCCGATGAGCGTCGCCAGCAGCACGACGGCCTCTAACACGTGGCCGCGTAACCAGGAGTGCGAGGACGGCGCGGTGAACGCGAGCACGAGCGGCACCACGATCGCCGCACCGGTGAAGTCGCCGAGCCACCACGTCCGCGCCACCCGCAGCAGCGAGCTCGCTGGGATCACGTTGTGCATCGCCAGCGACAGCGGTCCGATGGTCGCGCTCACCGCCGTCGCGATCGTGAGCGCCGCGAACACGCCGGCCACGCTCGAGGCGGTGTCGAGCGGCGCCCGGGTGGACACGAACCGGCGCAGCAACGCGGCGCCAATCACGATCTCGAGCAGATTGCCGAAGCTCTGACCGACGGCGGCGCCGACCGGCAGCGCCGAGTAGTTGTTGACCAGCAGGTCTCCGATGACGACGGCGGGCCATAGCCGAAGGCCAAACGTGTAGAGGCCGGCGATACCGACTCCCACTGGGAGCCACACGATCGCCGCCACCGGGCCGGAGAACCGGAACGCGTAGCCGAGGTGTGCCGCGAGGTAGTAAGCGGCGACCAGGAACGCCAGTCGCGCCCCGTAACTACGCCTGATGTCCCAATGCGGGGCCGAAAGCCGAATGTGCCCCATCACCCGGTCCGGGGCGCCGCGGACGGAATGTCCCATCCACGCGATCCCGTCCCCGAGCTGAGAAGTGTTTCCGAACATCACTCAGCCGTTCGGTTTGAGTTTGCAGGACGAATTTTCGCGAGCAAAGTCCGGAAAATCAACCGCGCGATCTCAGCGCGCGAACAGCGCGCCGGGCCCGGGATCCTCGCCGGAGCTCCGTACGGTTAGCGTAAGCCGCCGATCGGCGGCATTGCAGGGCGCGCCTCCCATCTCTACGCATACCTAACGCTCTGTTCGAAGAACCTCAATCGATCTCTTCGAGCGGTAGGTCATGTGTGGATTCCGGCGCCTAATCGGGATCGAACATTCGTCCACTTTCGGTCCGATCTGCTCAAGCCGCGGGTACGAAAACGGCGGAGAGGTTGGACATGCCCGGCGAAGCTCGAGCTGAGGGAGGGTGCACCGGCCACGGCCCGGATCGTGGCCGTGGGGAAGGTGCGTGCCCAGGCGAACGAGCGCGCGGCGTCAGGCAGGACGTCGCGCGGCTCGTCGCGTCGACCGCCGGGGCCGGCAGGCGATGAGCCTGCTGGTCTACGGCATCGTCGGAGGCGACGGGGCCGCCGTGGTCGGAACCGGAGTTGGCGACCGCCCGCTCCGGTGTGTCAGAGGCGGCCGCCTGATGGCGATCGTCACCGATCACGACGGCCCCGGGCCAGATGCGGACGACGTAACGCTCAATGACTACGAGCGCACGGTCCAGACGCTCATGGATTCACGCGCGATCTTGCCGGCGCCGTTCGGCCGCGTGCTCGAGGACGACAACGCGGTCCGGGCGATGCTGCACCGTCGCCGGCGGGATCTCCTCGCGCGGCTCGACCGCGTGCACGGAGCGGTCGAGCTTGGTCTGAGCGCGCACTGGCTCGTCGCCTCCGATGCGGCCCGCGATCCGCGAACGGAGTCGGGCGTCGCCTACCTCCGCGATCGCCTCGAGACGCGGCAAAGCGCTCGCCGGCTCGCCAGCGAGCTCGATCCGCTCACGGCGCTCGCTCGCAGCATCAACCGCGCGGTTAGTCCCCGCCGGGACGTGCCGGTGCTCGACGCCTACCTCGTCGACCGCGGGCGGGTGACCGAGTTCGTCGCGCTCGTCGCCGAGCTAGGCGGTCGACTCGACGGAGTCGAGCTGGTGTGCACCGGACCGTGCCCGCCTTACAGCTTCGCCGACGGCGGCGCCCTCCGCTCGACTCCCTGACCGCGCCCGATCAGGACCTCGGCCACCATCGACGCCGGGAACAACCCGTGCTCGACCACACCAGGTTGCGTCGACAGCCACGTGGCGAGCTCTTCGGGGTCGTCGAAGTCCGCGAGGTAGTCGGCGATCACGCCCCCGTCCGGGCTGTGGGGCACGTCCCGCAGCCGCGCCGGCTGCACGCGCTCGAACGTGGACGCGAGACCGAACTCGGCCAGCTCGAGCGGGATCGGAGGCGTCAGCCGGTCGACGACTTTGTTGGAGGACACGATCACGATGAACCGGTCGGCTGCGGCGGCGACCGCCTTCTCGCGCGTGTGCGCGGCCCCACCACCCTTGACCAGCCAGCCGGCCGGATCGACCTGGTCGGCGCCGTCGATCGTCATGTCGAGCCGCGTCGGGGCCTCGAGCCCGGCGAACGACACGACCTCGATGCCGAGCGCGCGCGCCGCCTGAGACGTCGCCGGCGAAGTCGCCACGCAGGTGATGTCGAGCCCTCGGGCGGCCAGCGGTGGCAGCAGGTACGCGGCGGTGGAGCCCGTCCCCAGCCCCACCAGCATGCCCTCCTCGACGAGCCCGGCGGCCGCCTCGGCGGCGATCTGCTTCTCGCGCTCGATTGGGTCCGCGGCGGCGCTCAGCTCGCTGCCTTCTCTTTGTGGCCGCCGAACATGTCGCGCATTGCTGAGAGCACCTTGTCCGCGTACTCGTCCAGACCGCGGGAGGCGAAGCGCGAGTACAGGGCGGTGGTCAGCACCGGCGCGGGGACGCCCTCGTCGATCGCCGCGAGCGACGTCCAGCGTCCCTCGCCGGAGTCCGACACCCGGCCGGAGTAACCCTCCAGCCCCGGCGACTCGAGCAGCGCCTCCGCGGTGAGGTCGAGCAACCATGAGGCGATGACGCTGCCGCGGCGCCACACCTCGCTCACCTCCGCGGTGTTGATGTCGTACATGTAGTACTCGGGGTGTTCCATCGGCGTCGTCTCGGCGTCCGATTCCTGCATGCGCCTGCCGATGTCCGCGTTCTTGATGATGTTCAGCCCTTCGGCGTAGGCGGCCATCATCCCGTACTCGATCCCGTTGTGGACCATCTTCACGAAGTGACCGGCACCGTTCGGGCCGCAGTGCAGGAAGCCGGTCTCTGACGGGCTGGGAGCCCCGGTCCGCCCCGGGGTGCGCGGGGCCGCGTCGACTCCGGGGGCGATCGAGCCGAACAGCGGGTACAGCCGTTCTACGACATCGTCCTCGCCGCCGATCATCAGGCAGAACCCGCGCTCTAGCCCGTAGACCCCGCCGCTCGTTCCCACGTCGATGTGGTGGATTCCCTTCTCCCGAAGCTCGGCGGCGTGTTTGAGGTCATCGTGGTAGTGGGTGTTGCCGCCGTCGATGATCGTGTCCCCCGGCTCGAACACTTCAGCCACCGCGCGGATCGTCTGGGTCGTGATGTCCCCGGCGGGAACCATGACCCACGCCGTGCGCGGCTTCTCGAGCTTCGCGGCGAACTCCTCGAGCGAGGTCGCTCCGGCGATTCCCTCGCCCTCGAGCGACTTGACCACGTCCGCATTGCGGTCGTACCCGACGCAGTGGTGCCCGTCGCGCGTCAATCGCCGGACGAGGCCGGAACCCATCCGCCCCAGTCCGACCATTCCCAGTTGCATCGGCTTGTCCGTCGGCATGTCAATCGCTCTCCTGGGTATCGTGCTTGTCAGAGTCAGCGCATCGCGCGGTAGCGGCGGATCAGCGCGTTTGTCGAGCTGTCGTGATGAAGGTCGGGGTCGGCGTCGCTCTCGAGCTCGGGGATGATCCGGGCGGCGAGCGCCTTGCCGAGCTCGACGCCCCACTGGTCGAACGAGTCGATCTCCCAGACGACGCCCTGGGTGAACACCATGTGCTCGTACAGGGCGACCAGGCTGCCGAGTGTGCCCGGCGTCAGCTCCTCGGCGAGGATCGTGTTGGTCGGGCGGTTGCCCTCCATCACGCGGTGCGGAACGATGTTCTCCGGCGTGCCCTCGGCGCGGACCTCCGCTTCGGTCTTGCCGAATGCGAGCGCCTCGGCTTGGGCGAACACGTTCGACATCAGCAGATCGTGATGGTCACGCAGCGGGTTCAGCGTCTTGGCGAAGCCGATCAGGTCAACCGGGATCAGCTTCGTGCCCTGATGGATCAGCTGGTAGAAGCTGTGCTGTCCGTTCGTTCCGGGCTCGCCCCAGTAGACGGCGCCGGTCTCGTAGTCGACGTGGTGGCCGTCGAGCGTGACGTGCTTGCCGTTCGACTCCATCGTCAGCTGCTGGAGGTAGGCCGGGAAGCGCTTGAGGTACTGCTCGTACGGCATCACACCGGTCGTCTGCGCTCCGAAGAAGTCGCCATACCAGACGCCGAGCATCCCCATCAGCGCCGGCAGGTTCTGCGCGAACGGCGCGCTGCGGAAGTGCTCGTCGATGGCGTGGAACCCGGCGAGCATCTCGTGGAAGCGCTCCGGACCGATCGCGAGCATCGTCGACAGGCCGATCGCCGAGTCCATCGAGTAGCGCCCGCCGACCCACTCCCAGAATCCGAACATGTTGTCGGTGTCGATGCCGAACTCGCTGACCTTTTCCGCGTTCGTCGACACAGCAACGAAATGCTTGGCGATCGCCGCCTCGTCCTTGAGCGTGTTTAACGCCCACTCCCGGGCGGACCGCGCGTTGGTCATCGTCTCGAGCGTCGTGAACGTCTTCGAGGAGACGATGAACAGCGTCTCGGCCGGATCGAGGTCGCGGGTCGCCTCGACGATGTCGGTCGAGTCGACGTTCGAGACGAACCGGAACGTCATGTCGCGCTTCGAGTAGTGGCGCAGGGCCTCGTACGCCATCACGGGCCCGAGGTCCGAGCCGCCGATCCCGATGTTCACGACGTTGCGGATCGACTTACCGGTGTGACCCCGCCAGTCGCCGCTTCGTATCCGGTCGCAGAACGCACTCATCCGGTCGAGGACCTCGTGCACCTGCTTGACGACGTCGACGCCGTCGACGATCAACGAGGTGTTCTTCGGCATCCTGAGCGCGACGTGAAGCACCGAGCGGTTCTCGGAGACGTTGATCCGCTCGCCGCTGAACATCGCCTCGGTCCGGTCCTGCAGGCCCGACTGTTCGGCGAGGGCTTCGAGCAGCCCGACGGTCTCGTCGGTGATCCTGTTCTTGGAGTAGTCGAGGAACAGGCCGGCGGCCTCGGCCACGAGTCGCTCGCCGCGCGCGCTGTCTGCCTCGAACAGCTCGCGGAGGTGCTTTCCGCGTATCTCTTCGTAGTGATTCTCGAGCGCCTTCCACGCCGGCCGGTCTCGTAACGGGCGAACGCTCGGCATCACACGCGTGCTCATCAGGCCTCCGGAAGTCGATGCGGCGGTCTCGCGCCCCGCCGCCGATCGGGTATCACCGCGGATCCTGACAGAGCGGCCGCGGTGGCGGCCTTTTCCTAGTGGCGGGCTCGCCTAGGCGCGGCGGCGCGTGCGCTTGGGGAGCGTGCCCCCGGCATCGAGCAGCGCCCGCTCGAGCAACTCCGGGCGGTACTGGGGATCGAGCAACTCGGAGACCTCGAGGCCGGTCCGCGCGAGGTGCGAAGCCAGCGCGCCGGCGCTCAGGTCGCGGTCGCCGGCCTTGCAGGCGTCGAGGATCTCCCGATGTCCCGTGGTCGCCCAGGCGGTCGGCCCGTGACCGATGTGCAGCCGCCGGTAGCGCTCGGCGTGGTCGAACATCTGCCCGAGCACGAAGTTGATGCGCTCGCCGGCGTGGGCGGTCAGGCCGCGGTGGAACTGCTCGTGCGGCAGGTTCCAGCGCCGGTAGTCCTTCTCCTGCGCGTAATGGGCCATCTCCGCCATGTGCCCCTCGAGTCGCGCCAGATCCTCCGAGGTCATCCGCGGCACCGACAGGCGCAGCGCTTCCGCCTCGAGCGTGACGCGCATGACGTATAGCTCCTCGAGATCGCGCGCGTTCATCGGGGCGACCCGAACCCGGCGGTTGGGCTCTCCCTCGACGAGGCCCTCGCTCTGGAGCATGCGAAGCGCCTCGCGCAGCGGCGTTCGGCTGATCCCGAGGTCCTGCGCCAACGCCACCTGTGACATCACCGCGCCAGGCGCGAGTTGACCGTCGAGGATCGCGGTACGAACCCGCTCGTACACGTCCTCCGTGTTCTGACCATTGTCTGCCATCGGGCTCCTCCTGCCGGTCACGCGCCGAGCATGCTGTAACCGCCGTCGGCGACCATGTACGAGCCGGTGATGTGATGGGCGTCGTCGCTGGCCAGGAACAGCGCCGCGCCCGTCATGTCCTCCGGCTTGGGAATCTTCCCGGCGGGTGTCCCGGAGAGGACGTCCTCGCGACGTCCCGCCTTCCACTCGGGTCGAGCGAGCAGCGCCTCGGTCTCCATGAAACCGGGCGCGAACGTGTTCACCCGAACCTTCGGAGCCAGCGCCTTGGCGTACGACTTGGTGATCCCGAGCAGCCCATACTTGCCCGCCGCGTATTGCGGCGCGCGCGGGCTGCCGCGCACGATCACGGTCGAGCCAACGTTGACAATCGCGCCGCCGTCGCGCTCGACCATGCGCTGACCGAACTCGTGCACCATCAACATTGTCCCCTTGATGTCGACCGCGAGCACGTGGTCGATCGCCTCCTCGGTGACCTCTTTCCACGACGCCTGGCCGGATGCCATGTCGCCGACGTTGTTGATGAGCACGTCGATGCCGCCGTTCTCCTCGAATGCCCACGCCGCCATCCGCTGGATGTCCGCCCATGAGGTGATGTCGCCCTGGACGATCTCCGCTTCGGCCCCGGCGTCGCGGACGTTGCCGGCGGTCCGCTCGGCACCCTCGGCCGAGCTGCGGTAATGGAGGAGAACCTTCGCGGCGCCCTCCTGCGCCGCCCGCGTCGCCAGCGCCGCTCCGAACCCGGTTCCGGCGCCGGTGACCAAAAACGTCTTGCCCTCGAATCTCTGCTGCATCCCTCTCCCTAGACGATCGTGCGACCGCCGTCGATGTACAGGACCTGACCCGTGATGAAGCTCGCGTGCGGCGAGCACAGGAACAGCACCGGGTCCACCACCTCGGGCAGCGTCCCGAACCTTCCAGCCGGAATCAGCTCGACCAGCGCTTGACGCTTGTCGGGGTGCGCTTCCAGGTAGCTCCGGGTGAGGGTCGTATCCATATATCCGGGCGCCACCGCGTTGGCAGTGACTCCGTGCTCGGCGTACTCGTGCGCGATCACCCGCATCAGCTGGTTGATCGCGCCCTTGGTCGCGGCGTACGGCCCGTGGAGCTTGTGTCCACTGCGACCGGCGACCGAGGAGAAGAACACGATCCGGCCGTTCTGTTGCTCGCGCATGCCGACCGCCGCTTCGGTCGCGGTGTGAAATGCGCTCGTCAGGTTGACGGCCACGATCTTTTCGAAGTCGCCCGCGCCGTAGTCCTCGATCGGCCTGCGGTCGTTGATGCCCACGCAGTGCACGAACACGTCGAGTCCGCCGAGCTGTCCTCGGACGGTCGCCACCGCGTTGCGCGCGCTGTCGGCGTCGCTGAGGTCGGCGGAATGTCTCATCGCGGTCTGATCATCGAGGCCCGCCATCGCGTCGTCGCTGACGTCGGTGACCGCCACGGTGGCGCCGGCGTTTGCGAATCCCTCTACGAGCGCGCGGCCGATCGTTCCCCCGCCGCCGGCGATCAGCACCCGCTGGCCGGTGAGTCCGAGCCAGTCAGCCACCGGGGGTCCGTTCCCTGTGCGTGAACACGTTCAGTGTGACCGCACCGTTCCCGTCGTCCGGGACCGTCGCGGAGTGGGGCGTGTCACCGGGCAGCGTCGCCAGCTGGCCGGCTTCGAGGTGCACCGGCTCCCCCGCCACCACGAAGTCGATCGCTCCCTCGAGCACGGTCGTGATCTGGTCCTGAGGATGGTGGTGCTCCTCCCAGCTCGAGCCCGCTACGTAGCGGTACAGCGTGGCCGTGAGCTGGGATGTGTGAACGGTGGCGCCGAAGATTCCCGGCCTGACCTCGGCGAACTCCCGCTCGCTCCAATCGATCTTCTGCGGCGCATCCATGACTTGCTGAATTATTGCATACAGTTTGTGGATCCGTCTACACTAGACCCAAGTGTTCTAGTACGAACCGGGACAACTCGGCACTCGTGCCCCCGCGGGTGGTGAACGCCGGTTCAGCCACCTCCTGTGTGGACAACTGCGCACTCGCACACCCTGCGCCGGCGAGTGCGGACTTATCCCGGGAGGTTCGGTCGAACAGCGCCTTTACGACTCGATCCAGCTTCGCTCCACGCCGCGGATCAGATCGACCATCGCTCGATGCAGCGGGACCGGGACCCCGACCTCGTCCGCCGTGGCGACGATCCCCCCGTTGAGCGTGGCGATCTCGGTGGGACGGTGGGCGGTCACGTCCTGGAGCATGCTCGGGCGGTGGCGGTAGTTCGCCTTCGCCGCGCTGTAGACGAGTTCCGCCGGATCTTCCTCGAGCTCGATGCCGAGCGTGCGGGCCACCGCGATCCCCTCTCGGAGCAGCGCGTCGACGAGGTCGCTCGTGGGCGCGTAGTCGCACAGCTCGCCGTGAGTCAGTCCGGTCAGCGCGCACAGCGGGTTGGTGCAGGCGTTGAACAGGAGCTTCGTCCACTGCGCGCCGCGCGCATCGGCTCGAACCCGGGTCTCGAGGCCGACCTCGTTGAGCATGGCCCCCAGCCGGTCGATCTCGTCGCTCGTGGCCGGGCGCGGCTCGAACGGTCCGATCCACGTCGGCCCCGGCCCGACCATCCGGATCACGCCGGGCTCGACCACCTGCGCCGCGGGTAGCGTCACGCCCCGGATCACGCGCGGGACGTAGTCGGCGATCACCTCCTCGTTGCCGATCCCGTTCTGCACGCTGCACACCGCACCGGCGGCGAAGATCCGGGCCGCGGCCGAGATCGCGGCCTCGGTCACGGTGCCCTTGACCGCGACGATCCCGAGCGGGCAGTCGGGGATTTCGGACGCGTTCACGCGCGCGCGGACGCGACCGATCAACTCGACGGCCCCGGTGATCCGCAGGCCGCCTTGGTTGATGGCGTCGACGTGCTGTTGGGCGGCATCGAACACCCATACCTCGAGTTCGGGCAGCTGGGCCAGGTGCGCCGCGAACAGACCGCCGATCGCACCGGCGCCGACGATGCAGACGCGCTCAGGCACTGGGTTCGGCCGCGGTGACCGAGGCCGCGATCTGCTCGCACACCGCGAGGTCGGGCCCGGCGATCCCGAGGCCACCGACGACTCGGTCGCCGTCGCGGAGCGGCACCCCTCCCGGCGCCGCCAGCACGCGGTACGGGAGCACCGAGGTCAGCAACGGGTTGATCTCAGCGCTCGGGCGCTGGAATGTGGCGGCGCCGGCGGCCACCGCCTCGGCCACAAACGGGGCCGCGGTCGGCGCTCCGTCCATCGTGTCCTGCTGGATCGGATCGCCACGGCCGTCGACCACCGCCACCGCGATCCGGGTTCCGCGCGCGACCGCGTGCGCGATCGCAGCGTCCGCAAGCCCCACCGCCCATTCGTGCTCGGGCTGACTGGCGGGTGGCGGGTCGCTGTAGCCGAGTCCGGGCTCGTCCGGCAGCTCCGTGAACACGTCGAGCCAGCGCTTCTCGTCGTCGCCGTGCTGGCCCTCGTACGGCAGGCCCAACGTCCACAGCACGATCAGGTCTTCTGAGTTGGCGGGCTTGCCCTCGGCGATCAGCATGCGACGGTCGATCCCGGGGATCTCGACGAACGGCCCGATCGTCGCGCCCGATGCGCTGAAGCCGCCGACGACAACACCGCTGTCGGAGTAGATGGGCATTCCGCCCGCGCCGGGAAAGTTCGCCTCGGGCGAGCACGCGACGAACCCGGCGGCGATCGGCGCCGGCAGCGTCGCCATCCGCCGGTGGTGTTCGGTGCTCGGGATCTGCTGCGTGGCCGAGATCCATGCCTTCGACCGCGCGCGCGCCATCCCGCCGGCGCCGCCGCGATCCATCCGCGACGCCGACACGAGCACGCCGCTCCCTCCGACGACCGCGAACGCGCCGCGCACGCCCATCTGGGCGGCCTTGTCGACAGCGCGCGAGATCAGCCTCCGCGCCTGGCGCAGCGGGATGTCGGTCGGGTGGATCACCCGCGTCAGGAAACCGCAGCGTTGGTCTCGGCGCCGGCACGTCCCCAGCGCTTGACCTCGGGCATCAACTCGGCGGCGAACATCCGCATCGACCGCGCCACCTCCTCCGCGCCCATGCCCGGATGGTTGAACTGGACCACCATCTCGTCGAGATCGACGTCCCTATGGCGCTCGAGCACCGCCATCACGTCGTCAGGCGTTCCGACCGCGAACGGCTGACCGAAGATCCCGACTCCCGGCGTGCTGCGCATCTCCTCGACCGGCGGCAGCGGCATGTCGAACCCTCGGTTC
>Ga0335073_10007359_pt1 | contig 15439 bp, 8 predicted proteins | sample Lox_Sample_22_FD_207093 | JGI IMG/M metagenome (GOLD analysis project Ga0335073, IMG submission 207093) | Soil microbial communities from Loxahatchee National Wildlife Refuge, Florida, United States - Lox_Sample_2.2 | ecosystem: Environmental > Terrestrial > Soil > Wetlands | place: USA: Florida... | reverse complement strand
AGGGTGAAAAGTAGAACGGGGATACTGAGGTGCGGGTCGGCTTCGTAAGGAATGCCGAGTTGATTGCGCGGCATGAGGGCCATTACGCCGCGGAGCAAGGCGACCGACAGACCGGTTCCCAATAATCCGCCCATGATGGCGAGGGAGAGGCTCTCGATCAGGAATTGGCGGAAGATGCGGGCGCGAGAGGCGCCTTGCGAAGCACGGACGGCAATTTCCTTTTGGCGCGCGGTGCCCCAGGCGAGGAGGAGGTTGGCAATGTTGACGCAGGCGATGAGGAGAACGAAGGCGACGGCGCCCATCATGAGCCAGAGGCCGAGGCGAGTGCTCTTGGGGAGGAAGTCGTCTTTGAGAGGCTCGACGCTGATGGTGAGGCCGTCGTTGGTTTTGGGATAAGCGGCAGCGAGATTCTTGGCGATGACGGCCATAGCAGCGTTGGCGGCCTGGATGGTGACGCCTTTTTTGAGGCGGCCCATGACGAGGAGATAGTGATTTTCGCGACGAATCTGGTCGGGCTTAAAGGTTAAGGGAACGTTCATCTGGGAATCGCCGACGTCGGAAGGGCTGGGGGCAGCGACGCCGATGACGGTGTAGAGTTCACCGCTCATGCGGAGCTGGCGGCCGACGATGTTGGGGTCGGAGCCGAAGCGCAGCTTCCAAAAGCGGTTGTTCAGGATGACGACGTGATCGTTGCCGGGGATGCAGTCTTCGGCGACGAAGTGGCGACCGAGAGTGACATTGGGACTGAAGAGGAGGTCGAAGAAGCCGGGAGCAACTTGGCTGGCGTTGACTTGTTCGGTCCAGTCGGGCGTGGAGATGGTGAAGCCTTGGCCGGTCCAAGCGTTGATGGACTCGAAGACGGTATTTTGCTTCTGCCAGTCGAAATAGTCGGCGGGCGAGGTACCGTTGTGTTCGCCCTTTTGTTGCGACCAGATCATCATGATGCGGTCGCTTTCGACGTAAGGGAGCGGGGCAAGAAGGACGGAATAAAGGAGGCTGAAAATCGCGGTGGTGGCGCCAATGCCGAGAGCCAGGGCCAAGAGAGAGACGGAGGTGAAGCCGGGGCTCTTCCAGAGGAGACGCAAGCCGTAGCGGATGTCGCGGAAGAGTTCGGACATAGGTGCACCCCCAGGTTTCGATACTGAGTAGACGGCACGAAAGTTCCAGAGTTTTCAGCGGAACGACAAAATTGAGCCGGGATTGAGAGCGTTTGAGGACAAAGGAACGGGTCTGCCTTCAATACTTAGGCCAAGGTTGAGCCGCCACTACGGGCGGTGGGCAGTGTGAAGGGCGACGGTGCCCAAGGTCCAGCGGCAAAAGGTGGGGGATTGATAGCCGGTGGAGGTGAGGAGGGCGGAGAGTTCGGCGGGTTGGAAGAAGCGGGAGACGGATTTGGGGAGGTAGGTGTAGGCCTGCTTGTCGCCGGAGAGACAAGAGCCGATACGGGGGAGGACGCGGCAAAAGTACCAGCGATAGAGATTGCCGAGGACGGTGTCGGGCGGCTCGGTGAATTCGAGAATGGCGATGGTGCCGCCGGGTTTGAGGACGCGGTGAATTTCGCGGAGGCCGGCTTCGTAGTTGGCGAGATTGCGGAAGCCGAAGGCGGTGGTGACAAGGTCGAAGGCGGAGTCGGCGAAGGGGAGATGGAGGGCGTCGGCTTCGGCGAACAGCAGGTTCCTCGCTTCGCTCGAAATCACAGGACTTTGGTTGCCCATGAGAATCGCAGCCGCTTTGGCGCGGGCGCGAGTGAGCATGGTGTGGGCGAAGTCTGCGCCGATGATTTTGGCGGGGCCTTGAGCGCACATGGCGAGAGAGAGGTCGCCGGTGCCGCAGCAGAGATCGAGGACAATGGCGTTTTCGCGTTGGAGGATGGGGCGGAGAATTTTGGCGGTGCGGGCGCGCCAGAGTTTATCGATGTTGATGGAGAGGATGTGGTTGAGGGAGTCGTAGGTGGGGGCGATGTCAGTAAACATCGCGCGGACTTTTTGCGAGGCGTCGGATTCGGAGAGAGCGCCTTCGGGGCGGGAGCCGAGCGCGGGGTTAGCCACGGCGGCGTTTACCGGAAGACGTAATGAAATGAGGGGCGAAGTGGAGGACGCGTTCGAGGGTTTCCAAGGGAACGTGGTCGTGGGTTTGAGCTTGGCCGATGCGTGAGGCGAGTACGAAACGCAGTTTGCCGGCACGGGATTTTTTGTCAGAGCGCATGACGGCGATAAGTTTTTTGGGTGGGACGTTTGGCCATGGGGGCAGTGGACCGATGTGGCGGACGAGGGAGACGATGCGGGAGACTTCGTCGGCGGGAGTGAGGCGGATTTCGTGACCGAGGAGGGCGGCGCACATCATGCCCCAGGCGACGGCTTCGCCGTGCTGGTAGACGCGATAGTTGGTGATGGTTTCGAGAGCGTGGGCGAAGGTGTGGCCGAAGTTGAGAATTTCGCGGAGGCCGGATTCGCGCTCGTCTTTCGAGACGACTTCGGCTTTGATTTCGAGCGAGCGGGGAATGATGTAGGAGAGCGCTTTGGGATTGCGACGGAGGACGGAGGGTAGATTTTTTTCGAGATAGGCGAAGAGTTTTGCGTCGGCGATGACGCCGTACTTGATGACTTCAGCGAGGCCGCCGCGGAACTGGCGGTCGGGGAGAGATTTGAGGGCGGCGGGATCGACTAGGACAAGGCGCGCGGGATAAAAGGTACCGACGAGATTCTTGCCTTCCGGGAGGTTGACGCCGGTTTTGCCGCCGACGGCGGAGTCGACTTGGGCGATGAGCGTGGTGGGGACTTGCACGAGCGGAATGCCGCGCAGGCAGGTGGAAGCGACGAAGCCGGCGACATCGCCGACGACGCCTCCGCCGACGGCGATGAGGAGCGAGTGGCGATCGATGCCGGAGCGGACGAGCGAGCGGTGAAGCTTTTCGGCGGTGGCGAGAGTTTTGGCAGCTTCGGCGTCGTTCATGAGATGGAGACGGGAGGCGCCATTGCGGCCGAGGGCGCGGAGGACGGACTTGCCTACGCCCCGCCAGACTTTGGCGGAGGAGACGACGTGAATGTGGGAGAAGTTGCCGAGGCGGCGAAGTTCTTTGGCGGCGGCGCGCAACGCGGCGCCGCACAGGACCGAGTATTCGCCGGACGAAGAGTGGACTGGGATACGTTTGGGTTTCATTCGCGATGGTAGAGGCAAATTAATCTAGCACAGGCAGCACGGAATGAGCGGAACCTCGAGCCTGAGATCGGCGGCGGATTTCAACACTGACGGCAGAGAGGGTGTGGGGAAGAGATGAAAGTGTCCTCAATCTGACAGTTCCGACCAAGAGTTATTAACAAACATTGCACAAGGTCGACGGGAACTAACCACCCATCGTCCGTCGAGCTTTTGCATAACTAACGTCACACGCGAGTCGCAGTGATCCCCGCAAACTAACAAGTATCTGACCACGGCAAATCCACGGCTCTTGTCAAACGCAATCTCGGAGAGAAGCAAGAAGTTCGCGTCCGCACTCGCTCCCCTTTCCTTGCCGAAAAGCTTCGACTGCTCGCGCCTGTCCACAAGCTTTAGCCCAGTCTCCTTGGTCATTTCGGGGCCAAATGCATGCGTCGTTGCGGGCAATCCTTGCAGCTCGATCCCGGCCAAACATGGGCGGCCCTCAGGAAAGCCCTTGAAATCAAGGGGAACCGAGGTATTCGAGAGGTTGTGGACGTGAAGCGTTGAAGCAAGCCTGTCTAGAAGCGCGCGGTAGACATTCAGGTTTTCCTGCTCGAAAGGACTGGATGTCCTGAACGCCGATACTGGCCTGCGCTGCTCATAGCCAGTGCGCCGAACACGACCAAAACCATAGCAATCCTTATGAGCATCTTCGCTTGCGCTTCATTTGGATTGGAGTTGGTGGACGGATGCGAGGAAGACGTGGCCGGTGATGGCTAGCGTTTTCGGGGAGATTTTGTCGAGGGAGTCCTGGGGGGTGTGCCAGTAGGAGACGTCGCCGTTGGGGCCGTTGTCGAGGTCGATGACGTCAACGGAGGGGACATGGCGTTTGAGGAAGGAGAGGTGGTCGTCTTCGATGGGTGCGGTAGCGTCGATGAAGACGCTGCCGTAGCCTAGTTTTTTGGCGATGGCCCAGACTTGATTGACGAGCGCGGGCGTAGAGTAGGATTCGCGCTTGAAGTGCGGCGTTTTGGTGCCGACGAGGTCGGCGAGCAGGAAGGCTTTGATTTTTTGGATGTCGCCGCTGAGGGCGAAGCGGGCGGCCATTTCGCGGCTGCCGTAGCAATTGTCGGGATCCTGCCATTCTTCGCGGACGGCTTCTTCGCCGTCGAAAAACGCGATCCAAACAGCGTAGCGATTTTTTTGCGTTTGCGAGCAAAGGAGTCGCGCGAGTTCGAGCATGACGCCAGTGGAGGAGCCGGCGTCATCGGCGCCGACGAAATTGGGGAGGCGCTTGGTGTCGTAATGCGTACCCAGAAGAATGATGCCAGAGGCCGTGCCAGGAATTTTGACGAGGATGTCTTTCATGGGGATGCGGCCGGCTGGGGTGTCGGATGTGAAGTCATCTACATCGGTAGTGCAACCGTAGGATTTGAGTGCGCTCAGGATGTAGGCCTGGAGTTGCGCAATGGCAGGCGAGCCAGAGGGACGCGGGCCGAAGGAGACTTGTTTGGCAACATGGGCGTAGGCGCGGTTACCGTCGAAACCGCCGGTTTTGTCGGGAGATGGGGCTTGATCGGCGGGGGCGATTTGCGGTTGTTCGGGAGGCGTGACGCTGGCGGCGGACATGAAGGGAGCGTCTTTGGCGTTGGGTTGGTTCGTGGCGGTGCCGGAATCGGCTTTGGCTTTGCAGCCGCTGAGAAAAATGAACGCAGAGGCGCAAAGTACGCAGAGAGGGCCGCGCAGGAGCGCGATTGGAAAACCTCGAAACGAAAGAATCATGAAGAGGCCTCCGCGGCAGCCAGGCGGCGATTGCGCCGGCGGACGACGACCCACGACACGGCCACGCCGACAAAATAGAGGGCGATAAGGACGAGCATAAAGCCAAGCATGGTGAGGGCGTCCGGAGTGGGCGTAAGTACCGCGGCGAGAACGGTGATGACAAGCAGCGCGTAACGGAAATTGCGGATGAGGAATTGCGGCGTGACGATGCCGAAAAGCGAGAGAAAAAAGATCAGCACAGGCAGTTCGAAGACGAGACCGAGACCGAGGAGAATCAGCAGGATCAGATCGAAGTACTCGTTGATATCGGGAAGAAGACGGACGGGACCGGCAAGGCTGATCTTCACCAGAAAGCGCAGGACGTAGGGGAGTGAAATGAAATAGCCGAAAGCGATGCCAGCGAGAAAAAGAAAAACGGTGGAGGAAAGAAAGCCGGCGATGGCGCTGCGTTCGTGTTTATAAAGAGCCGGGGCGACGAAGAGCCAGATTTGGTAGAGCACCCAGGGCGAAGCCATCACGATGCCAATGTAAATGCTGGTGGTGATGAGCAGGTTCAGATAGCCCGCCGGGTGGGTGATGATGAGGTGCGGGTCGAGGCCATTTTGGGCCAGCGCGTCGTTCATCGGCTTGGTCATGGTCGCGATGAAACGCGGGGCGACGAACCAACCGAGTGCGGCACCGATGACGATGGAACCAAGCGAGCTGATGATGCGCTTGCGCAGCTCGATCAAATGCTCGAAGAAGGTCATCTGGCCACCGGACTCTTCTTGTGGCGACGGAGTGATGGCGGAATCAGGCGGGGTGCTGGTCATGGGAAGCAGGAGACGGTTCCGCGTTTTCCGAGGCGGAAGTCGGGTCGGCCGCTGCGGGCGAAGCGGCTTCATGGTCTAAGGCAGGCGTGGATTCGGAGTTTGCGGACGACTCCACGGTCGGCTCGCCTTCTGAGGTTTCGGCGCGCGCAATGGCATTTTCGGCGGGAGTGACGACCGGCGCTTCCGTAGCGCGAGTATCCGCGTCTGAAGTGGTAGAAGCCGATTCGGTGCCCGCGGGCGAGGCAAGAGTCGCGGGTTGCGCGGCAGCAGCGGAGGCGGCGGCTTCGGCGGCGCGTTTACGTTCGGCTTGCAACTGTTGGCGCTCCATATCGCGCATTTCCTGTTCGAAGGCGCTGCGGAAATCGGTGGAGGCTTTGCGGAATTCGGCCATGAGCTTGCCCAGGCCGCGAGCCAACTCGGGGAGTTTATGCGGTCCAAAGACAACCAGGACCACGATAAATAGAACGATCATGTGGGTCATACTGAGCATGGCAAAGTAGCCCCGAATGCGGCTCTTGGCATCATAGAAAGGGCGTCCCTGCGGTGTCAAACCGCACTTTTGCGTGTGCTATAATTTGGTTTAGGATTGCGAGGTAAGAATGAAATCCGAACGCCGTGGGCTGGTGTTGGTGATAGCGGTCATTCTGGTATCGGCCGTGCTGGGAGCGATTTACGGGCCGAGCACGCAGGCGACGGCGTCCACCGCCGAAGATGAGCACGCGGCGATCCGGCAGTTCACCAATGTGCTGGACGTAGTGCAGGCAAACTACGCCGAGCCGGTGGACATTGACAAAGCGGTCTACCAGGGAGCCATCCCCGGGATGCTGCGGGTACTCGATCCCCACTCGAACTTTTTTGATGCGCGGCAGTATGCGTTACTGCGCGAAGACCAGCGCGGGAAATATTACGGCGTGGGCATGGTGGTGGCGCCACGAGAGACGCGAACGGTGGTGATGCAACCGTACGTAGGCGCGCCGGCGTTCAACGCAGGCATTCGGCCGGGCGACGTGATCATTAAGGTCGACGATAAGTCCACGGAAGGGCTGACGACGACGGATGTGGCGGATTTGTTGAAGGGACCGAAGGGCACGATCGTAAAGATCACGGTGACCCGCGAGGGCTACGAGCAACCGCTAGTGTTTACGGTGACGCGCGACGAGATTCCGCGGCACTCAGTGGATATCGCGTTCATGCTGAAGCCGGGAATCGGCTACATCAAGCTGTCGGGATTTAACGAAACCACGGATCACGAAATTGGCGATGCGCTGAAGCAGCTGGGCGCCAGCAATTTGGACGGCTTGATTCTGGATATGCGGGGCAATCCGGGCGGCTTATTGAATGAAGCGGTGGCCGTGGGCGATATGTTTTTGGACAAGAACCAACTGATCGTTTCGCATCATGGGCGGTCTTCGCCGGAGCGGCGGTACTTTGCGCTGCGCGGAAACCAGGGCATGACGACACCGTTAGTAATTCTGGTGAATGGCAATTCGGCCTCGGCAACGGAGATCGTGTCCGGCGCAGTTCAGGATCATGACCGCGGCTTGATTGTGGGAGAGACGACGTTCGGTAAGGGCTTGGTGCAAACGGTGCAGCCGTTGAGCGAAAACACCGGGTTGGCGTTGACCACGGCGCGGTACTACACGCCGAGCGGGCGCCTGATTCAGCGGGACTATAAATCCGTTTCGCTCTATTCGTACCACTATGAACGGCATGTGCCGGATCATCCGACGGAAGTTCGGTTGACCGACAGCGGGCGACAGGTGACAGGCGGCGGCGGCATTACGCCGGACATCGTCGTACCCACACCGAAGTTGAATCATTTCCAGGAGGCGCTGTTCCGCGCGGATGTGTTTTATCCGTACGAGAACGGAGTTGGCGGCTTCACCCGGTTTTACCTGGGCAGTAAGCCGACCATCACGAAAGAATTTAAGGTGGACGACGACTTGATGAAAACGTTCCGGCAATACCTGGCGAAGCACAACGTCCGGTACACCGAGCCGGACATGGCGGAGAATCAGGATTGGGTGGAGCGCAAGATCAAGCAGGAAGTGTTCCTCTCCACCTTTGGAATGCAGGAAGGGTTCAAAGTTCTGCTGGAAGCCGATCCACAGGTACAGAAAGCCGAGGATGCGATTCCCCAGGCACGCGCGCTTTACGAAAATGTGCGAAAGATTGTGGCCCAGCGGGCGGGAAATTCGGCAAATTCGCTGGATCAGCAGTAGGCCAGGTAACAAACGAAGAAGCGCGTTTCGCAGTCCTGTTGGAAACCCGCAGAGGCTCTGCTAAAATTCTGTGTCAGTACTCGTGGGCGTGTAGCTCAGCTGGGAGAGCGCGTCGTTCGCAACGACGAGGCCGGGGGTTCGAGCCCCCCCACGTCCACCAGAATCTCAATAATTCCGCGAGTTTTGCTCGAATCCTGCGAGTCCGCGTAGATATACCTAGGTTTCTTCGCTACGCCGTTTGTCTGATTTAGCCTCGCTATTTGACGCTTGGCGGCGCACAACAGCATGCCGCCGCACATCAAGGGGGAAAAAAGCAATCGCGAAGAGTTTGTGGCCGCACCACGAGGGTGTGGATGCCGGACCTACCGCCGATCCTGCAACTCGAAAGAGAATTTGCACGAGCCAGCAGCAAATGGCGGCGCGGCGCCCTGACTCCTTTCCACGCGTCTCCCGCTAAACTCTACAGAATGTACCCGATACGCGGGAGTTCCGCAGGCGGGTTACATTGGCGGGATTGTTTTTTCGGCCGGATCAAGTCTCGATGCCAATCGGTAGGCGGTTTCGGCCGGGCACTGACGCGTAACGCGGGAACGATGCTTTCCGTCGTATTGTCTGTTTACCCGGAACCCCCGGCGCAGGCTGGCGGGTCATCCCAGGTTTAACCCAGGCGGAAGCAGGCCGCTTGGACCAAGAAGGCCGAGTAATTTTGGCGTAGCTCAGGACAAGACTCTTGTTCCGGCGAAGGCACATGCAAGAGCGAGGTCGTCGCCGCCCGAATGACACAAATATGACTGACTCCGTTTCCTCCCGTTCTTCTTCGCCACAGCGTGCGGAGAACAGTTCCGTGGCTGGCGAGAATTCGAGCGTCGCCGGGGAAAAGACCGGAGCAGGCGAAGCCCCCCCGGCCGGAAGCCCGCTACTTCCGCCCCGCAGGCGGCACGTTTGGGGCTGGGTGCTCGGGGTTCTGGTGCTGGCGCTGCTGGTTTATTGGGTGACCCGGCGGCATGACAACCAAACGCAGGCGGCGCAAAGCTCGTCGAAAAAAGGGTTCAGCGGGCCAGTCACTCTGAATGCGGTGGCCGCGAAAAAAGGAGACATCGGCGTTTACCTCAATGCCATCGGAACTGTAACGCCGGTATACACAAGTACGATCACCAGCCAGGTTTCAGGGATCATTGCGACGGTGCACTACCGCGAGTCGCAGGTCGTACACAAGGGCGATCCGCTGATTGATATTGATTCGCGGCCGTACGAGGCGCAGCTGGAACAAGCGGAAGGCACCCTCGAGAAAGACAGCCGTGTGCTCGAGCAGTCCAAGATGGACCTGGAGCGCTATCAGAAAGCCTGGTCGCGCAACGCCATCGCCAAGCAAACACTGGATGACCAGGAGAAAATAGCCCAGCAAAACGAAGGCACAGTCAAAAATGACCAGGGCGTAGTGGACTACGACAAAGTGCAGTTGAGCTATTGCCATATTACGGCGCCCTTTGACGGTCGCGTAGGGCTACGATTGGTGGACCCGGGCAATGTGGTGCAGGCGAACAGCACGACGCCGCTGGTGGTGGTCACGCAAACGCAGCCCATCACGGTGGTTTTCACAGTGGCGGAAGACTATCTCGGCGAGATCCAATCGCACATGCAGCAAGGCTTGTTGACCGTCGACGTGTTTGACCGCGCGCTGGCCACCAAGATCGCCACGGGCAAGCTGATCGCAATCGATAATCAGATTGACACGACGACAGGAACGGTGCGGCTGCGGGCGCAGTTCGACAACCGCAAAGGCGAACTTTTTCCCAACCAGTTTGTAAATACCAGGTTGCTGGTAAATACGCTGAAGAACCAAACGCTGGTTCCGGATTCGACGATCCAGCACAACGGGGCAACGTCGTTTGTCTATGTGATTCAGAATAATAGCGTTCACGTGCAAAACATTAAACCGGGTGTCGAAGATTCCGGAATGACCGCCGTCGAAGGATTGAAGCCCGGAGACCTGGTAGCCAACAGCAGCTTCGAAAAGCTGCAGAACAACGCGCAGGTAAAGATCTCCAGCACGCCCATCCCCGCGTCCACGAATCCCGAGGCGAACGCCCCTTGAGTCCTTCACGGCCATTTATCGAGCGGCCGGTCGCAACGTCGCTGCTGATGGCAGCCATTTTGTTGGTTGGGCTGGTTGCGTACAAGCAACTGCCTGTCTCCGCGCTGCCGCAAGTGGACTATCCCACCATCCAGGTGCTGACCTTCTATCCGGGCGCGAGTCCGGACGTGATGGCGACCACCGTGACGGCCCCGCTCGAACGGCAGTTCGGACAATTGCAAGGCCTCAACCAAATGACGTCGACGAGTTCGGGGGCGACGTCAGTGATCGTGCTGCAATTCTCATTGACTCTGAACATCGATGTGGCCGAAGAGGAAGTGCAATCGGCGATCAACGCGTCGCAGAGCTATCTGCCATCCGATTTGCCTACCCCGCCCGTCTACAACAAAACGAACCCCGCAGACGCGCCGGTGCTCACGCTGGGTATCACGTCGGAGTCGATGCCGCTGTCGCAAGTCGAAGACCTGGTGGATACGCGCCTGGCGCCGAAGATTTCCCAGCTGACCGGTGTGGGGTTAGTGAGCATCAGCGGGGGCCAAAAGCCCGCAGTACGGATTCAGGCGAACCCGGTGGAGCTGTCTTCGTACGGGATCACGATGGAGGCATTGCGAACGGCGTTGACGCAGACCAGCGTCAACTCCGCGAAGGGAAATTTTGACGGGCCACGACAGGGCTATCAGATTGATGCGAACGACCAACTGAGCACAAGCGATGACTACCGCAACGTCGTCGTGGCGTATCGCAACGGTTCGCCGGTGCTGCTGAAGAATGTGGCCACTGTCGTGGACGGTGTTGAGAACGAGAAGCAGGCGGCGTGGATGAATAAAACGCCGGCGGTCATCCTGAACGTACAACGGCAGCCCGGTGCGAACACGATCAGCGTGGTGAAAAGCATCAAGGCCTTGCTGCCGCAGTTGGAGACGAATTTGCCAGCGGCGGTTGAAGTGGCTGTGCTGACGGACCTGACGACCAATATTCAGGCGTCAGTGGACGACGTCGAATTCGAACTGATGCTAACGGTGGCTTTGGTGGTGATGGTCATCTTCTTGTTCTTGCGGAATCTCTCGGCGACCATCATTCCGAGCGTGGCCGTGCCCTTATCGCTGGTCGGCACCTTCGGCGCGATGTATGCGCTGGGTTACAGCCTGGACAACCTTTCGCTCATGGCGTTGACCATTTCCACCGGTTTCGTCGTGGACGACGCGATCGTGATGATCGAAAACATTTCGCGTTATCTGGAAGAAGGCGACGCTCCGATGGAGGCGGGGTTCAAAGGCGCGGAGCAGATCGGCTTTACGATTCTGTCGTTGACGGTTTCGCTGATCGCGGTGCTGATTCCGCTGCTGTTCATGGGCGACGTGGTGGGCCGGCTGTTCCGCGAATTTGCCGTGACGCTGGCGGTGACGATCATCATTTCGGCCGCCGTCTCGCTAACACTGACGCCGATGATGTGTTCGCGGATCCTGAAACACACGCCACAGGAGAAGCAGGGGCGATTCTACCGGGTTTCTGAAGACATGTTCGAGCGCATGATTGCCTTTTACGGGCGGACGCTGAAAGTCGTGCTGCGATACCAGACCATCACGTTGTTTGTCGCGCTGGGAACGTTAGTCCTTACCGTGGTCTTATATATCTTTATCCCCAAAGGCTTTTTCCCGGTGCAAGACACGGGAGTCATCCAGGGCATTTCGCAAGCGCCGCAATCCGTTTCGTTTGATGCCATGTCGCAAAAGCAGCAGCAACTGGCCGACTTGATTCTGCAAGATCCGGCGGTGAAAAGCCTTTCTTCATTTATTGGAGCGGACGGCACCAATACCACGCTTAACAGCGGCCGGCTTTCGATCAACCTGAAGGATCTTTCCGAGCGCGACATGAGCGCTTCGGATGTGATCCGCCGACTGCAATCGAAGCTAAGTGGCATCTCCGGAATCAAGGTGTACATGCAGCCAGTGCAAGACATCACCGTGGACGACCGGGTGAGCCGCACGCAATATCAGTACACGCTGGAGGATCCGGATGCGAACGAGTTGAATGACTGGTCGAACCGGCTAGTAGAAAAGCTTCAGCATGTAGCCGAATTGGAAGACGTGGCGACGGACCAGCAGACGGGTGGAAGGGCGGTTTCGTTGGTGATTGATCGGGTAACCGCGTCGCGGCTGGGCATCGCGCCTTCGACCGTGGACAGCACGCTGTACGATGCGTTTGGCCAACGGCAAATCAGTACGTTGTATACGCAGCTGAATCAATATCACGTAATTCTGGAGGCGCAGCCGCAGTTTCAGCTCGATCCTGCAAATCTCTCGCAGATCTATATCCAGTCGAATGCGTCATCCGGGGCCAGCGGGCCGGGCGCAACGAATTCGTTCGCATCGTCGGGTTCGTCGTCGGCTGGTTCAAGCGCGTTGACAACGTCGGTGCTGTACACGCCGTCGGCGGCGGTGCTCAATCCCCAGGCCAGCGCGATCAAGCCGATCGGCAATGCGCAAACCAACTCGACAACTTCGACGATTAGCGCGCCAACGGCCGCCAATGGGAGCGCCGTCCCGTTGAGCGCATTCACCCGCTTTCAAAAAACAACCGCGCCACTCTCCATCAATCGGCAAGGGCAGTTCCCCGCGGTGACCGTGTCCTTCAATTTAGCGCCTCGCGCAGCGCTAGGCACAGCGATCACGGAAATCGACAAGGCGGTGGACGATTTGCACATGCCAGTTACGGTGCAAAGGGATTTTCAAGGCACAGCAGCGTCCTTCAAGAACTCGCTTTCAAATGAGGCGCTACTGATTTTGGCGGCGCTGGTGACGGTTTACATCGTGCTCGGGGTGCTCTACGAGAGTTTCATTCACCCGGTGACGATTCTTTCGACATTGCCTTCCGCCGGTGTGGGGGCGCTGCTGGCGCTGATTCTGTTCCGGCAGGATCTAAGCGTCGTAGCCATCATCGGCATCATCCTGCTGATCGGCATTGTGAAGAAAAACGGCATCATGATCGTAGACTTTGCGCTGGAAGCGGAGCGCAAAGAAGGCAAAAGCTCGCAGGATGCGATTTACGAAGCGAGTCTGCTGCGTTTCCGGCCGATCATGATGACCACTATGGCCGCGCTGCTGGGTGGCATCCCGTTGGCGCTCGGGAGGGGATACGGGTCGGAATTGCGGCGACCGCTGGGCATCGCGATGGTGGGCGGGCTGCTGGTGAGCCAGGTGCTTACCCTGTATACCACTCCCGTGATTTACATCTTTTTTGATCGGCTGGCGCAGCGCTTTGCGCGCGGCTCGAAACGTCATCTACCGGAACCAGAACCCGACGCGGCACCAAGCGCATGAATCCGTCCTCCACATTCATCTACCGGCCGGTGGCCACCACGCTGCTGACCATCGCGATTGCCATTGCCGGTGCGGTGGCGTTTACGGTTCTACCGGTGTCGCCGCTGCCACAAGTGGATTTTCCGACGATTTCGGTTGCCGCGAGTTTGCCAGGAGGAAGCGCGGAAATCATGGCGTCCTCGATCGCGACGCCGCTGGAACGCCAGTTCGGGCACATTGCCGGCGTAACTGAAATGACCTCGGCGAGTTCGCTGGGTACTACTTCGATCACCCTGCAGTTTGATTTGAGCCGGGATATTGACGGAGCGGCGCGCGACGTGGAAGCGGCTATCAACTCGGCGCGAACTTACTTGCCCGCGAATCTGCCCGCGAATCCGACGTATCGCAAAGTGAATCCGGCGGACGCGCCGATCATGATCATCGCGCTGACGTCCGATCAGTACGATCCCGGAAAGTTGTACGACGTGGCCTCGACGGTGATCGAACAGAAGCTGTCGCAGATCAGCGGCGTAGGGCAGGTAAGCGTCGGTGGAGGCGCTCTGCCATCGGTGCGCGTGGATGTGAACCCGGCGCAGCTCAATAGTTATGGGCTGAGCCTGACTTCGGTGCAATCCGCGCTGGGGTTGCAGAACTCGGACCGCCCGCGCGGGCAACTTTCAAATGGCATCATCACCGCGGACATCGTCACCAATGGACAGATCTCGCACGCGGACGACTACAAGCCGTTGGTGATCGGCTACAACAATGGCGCGGCGGTGCGGCTGGCGGATGTAGCGAATGTTATCGATTCCGTGCAAGACATTCGCAACGCCGGATACCTGAACGGCAGCAAGCGCGCGATCAACATTATTGTGTTCCGGCAGCCTGGCGCGAACATCATTCAAACCGTAGACCGCATTCGGGCGGCCCTGCCCTACATCAAAGCGACGATTCCGCAGGGCATCGACTCCGAGATCGTGCTGGATCGAACCACGACGATTCGGGCGTCGGTGAGTGACGTGGAGCGATCCCTGATGACGTCGGTGCTCCTGGTGATCCTGGTGGTGTTCGTGTTCCTGCGAAGTTTCCGGGCAACGCTCATTCCGAGCGTAGCCGTACCCGTTTCGCTGATTGGGACGTTCGCGATCATGTATCTCTGCGGGTACAGCCTGGACAACCTCTCGCTGATGGCGCTGACGATCTCGACGGGCTTTGTGGTGGATGACGCGATCGTGGTCATGGAGAACATCACCCGGCACCTCGAGGAAGGGATGAAACCGCTGCAGGCGGCGTTGCAGGGAGCGCGGGAGATCGGGTTCACCGTGTTCTCGATCAGTGTGTCGCTGGTGGCGGTCTTCATTCCCATTCTGATGATGGGCGGAATTGTTGGCCGGTTGTTCCGGGAATTTGCGGTAACCCTTTCGACGGCAATCGCCGTCTCCATGGTTATTTCGCTGACGACGACGCCGACGATGTGCGCACACTTGTTGAAGGAGCACGGCGAGGAAAAGCACGGCAGGTTTTACCGGGCCAGCGAGCGTATCTTCAATTCCCTGCTCTCTTTTTACCGGCGGACGTTGACCTGGGTGCTGGACAACCCGGGCTTGACGCTCGCAGTGCTACTGATAACCATCGCGATGAACGTTTTTCTGATTTATAGAATGCCAAAGGGTTTCTTTCCGCAGCAGGACACTGGGGCGGTCGTGGGCGGGCTGCAGGGGCCCCAGGATGCTTCTTTCGAGGTGATGGACGAGTCGATAAAAAAGCTGGTCTCCGTGATCAAGGCCGATCCCGCCGTTCAGAACATTATCGGCTTTACGGGGGGGAGAGGCGCGACGAACACTGGCTTCTTGTACGCTGCGCTGAAGCCGCTCAACCAGCGCAAGGTCAGCGCAAGTCAGGTGATCAACCGCCTGCGCCCGAAGATGAACTCGCTGCCGGTGGCGTCGGCGTTTCTGCAGGCGGCTCAGGATCTACGCATTGGCGGCCGTTCGAGTAACGCCCAATACCAGTACACGATCCAGTCGGACACGGTCGGGGACCTAGTGAAGTGGGGTCCGATTTTGCTGACCGAGATTCGCAAACTGCCTG
>Ga0335073_10007357_pt1 | contig 15442 bp, 5 predicted proteins | sample Lox_Sample_22_FD_207093 | JGI IMG/M metagenome (GOLD analysis project Ga0335073, IMG submission 207093) | Soil microbial communities from Loxahatchee National Wildlife Refuge, Florida, United States - Lox_Sample_2.2 | ecosystem: Environmental > Terrestrial > Soil > Wetlands | place: USA: Florida... | reverse complement strand
GCGGGCGGGCCCTGATAATGCGAGAAGACGGTCTCCCCGCTGCGCGCACCCCTTCCGCGGCCCCTCGCCGCCCCCCTAGCCACACCATTGCCACGGCCCTCCGCCGGCGCGCCCGCCCCGCCCGGCGTGCCGGGCGCCGCAGCCGCCGCGACCGCGGCCCCGATCTGGCTGAAGGCGGGGCCGAAGAGCGGCGGCGCGGGCCCGGCGGCCAGCGACGGCGGGTTCGCGGGCTGGATCGGCGTCCCGCGGTACTGCGGGCCCGAGTACGTCGGCGTCATGACGGCGTTGGGCGGGTTGTTGGGCAGGATCGGCTGGAAGAGCGGCGGCGGCTGCGACGCGCTGCTGGCGGAGGAGGGTTGCGGCGGCGGCGACGGCGCGCTGCTGTGTGGTTGCGTGGCTTTCGTTGCGACGGCGGGGGGCGGCGCGTAGCTGCTGGTGCTGAAGGGCGCTTGGCTTGGCGGGGGTGGTGGCCCGTAGCTTGGTGGTGGTGGGGGAGGGCCGTAGGGTGAGAATGAGGGCGGGAGCGGTGGTGGTGCGTAGCCGTGGTATGGCGTGTGGGATGGCTCGAGTGGAACGCCGCCGAGGCTGAGGCGACGAGGGTTGTGGCCTTGGCTGAGAGGACTGTCTCTTGCTCCTGGTTCCGGCGGTAGTGGAGCACGCTGGAGGACTGGGAACGGCGACATCTGCCTCGCACCGGCGGATTGCATGGGAGTTGCAACAGGTGAGTCACGTGCGGGAGCTGTCGACGGTCCATGATTCCTGCTCTCACTTCCAGCTGCAGTATCGACTGCTAAGGTGGGTCGCTTCGATTGCATCGGTTCAGAAACAGTCTCTGCCCGAGGGCGCATCTCTCCACTGTTCTTTCTTTCTTTCATATGATGAGGTGTGTGCCGTTCTCGCAATGCGGCAATCTCCTCTTCTATGGTCATTGGCCGGTCAGGCCGAAGATGGCTTAGACGAGCTTTGTTGGCTTCGTGCCTATCGTAATCCCGCCAGTGCGAGCCTTCTGACCCATGTCGATACGCCTGATCAGGCCCGTAGGGCGGAGGTATGACGCCCTGAGGAGCAGCTGGCGTAGTGGATGCATAACTCGATACTGGTTGCTGAGCATGCTGAGTTGACGCTGGACTGGCATAAGCGATTGGACCTAGACTCTGATACTCCAAAATCGGTTCCATTGCAAACACTGGGGCATAAGGTCCAGCTGGAGGTGCCGTATGAGCACTGGTCGACTCCGGCGGTAAGGGAGTCTGTGGGTTCTCCGCTTTGATGCGAGGAAGATGTTGGTCATTCACGGTATCAGGAGACGTGTTACGTCTGAATGATGTACTCCGCTCCCTTGATACCTTCTCCTCCAAGGAAGATGACCTTGAGTGTTGCTTCCGCGAGATTGCCCATTTAGCATGCGGCAGAGATTGCTGTTCGTGTCCGCTTTGATCGGAATGTCTGGACTCCGGTCGTCTTTGTAGACTGTCTCCATCACGACTGTACCTGCTTTGATTAAAGGATATGACGCGGCTATAGGGGTCTCGAAGCGGGTCATAAATGGTTGGTGCTTCACTCCTAGTAGCTTGGATAGGTGGTAGATTTTCGACACGTTCTCTGCCATAACGGAAAATCTCCTCCTCTCTAGAAGTCAATATAGTTTTTGTTGGATCGTAGTAAGTGGCAGGCCGGAATGCCTCTGGAGGTGGTCTTTCTAGAAATTCCGGATGTTGTGAAATTGGTACGCTTTGTGGTAGTTCTGTCTTCCGAGGAGGTTGAGACGTTTCCTCTGGAATTGGCAATGGCGCATGTTCTGGAGCCGGAATCTTCTCTTGCGGTAGGATCTGAATGCCCTTTGCTTGCATTTCCATTCCTTGCAGAAGAGCTTGTAAGCCTTCGGCGTCTTCGTTCGGAATCACCTTAGGTAGCGGCTTGAGCTCTTCTTCCTTCGCTTTCGTTTCAACCTCTTCCGCAGCTTCAGCTAATGCTTGGATGTTAAGCTTCGCAATGGCCTGAGGTCGACGTGCGTAATCCGTTGTGCCAAGACCATCAACCAGAGTTTGCAAAGCATAAAGTTCTTCTGGGTCTTCTCCTGCCGCTTTAAGAGCTGCTGCACGAAAACTCCATCGAGAGTGAGATCGTTCCCATTGTCGATCCGTTTCCATAAAGACTCTACTCCTCGAGTCGAAACGACTGTCCATCTTTCCAGTAGGTCGATCTGGAGACGCGGAATTATGTAGCGGAAGAATGACGCCGTACTTGATCGTGATGTGCGGGATCGCATCTTCTTCATCTGGCGCTACACTACCCTCATCATCGGTTGCGTCGGAATCTGAGTGACGATCTTTGTCCCTGGTAAGATTAAGCAGCGCATGTTTCGCAGTAATCAAGTAGTCTTCCTGTAGAGAGAAGACGTAATCCTAAAAAAAGTCAATTGAAATTCCAAAGACATTGAATGGGCTTAGTAAAATTACTTCATAGAGTTCTTGGGCTCCGGCTGAATGGACTTTGCGCGATCGATCGTAGAACTGCGATAGGATTCTCTTTTCATGCTCGAGAGTCTGGAGTTTGTCGCGCAACTGTCGATCCAGTTGTTCCATCACAAGCTCATATTCTTGTTTCTGCCTGTGGTACTCTTCATTCGTGAGAAGTTCGTCGACAGATCGTTTGGCTAACTCGGCTAGAATTGGTTTCAACGCTTTGGCCACAGCTCGATAACCCATTTTCAGATGCAATTGACGACGCAAATCCGCTTCTATGCTGAGATTAGGATTTGGTGCTCGCCGTCTACCAGGTAATCGTTTGATGGTTCTAGCGGGGCGATCTTGGTCGGTGTCGAGCCCGTCGCCATTGACGCGCGACGCACTCCGACCAGGAGTTCCTTGGCCCATGCTCTCATTTCCAGATTCAACACCGAGGTTGACCTGAGGATTTCTGGGCCTCCTACCACGACCTCGTCGTTTGACGGGCGTCACCGGTTTCAGATCGCGGACGATATCGGCGTTTTCTTGGTTGGCCGCGTCGCCCATTGCGATCGCGTCGCCATTTTCGGATGGGTCTGCAGATAAAGTGCCATTATTTACAGCGTCACCATCGACAGTCAGCAAAGGAACAGCGAGCGATTCGTCTCTCTTGGGTCGTCGCGTGGTTGAGGCATCCAGGGTGAAGCTGAGACTAGACCGCTCATTGGTCGAGGGGTTGGACCGATCCGACAAGCGAGAACGTTTGGCTGGTCGCTCAGCGTCGATGTCGAAGCCGCCCACGACGAGGTGCGGCGCGGAAGAATCGGCCAGAGAACTGCGTCTGCTGTCGCCAGAAGCATCGGAATCCACAGTCGAGTTGGTTGCTGCTTGCGATGCAGCGTTTCTGGTGGTCATGTGCAGCGCAGTTGTTGGTTGAAGACGCGATGTTCTGGTCGGGGCTGGAGTATTGCTGGAACTTCGCTTAGGCCGGCGAGGCCCGTCCTCGGGTGATGTGGCTGGTACAGCAAAGCAAGATTAGCTGGCCATGCAAACAATAAAGAGCGAGAAGGAAGTCAGTGGAAGTGCATTCGGAATGAGATACTCACACATCAGCCCGTTGGTTTCTGCGTCCGGATTGCTAGCGTTTGATCTTGCTCTGCCACGCTTTCGCCGCATCGTCACCGGGCCTGGCACAGGATCCATCAGCATGCCTCTCTCCAGCACTTTCTCAAAGGGACGGCCACCAACCGAGCGATGTAGATATTAAAGAAGCCAGGATTGGAATCGACAGCTGTTGATGTACAAGTGGACAGCCGAAGAGATGTATTCAATCGGTTGCAAATGACATCCTACCGTCACCAAGTTGTTGTGATTCCTGTGCGAAGCAGCTGAGGTCAGCGAAGATTCATTCCGGTGCTGCCAAAACCAAAGTTGCTAATTGACGATGATGCTGAATTCAAGTGATGCCGTTGCGATGTACTTCTGAAATGAAAATAATCGTCATTGATACTCACAGAGGTGTCTATTCTTGGTGATGCGCAGCAAAGGAGCACCGACTTGGCCCAGCACACAAAAGCATCGAACCACCCGCACGAGACGTGGCCGATACGGGTTGCAGAGACTCGATATTCCTATAAGAAAATCGTACAAGACCTTCAGCACCAGGTAGAGTGAGATGACGGCGACATATAAGTGATTGAGGGCATTTGCAAAGTGCAAATTGTTTTGAGAGCAAGAGGGATGATGGAGCCGCGCGATCGTTTCCAAAAGCGTCCAAAAACAGGAAGCAAAACGCAACTAGCGCAATAAAGAACCAGGGAGAACCACTGGCCGGGACAAGCACAACCGGTGTCAGACGCTCCAGCTGAATGCGTCAGATGAGAGATCAAGCACACTCTCGCATGGAAAGCCAGAGAACACTGAGTTACAGGCGACCAATTCAACCGTGCTGACAACTGAAAATTACCTTCTGCCTCGGAGGCCTCGGTGCACGGGCCACGGGGCACTTCACCTTACGAACCGAATGCAATTATGCAATGTAATTTGTGAGGCCATTTTGAGATTGAGGGGCAAATGCTCAAATATCGAGGCCTTGTGCACAAGAGAGACAAAGGATCGACTATTGATATGTTTCATTCGATTTTGACTCCTGCCATGATAGGATAAAGACCGTTTACATTGCTTTGGGATATCTCCAGCGATCCATTACTGGGATCGCTGCCGCAGAAGAACAAGTAATGACCGCCCCGTTTTGAAATAAGGATAGACATTCGGACCAGACCGTTACACGTAGAAATATCATGAACGTTTCCTAGAGCTGAGCAAACCTTTCCATCACGGCTTTACAAGGCTTTCTCTCGATTCGCTGTAAGAATGAAATCAGGTATTGGAGGAGTCATGGCCCGAGTTGTACTCGAGCTCCTACTTCTCGAGCTTCTCAAGGGAAGATCGTCCATGCTGCCAGTTCTGCTCCCAATTACCGAGCTGACGGCTTGCTCATTCAAGTGAGTCCGACTTGAAGCTCGAGAAGGTGCGCGGATAACATGACCGCTGAAAGGTGATGCCGTAACCACAGTGCCTGGTGTCGCGATTGGAGGTGGCACGGGACTGTCGGTACGGAAGAGTGGGTGGATGTGTGATTCCAACATTGGTGGGCTGCTGGGTCTTAGAGTCGGTGTACCAGCACTATGTCCTGACGCCATTGAGAACGCGGTTGGAGGCCGCTGTAATTGCGAAAGGACTGAAAGAGATGTCGGTGGTCTCTCGCCCAGCCGCTCTTGTGAGTGGAATTGCTGCTGAGATACTGAAAATGGCCCATCTAGAGCCTTCGCCGGACTAACAGGTCGGCTTCCAGGAATTGGTTCCAATGCCGTACCTTTGGTTGGAACCGCGAGATGTACGGTTTCTTTGATCTGCTGATCCACGTTGGACGTATCCCATGTGTCGAAAGCATCGGAATGCAAGGTTGTGGCAGCTGAGCGTGCATCAGATAATCCGCTGTTAGATGATGATCGCGACATCGATGGACGCGACGGCCCAAGGAGCTTTTGGCGAGATGCCGACGGCCGAACGGCGTTTTGAATCGAAGTGAGAGAGTCTCGCCATGATGACCGCTTCGACGATGGTTCTAGTGGGAAAGTTGGTGACGCTCGTGCTTGTGGTAACGCATATGGAGGAGCAACGATTCGTAGCGGAGTCGGTGGAGTCGGTGGTCGCTCCGGAGCAGGACGCTTGCCACCATTGAACGACATTATCGAGCTGTGGCCGTCCAAAGTAAAGCGGTCATCCGAAGTAAAGCGGTCATCCGAAGTAAAGCGGTCATCCGAAGTAAAGCGGCCAAAGACGATGGAAATGTAGAAGGCGATTTGGACCGCAGCCGAAATCACCCAAACTGCCATCTCGGCGGCGAAGGAGACTTGTGATGAGAGCTTGCCGCGATTCGCTTTCTGAATGATAAACGTGCTCAATGAAAGGCAAGCTCCTGCTATGGCAAACATGAAGCCCGCCAGTGGTAGGACGACGCTTTGTAACCAGCCTGATCCACGGGCTAACAGGCAAAGGAGAATTAGCACCAGGGCCGAAAGCAAGGATGATGTATTGAAGACTGCGGCGAGGATTGCAGGTGTTTCCAGCCTTGGAATGCTTTTTGACTTTGCGATATCGATACAGGCGAGGCCGATGAGAGCGCCGAGGAAACCTAGCGACACGACTCCCAATACGCCTAATACAAGTCGTGATCGGATGACGATGCGATCCTGCGACGCCATGATGGTGGTGAGGTTTGTTTTATGTAATTAATTGGAAGCGAGTTCTCCGTTAAAAGCCCAGAATCCAGTCCAGGCCTGAAGAACGAGTCCGAGATGCCAACCACTCGGTACGTTCAAGACAGGCAGTAAATAGGCCAATCTCAGCGAAATACAGACGTTGACAAAGCCAATTGCCCGTCACAGCACAAATGTCGATTGATTTCAAGGCCCTAACAGAGCCCAATTGGTGAGAAAGAGTGATTGCCGACGAGTGTGGAAGATCATTAACAAAGAGTGACTCAGTTGATATATCGGTTAGAAAAGACAACACATGGAGGAATTGATCGCAAATGATAAGTTGTCAAGTCTTCAGGTACCGTGGACGAGTAGTTCTCAGTCAATGAAGCATGATTGCTACCAGAGTGTCCAATGAACTTGACCTGAAAAGTCTCAGTGGTCGCCGACGCGTATTAGTGGGTTTTGAGAGAGGCGAAGGAAGAAGAAATGAGAAGTAGCGTAATGGAGCATATGGAGAGAGTCTGGGAGAGGAGAGATGGGGAATGAGGACGAGTTCGAAAGTAAGCAGATATGAGCACAGATGGTGGGGAGCAATAATATACTGAGAAAGCCTCATGTAGGTAACCTTGTCCAGCTGGGCGATCACGGTGGAGACGCGTCGATGTTGCGCGAGGGCCCGAACATGCTACCATGCCTTCACCCGCAGCGTTCGCCCTGGTCGTCCGCGATGTGGCTTTGGAGCACGGAATGCCCGAAAGAGGCAGCGTATGGATTGGATCTCATCCGCTTACCCTGCTAGCTGCTAGCCTGCGCTGCGTTGCGCTATCATGAGGCGTTTGTTTGCCGCGAAAGGCCAAAAAGCACCGACTCGATTTCGCAGGGCATAAAATCACAGCTGCAGGCCAATGTCCCATTTACTCGGTTGGTGGTCAGGGGAAAATGGAAGAAGGTGATACGTGTGCGACGGAGGACACGAACTGCTTCTGGAAGCGAAGGTTGTTTCGTCTGTAGGCAGACCCAGGGCCTGCTGCTTCCGCTGCAGCTGCTTGCAGTGTGCAGCTGCTTGAGCGCGGAGCTTGTCGCGAGTGTCCGTTCACCTATTTTCGTTGCTTCTGTGGGCAGAGGCGTAGCGTGTGCGCATCAGGGATCTTCTCAGCATTGAAGTGACGTGCATTCCCGGTCCAGCCAATCCGCGCCAAAGCAAATCCAAAACAACTGGCTTCCGGACCCATCACCCACGCTCTAATTTCACACGCGTTGTTTGTCAACCGTCAGCTCCTGTTGCCATCCACAAATCTGCCACAGCACCCGAGAACCACCAGCTTCTTGCCTTGGTTTCTGCTAAGATCATTAACCCGCGAACTAAAGACACTACCTGCGTGCTGCTGCTTCTGCGGAGATCCGTGGTGCAGCTTCAATTTGAAGACGTTTGGAAATGGAAGACGATGTCTTTGGGCTTCATTCGGTCACAACAACACGCTCTGTAACAGTTTCGACAGTATCCTCGCAGCGTCGGGTAAATCTATCCACCACCGTGCCGCTGACTTTTCATTTCGGTCGTCGGCTTGCAAGCCCCAAAGACGAGGGAGATCCGCACGGAGAGATTTCCGCCACAACGCTAGGCAGGGCAGAGGCTCCAAGATGAATTGTGGAGAAATCGGCCCACCCGACTTTTCCGTCGTGAACATTGAACTCCTCATGGCAGTGCCCAGACCAAGCCAGCGCAAGTTTCTGAGTAAAGATGCCTGTGAAAGCCGTTGAAATCTCAACCGACACCATGCATTTCACAAAGCCACACCGTTCCATTAATTGACTCAATAAACACCTTTATCAGCGACTTCCTTCGCAAAACTGGTTGAATATGCTTTTCTTCATGGTTTCATGATCGTTGGGAAAACCCGCTGCACCTCATACGAGTCAACCATTGATGGCTGACTAGCATACTCTCGGTTGATCCGAAAACAAGCCACAGCGATATGCGACAATTGACGACATCGTTGAGGAGTTTACCCATGTTCTCCATCATTCGAGGCTTTAATAGCCCACATATATGTTCTGTGCTTGTTTTGGTTCCATTACTTCTTGGATTTGCTGCTATCTTTCGAAATTTGTGTCCAACTCTTACCGTATCACGCGCTCCAGTGAAGAACTACTAGAGTCACACAGACATCGAGTGGACAAGAGCGTAACTGTCGAACTACTTGACTGCAAACATTTTACCCCATCCTTTTACTGTTCCTGGCTCCAATCCGACAATTTTCAGCATCCCCCAAATGCAGGTGGAGACGGAATCGAGCATGGTTATGCCATACCTTCCCTCCCAAACGGCAGCCATGTGAGCGGCTCGCAAATTAGTGCAAAACGTGGTGACGACTTTGACTCCACTATTTTGGACCACGTCCTGGACCCTTTCCTCGATTGTGGCTTCGTCCACTTTCACTATGGCATCGTTTTCACGAATTCCCAAGCCTCCAAAACTTGGCAGCTTCATTTCGATGCCAGTTTCTAAGTAATTTTCCCGAATGGCTGAGTTTATGTCTTCCGTGTAGGGTGTAACCAGTCCCACGTCTTTGGTGCCCAGACTCGTTAGCAAATCGTTGAGAGCCAAGGTAGAAGTGGTAGCTGGAGTGCCGAGCTCTTGCCGTATGGCGGCGCAGAGAGTTTCATCGGTGTCGAAACCTAGCCAGCCTGCCGAAGTGCCCGACCACCCGATAACATCGCACTTAGCATCTTTCAAGAGACGTGAAGCATCGATGATGGCGGATAGAGTGAACTGCGAATTTGACTCCTTAGACAGGCTAATCTGCGTGACAGAGAAACGAGAATAATGAACAGAAATGGATAGATTTGAAGAGTTCAGGCTGGCCACGAGTAAAGAGGTAAGAGGCTCCAATGCAGTATTTGAGGATGGCACCAGCACTCCTAGGCGAATCTGTCTTTTCGTTTCCATTTATGAAACGATTTGGTTTATGTCCAAAGTGATGGGTACCAGAAGCGAGTGGTAAGTTTGTCATCGGGTTTGAATGAGGGACAGTAGCAGCATCCTGAAGTGCTGAGACTGCTAGATAAGGTCGGCAGTCTACAGATTATCGGGAATACCAGCAACCAACGACTCTGGAGCCATCGAACATCACAAGAACGGGACTATGAACATCGTAGCCACATTGAATAGGTGGTCAGCCACATTAGCGGAGTTTCGGCGAGCAATAAGGTAGCAGTACAAGTAACGAAGTCAAGAACGGTCAAAGAACAGCTTAAGCCTCAGGCAGCAGTGCGGTTTGGTCACCAGCTGCACCTTTTGACTTTCAACTCCGATGTGCGCGAGCGCCTTTTGCCTGCCACAGCATCACCTTTTCAACTTCCCGCTTCTCAATCTTCACTTCAACAACCACCACCTTCTCCGACCTATCGAGTCTCCAGCTTCATCCTGAGCCACTGCTTCTTCTCTCCGCCCACCTTTTCCATCTTCCACATCGCCCGAGCGCGAGCCAGCCTCCGTCAGAACAATCTCAAATACCCCTCCGCCTGACAGAAGACTCTTCGCCGCCATGAAGCTAAACTTTCGAGTAAGTGTCTCGCTGTACCGCTGCTATCCTGCAACGGCCGCTGACTGATCTTTGCGCAATAGGATCTCAAGCAACAGAAGTTTGTGATTGAGGCTGAACCAACGGAGACGGTAGGCCAACCATTCCCGCTATAGCATCATGGAAGCGCAATTACTGACGTTCGCTGCTAAAGATCGCCGAGATCAAGGCCAAAATCGAAAAAGAAAAGGGCTGGGAGCCGTCATCACAAAAGCTCATCTATTCAGGTATGTTAAGTCCTCGATAGAACACCAGCAGTCATTCCCGCGAGGCTAACCAGGCAATCATCTCCAGGCAAAATCCTTCAAGATGCGAATACGGTTGCGTCGTCCGGTATCGAGGAAAAAGGATTCATCGTCTGCATGACACAGAAGGTGGGTTTCAGGCAGAGCCGCATGCGGTCGATGACATACTGACTTTGCGTAGCCGAAGCCACCACCTACTGCCGCCCAGTCAAGTAGCGCTGCTCCATCAACGCCGGCTCCTGCCGTCACTCAGACTCCAGCTGCTCCGGCAGCCCCGGCTCCCTCTATCTCGACCACACAGAACGCTCCGGCAACACCTACTCCCACTCCAGCAGCCACTAACGATCCTTCTCGACCGCTGACCGACACAAATGCAATGGCACTTGGTACGGAGCGGGCCGCTGCGATCGCGAATATGGAGTCTATGGGCTTTGTGCGGGCAGATATCGATCGTGCGATGCGTGCGGCTTTCTTCAACCCAGATCGCGCCGTCGAGTACTTGCTTACTGTTAGTGTGAAGCTGCTTAGCAGCGTATGAAAGAGAGAGAACCGAGAGCTGACTGCGACCTCAGGGTATCCCGGATCACCTCATTCGCGAAGATAGGCAGCCTCGGAGTCCTTCCCAGCCTGCAGCCGGAGCTCCCGCGCAGGCGCCGACACAACCAACTCAAGAAGCCACCGAGGCAACCGGCGACGAAGGTATCAATCTATTCGAGGCTGCAGCTCAGGCAGCTCAAGGTGGACAACCGGGTCGTGGCGCGACCGGAGCTCGTCCCAACTTTCCAGGCGCCACTGCCGCCACCACTCCTAGCAACCTTGACTTCCTGCGCAATAACCCGCAATTCCAGCAGCTCCGACAGCTTGTACACCAGCAACCGCAGATGCTCGAACCTATCCTCCAACAACTTGGCGCTGGCAATCCACAACTTGCTCAGATGATCACGTCGAATCCGGAGCAGTTCCTTCAGCTTTTAGCCGAGGACGATGAGGGTGACGCGGCATTGCCACCGGGTGCGCAGACCATCAGCGTCACGGAGGAGGAGCGTGAAGCTATCGAGAGGGTGAGTGAATGGAGTGAAATGTGAAGTGTCACGAATAATTGCTAACAGCATCGCCAGCTCTGCCGTCTCGGTTTCGAGCGTGACCTGGTCATCCAAGCTTACTTTGCTTGTGATAAGAACGAGGAGTTGGCCGCCAACTTCCTATTTGACCATCCCGATGACGATGAAGGACAGTAAAAGAGCTTCACATCGCCACATTTCCCCGATTCCGAGTAAGACATATGAAATGCGTAGTAGGCCTTCACCATCGCCGCAAGTTCTTGAACCCGGCTCTCTGTGGTCAAAGGATGGGTGTTTGGGACTGTTGGTAGTATTTTCAAAGGAGCAGCGGCAAGGATGAGTTTTCGCCTTTCACCACTAAGTTTTCGGCAACGATGATTCTCCTTTGCTTCACTCGTCCTTTGCTTCACCCGAGCGGTACCGAGGCTGCAGATAGCTAATCACAACTATACCTTGTCACTCTCTTACTATCTCAGTCTATTTGCTGACAAGGACCTTCCTTTTAAACTTTAATCTCACTCCATAAGCCCTTTGGCGGGTCTGCATCTGTCTTCGGGATTGTACAATCGCCGAGTCGTTTATACGAGCATTCTCCACAAATGATTTGAGGTCAGAACGCCACTCATGGTAGCTTTCGCTGCTTGATCTCGATTAATTGCCTATTTCTGAAACAGGAAATTTCAAGTGTCTTTCGAGGTGGATTACGATTTCATGGGGCTGAGCCTTGTAACGGGGATCCCGGTATCGCGAGCCACCCGGTGTCGCGAGCCAAACCATGGGTACTTTGTCTTTAGAGCAATCTCGACTTCGCATACGCACCTGTACTTTCTTGATTCCCGGTGAGTCCTGTGGTTGGGCCACCCTGGACCCCCTGGGACGTCTCCCGACTTAATATTACGCTGGCGTCACCACCTCGTCGCCTGCTTTGCGGAGAGCCTCCTTTCAGTGGCATTACGGGACACCTCCACCACAGCTTCACCATCGAGCTCTCATCACCCCTGATAGTCATAATATGGCAATATTCGAGCCTCGGAGCCTCACTATCACGCCGATAAGTCACCGTCAGCCTTGTGGCGGCGGGCTCGTGATGATTCAAGCAACGTCGCCACGCCGATCGGTACCTTCCAATCAAAGCGAGATGATCCTGGTTAATCCTAAACGCCACTTGCACTTCTCACATAATCATCACAGTGTAATTTAATTTACATGATATCTTACCAAAACTGTGGCTGCAAGGTGTCACGATCTGGACGATTCTCACATACTCTGGATCGTTCCATGGTTGTGTGGATTAGTTCCATGGTAGCGAGGCATGGGTGTTGTGGATATAGATCCTTATGCTCCCTGCTTCAGAGGCTTCCCCTCCTCAGCTTGTTCTTCTCGTCAATAGAGTGTGTTGTTCAGAGTCATTGCTCCCGCCTCGATCGTGACATGGGGCCAGAACGGATCGGCCGCCCTCCCTGGTATAACCACGTGCCTTTAGCTGCCCGCGCCACACTTCGCCACAGTCTAGGCGCCAACGATTCCCCTCCTTCGTATGATCCTGTATACTCGCTTTGCCTTTATGGTCGCTAACCTAAATAGCTTGCCCTCTACACTCCCTGTGAAACAATGCGTCTTTTGTTCCGCAGCGACAATGGCGAATACGGACTCACTAAGGACTTGATCGGCGACGATCCAACCCCTCCCTACGCAATACTTTCACACACTTGGAATGAGGGTCAAGAAGTCACCTTCGAAGATTTGATGGATGGCATTGGCAAGACCAAGACTGGCTACCATAAGATTCGATTCTGCGGACAACAGGCGGAACTCCACGGCTTGCAATATTTTTGGGTCGATACCTGCTGCATCGACAAATCAAATAAAGCCGAAGAACAGAGGGCTATTAACTCGATGTTTCGCTTCTACCGCAACGCGACTCGATGCTACGTCTACTTATCGGATGTTTCGACAACGGAGCGGGAAACATGCAACCAATTTGCCGACTGTACCTGGGAATCAGCTTTTCGGAGAAGTAGATGGTTCACTCGCGGTTGGACGCTCCAAGAACTTCTGGCCCCTCGGTTAGTCGAATTCTTCTCCAAAGAAGGCATACGACTTGGTGATAACTGCTCTCTGAAACAACAAATTCACGAGGTTACAGGCATTCCTGAGTCTGCGCTTCAAGGAGCCCGTTTATCGCAATTCAGCGATAAAGTACGATTTTCGTGGATACATTACCGCCAAACCAAGGTCGAAGAAGATAAGGCGTACTCGCTACTTGGCATTTTCGACGTTGAAATGCCTCTTCGCTATGGCGAAGGGTCGGTGAGTGCGTTTAAGCGGCTCGAGGAGGAGATTGAAAAGATGAACAAATGCCACCGAGACTTACGCTCTACCGACCCTACTGATGACAAAAAGCGTATTGAGGAAACTAAGGGTGGCTTGATAAAGGACTCGTACCGCTGGATCTTCGACAACGCCGATTTCCAGCGATGGCATAACAACCGGCAGAGCCGGCTGCTCTGGATCAAGGGCGACCCCGGCAAGGGAAAGACGATGCTGCTCTGCGGTATTATCGATGAGTTGGAGAAGTCGATTAGCAAGACGGCTCTTCTGTCATACTTCTTCTGCCAGGCTACCGACTCGCGAATCAACAACGCCACGGCAGTGCTACGAGGTCTGATATATATGCTTATCGCTCAGCAGCCATCGCTCATCTCGCATATCCGGAAGAAGTACGATCACGCTGGTAAAGGCCTCTTCGAGGATGCGAATACCTGGACCGCCTTAGTCGAGATCTTCGCAGAAATCCTACAAGACCAGAGCTTAAACAACACCTACTTAATTATCGATGCGCTCGACGAATGCGTCACAGACCTGCCGAGACTCCTGAACTTTATCGTCCAGTCGTCGAGATCTTCTTCTGCCAAGTGGATCGTCTCTAGCCGCAATTGGCTTGATATCAAGGAACGGCTAGAAAAGGCAGGCCAGAATCTCAGCCTTGAGCTCAACGCGGAGTCCGTTTCCACGGCCGTCAAATTTTTCATCCAGCATAAAGTGCTTCAGCTAGCGCAGCAGAAGAACTACAACAACAAAACTCAAGACGCCGTACTCAACTATCTCTCCATAAATGCGAACGATACCTTTCTCTGGGTGGCTTTAGTGTGTCAAAATCTTGAAAAGGTCCCACGATGGAGAACCCTTGCGAAGCTCAGCGCTTTCCCACCTGGTATCGACCCTCTGTATGAGCGAATGATGGAGCAAGTACGCAGCTCGGATGATACTAGTCTCTGCAAGAGGATACTTGCCACGATCGCGCTTGCATACCGACCTCTCACGTTGAAAGAACTAGCATCCGTAGTCAAGGAGCTCGAGGACATGTCTGACGATCTAGTATCGCTGCGGGAGATCGTTGGCTTATGCGGTTCGTTGCTCACCATTCGAGAAGACACCGTCTACTTTGTGCACCAGTCCGCGAAGGATTATTTACTCGCACAAGCATCCGATCAGATCTTTCCATCGGGAAAGGAAGACGCCCACCACACAATCTTCTCGAGATCGCTACATGTCATGTCTAAGACGCTACGACGAGACATCTACAACCTACGCGCGCCGGGATACCCTATTAAGCGGGTTAAACGACCGAACCCCGACCCGTTAGCGGCGTCGCACTACTCATGTATCTACTGGGTCAGCCATCTGTGTGAAGGGAATTCCCAGCCTCGTGCAGAGCACGTGGTCGAGCTACAGGACGGAGGAGCTATTGATATATTTATGAGAGCAAAATACCTCTACTGGCTCGAGGCTCTAAGCCTCTGCGGAGGCACGTCGGACAGTGTAGTTTCGATGACGAAACTCGATGCTCTTCTCCAGGTAATCCTTATATTAATAATGCCCCGTATAGTACATACTGACATACCCAAGAGTCGACAAAATTCATCTGGATTGCTCGATCTTGTTCACGATGCCCGCCGATACATTATGTATTTCAAGCGGGCAATCGAGCAGAGCCCTCTTCAGGCGTATACGTCTGCACTCGTGTTCAGTCCCGCCTCTAGCCTAATAAGGAGGCTTTTTAAAGAGGAAGAGCCGAAATGGATCACGACAAAGCCGGCTGTAGAAAATGATTGGAATGCCTGCCTGCAGACGCTCGAGGGCCACAGCAGCTCCGTCAACTCGGTGGCCTTCTCACCCGACTCGGCCCGGCTAGCGTCGGCGTCGTGGGACAACACGGTCAAGATCTGGGATGCGAGCAGTGGCGAGTGCCTGCAGACGCTCAAGGGCCACAGCAGCTCCGTCAACTCGGTGGCCTTCTCACCCGACTCGGCCCGGCTGGCGTCGGCGTCGCACGACGAG
>Ga0335073_10007356_pt1 | contig 15443 bp, 14 predicted proteins | sample Lox_Sample_22_FD_207093 | JGI IMG/M metagenome (GOLD analysis project Ga0335073, IMG submission 207093) | Soil microbial communities from Loxahatchee National Wildlife Refuge, Florida, United States - Lox_Sample_2.2 | ecosystem: Environmental > Terrestrial > Soil > Wetlands | place: USA... | reverse complement strand
GTGGCATCAGGCGCGCGTCGACTGCTGGCCGCCCCGGATCGCCACGGCAGCGGTGACCAGGATGAGGACCGCGATCCCCGCGGCCACCAGGAACGCGCGGTCCAGGCCGGCCGCCAGCGCGTGCTGGTAGGCCGCTGACAGCGTGGTCCCGGTGGCCCTGGAGCGGGAACCGTCGGCGGTCACCGTCCATGCGACGGTGCCAAGCACCGCGAGCCCGAGGGCGCCGCCCACCTGCCGGCCGGTGTTGAGCAGGCTTGATGCCACCCCAGAGTCGGATTCTGCGACCCGCGACAGCGCGACAAGCGGCAGCGGAACGAACAGCAGCCCGAGCCCGGTACCGATGACGAGGGACGGGGCGAGCAGCCCGGCGGCATAACCGCTGTGCTCGGTGACGCGCGACAGCCAGTACATGCCGCCTGCACCCGCCGCCGCGCCGGCCAGCAGCAGCGGCCGGGCGCCAAGCCGGGAAACAAGCGGGGTAGCAACGCCGGAGCCGACGAGGAGAGCGACCGTGAGCGGCAGGAACGCCACGCCCGCCCGCAGCGCGGAGTAGTCCCACAGGTCCTGAACGAACAGCGTGACGAAGAAGAACACGCCGAAGATAGCCGTCCCCACCCCAAGCATGATCAGGTTGGCGCCGAGACGGTCCCGGTCGCGCAGCAGACGCGGCGGCAGCAGCGGGTCCCGGCCGCGTGCTTCGACGACCGCGAACGCGACGAGCAGCAACCCGCCGGCCGCCAGCGAGGCCACCACCCTGGCGTCGCCCCAGTGCGAGACCCCGTCCGATGTCGTCGCGGCATTTGACAGGCCGTAGACGAGCGCGGCGATACCGCCGGTTCCGGTGATAGCCCCGGGCAGGTCGAAGCCGCCCGCCCGGCGCGCTGCTCCGCTGAGCGCGGGCGATGTCCCGCCGAGGACCAGCGGCGCGGCGAGCGCCACGGCGAGGCCGATCGGCACGTTGACGAACAGCACCCAGCGCCAGGTCACGTAGGTGACCAGCAGTCCTCCCGCGACCAGTCCCGCCGCACCGCCCGCGGCGCTCATCGCGGCGTACACGCCCATGGCGCGGCTGCGCCGGGGACCTGCCGGGAACGTCGTCGCGATCAGCGCCAGCGCGGCGGGTGCGACGATCGCACCGCCGGCGCCCTGCACGGCGCGGGCGGTCAGCAGCCACGCGGGCGAGGTGGCGAACCCGCCGGCGAGGGAGGCGGCGGAGAACAGCAGCAGGCCGGCGACGAACATCCGGCGGCGGCCGAGGAGGTCACCGGCCCGTCCGCCGAGCAGCAGCAGCCCGCCGAACGTCAGGGCGTACGCGTTGACCACCCACTCCAGGCCGTTGTCGGAGAACCCGAGTCCCCGCTGAATATGGGGCAGGGCCACGTTCACGATGGTCGCGTCGAGCACGACCATGAGCTGCGCGGCGGCGATGACGAGCAGCGCGAGTCCTGGCCTGCTCGCACCCGGAACGGTGCGCGCCCGTACCGGGGCGCCGGCCAGTGGCTGTGTCTGGGACATGATGATCCTTTCAGGCAAGACGAATCGCCGTCACCGATGCTGCCGCGCGGACGGGCCGGCGTCGTCGTACCACGGAACCGACTTATCCCTGGCCGGCCCGGATGAGGACGGCGGCCGTCCTACTCCGCGGGGAGTAGCGGGCAATGGGTCCCGCGGGATGATCCGCGTTAGGCGGGCGGCGCGTAGGCTCGGAGCATGCGCACGGATCGCGGGTCGCGGAGGATCTATGCGGCCGGGTGGGTCATCTCGGCCGGCATCACGGTCGTGGCACTTCGCATGTGGCAGTTGCACGTGCGCGACCTGGAGCGGCGCACCGAAGAGGCCGAGCGGACCAGGGACGAGACGGCCCGGCGCAGGGCGGTGGAGGAGCGGCTGCGCATCGCCCGCGAGCTGCACGATTCCCTGACGCACAGCATCTCGGTCATCCAGGTCCAGTCCGGCGTGGCGGTGCACCTGGCGGGCAAGCGCGGCGAGGACGCGCCCCCGGCGCTGCTGGCGATCCAGGAAGCAAGCGCGGATGCCGCCCGTGAGCTGCGGGCGACACTCGGCGTGCTGCGTACCGCCGATGACTCCGGCAGCAGCGGACTCAGCCAGCTGGACAGCATGGTGGCCCGCTTCCGCGCGGCCGGGCAGCCGGTCACCGTCACCGTGACCGGCGCGGCGCGGCCGCTGCCACCGGACGTGGACCAGGCGGCCTACCGGATCGTCCAGGAAGCGCTCACCAACGTCAGCCGCCACGCTCTCTCGGCCAGCGCCTCGGTACGGCTGGCATACGGGAAGAAATCGCTGACCGTGCAGGTCGACGACGATGGCGCCGACGGCCGGGCACGTCAGGCTGGCTCAGGCGATGGAGCGGGCCAGGGCCGCGGCCTCCCTCCCGGGCCGGGGCTCGGGCTGGCCGGGCCGGGGCTCGGGCTGGTCGGGATGCGCGAGCGGGTGTCCGCGCTTGGCGGCCGCTTCCACGCCGGGCCTCGCACGCCCGGCGGTTTCCAGGTGCACGCCGAGCTCCCGCTGCCGTCCGCTGCGAGCTCTCCCGTCTTGACGCCCTGAGAGCACCGGCAATCGGGTGGCGAGCAGGAAAGGAGGCTGGATGATCAGGGTCCTGCTGGCCGATGACCAGGCACTGATCCGCAGCGGCATCCGGGCGCTGCTTGACGCCGAGGACGACATCGAGGTCGTCGCCGAGGCCGCCGACGGCCGGCAGGCGGTCGCGCTCGCCGCGGAACACCGGCCGGACATCGCCCTGGTCGACATCCAGATGCCGGTGGCCGACGGCATCGAGGCCACCCGGCAGATCGTCGCCGACGAGCGGCTGGACCGGGTGCGCGTGGTAATCCTCACGAACTTCGGGCTCGACGAGTACATCTTCCGCGCGCTGCGCGCGGGAGCCGCCGGCTTCCTGCTGAAAGACACCCAGCCCGCCGAACTGGTGCGCGCGCTGCACGTGGTGATGAGCGGCGAGTCGCTGCTTTCGCCCGCCGTCACTAGCCGGCTCATCAGCGAGTTCGTCGCCCGGCCGCCGGACGTGGTCGCCGCCGCCGGAATGGAAGCGCTCACCAACCGGGAACGCGAGGTCGTGGCGCTGGTCGCCCGCGGGCTGAGCAACGACGAGATCGCCGCGGCCATGGTGCTCAGCCCGGCCACCGCCAAAACGCACGTCAGCCGGGCGATGATCAAGCTCGGCGCGCGTGACCGGGCTCAGCTCGTTGTCTTCGCCTACCAGACGGGCCTGGTCAGCCCGCGCGAGGCCGCACCGCGCGGCTGGTTATGCCGTGCCGCCCGCCGTGGCCCCCCGGGCCGCGGGCTCAGCCGCCGATCGCCTTGGCGATGATGGCGCGCGCCTCTTCCTGGATAGCGGCCAGATGGCCGGGGCCGCGGAAAGACTCGGCGTACAGCTTGTAGATGTCCTCGGTGCCGGACGGGCGGGCGGCGAACCACCCGGACTCGGTGACCACCTTGAGCCCGCCGATCGGCGCGTCGTTACCGGGCGCGGTGGTCAGCGCCGCCAGGATCTTCTCGCCGGCGAGTTCGCGGGCCGGCACCTGCTCCGGCGACAGCCTGGCCAGTGCCGCCTTCTGCTCCCGGCTTGCGGGCGTGTCCACCCGGGCGTACGCAGGCGCTCCGTAACGCCCGGTCAGCCCGCTGTACAGCTGTGACGGCGTCTGCCCGGTGACCGCCGTGATCTCCGACGCGAGCAGCGCGAGGATGATCCCGTCCTTGTCGGTTGTCCACACAGACCCGTCCCGCTGCAAAAACGAAGCCCCCGCGCTCTCCTCCCCGCCGAAAGCCACCGAGCCGTCGAGCAGGCCGGGCACGAACCACTTGAACCCCACCGGCACCTCAAACAGCCGGCGGCCAAGCCCCGCCGCCACCCGGTCGATCATCGACGAGCTGACCAGCGTCTTGCCGACGGCCGCCGCGGACGGCCAGCCGTCCCGGTGCCGGTACAGGTACTCGACGGCGACCGCGAGGTAGTGGTTGGGGTTGAGCAGCCCCGCGTCCGGCGTGACGATCCCGTGCCGGTCGGAGTCGGTGTCGTTCCCCGTCGCGATCGTGAACTCGTGCTGGCGGCGGATCAGGCTCGCCATCGCGTACGGCGAGGAGCAGTCCATCCGGATCTTGCCGTCCCAGTCCAGGGTCATGAACCGGAACGTCGGGTCCACCTCAGGGTTAACCACGGTGAGGTCGAGGCCGTAGTGCGCACCGATCTCACCCCAGTACGCGACACTCGCCCCGCCGAGCGGATCCGCGCCGATGCGTATTCCGGCATCGCGGATGGCGGCCATGTCGACCGCGCGGTCCAGGGCCGCCACATAGCCGCCGAGGAAATCGAACGTCCCGGTGGTATCCGCCGCCGTCGCCCGTGCGTAAGTCACCCGGCGCACCCCGCTCAGACCGTCGCTGAGCAGCTGGTTCGCCCTGTCCTGTATCTCCCGGGTGACGTCGGTGCCGGCCGGCCCGCCGTCCGGCGGGTTGTACTTGAAGCCACCGTCGGCAGGCGGGTTGTGCGAGGGCGTGACCACGATCCCGTCGGCCCGCGTCCCCTGGCTTGCCGAGTTGTGCGCCAGGATGGCCCGGGAGACAGCCGGCGTGGGCGTGTACCCGCCCCGCGCGTCCACCAGCACCCGGACGCCGTTGGCGGCGAGCACCTCGAGCGCGCTGGCCTGGGCTGGCTCGGCCAGCGCGTGCGTGTCGGACCCCAGGTACAGCGGCCCGTCGATGCCATGGGCGGACCGGTAGTCGCAGATCGCCTGGGTGATGGCGAGGATGTGGTCCTCGTTGAAGGTCGCGGTGAACGCGGAGCCCCGGTGCCCGGACGTCCCGAACGACACCCGCTGCGCGATCTCGCCAGGATCGGGATGGACCGTGTAGTAGGCCGTCACCAGCCTGGGGACATTGACGAGATCACTGGGAGCAGCGGGCTGCCCCGCACGCGGATCGGGCATACCGCCATACTGGCACACCCGGCTGCTGCACTACGCGCCACGCTCCGGGCGGCCAGCACCCCCGTTACTCGCTCCGCAGGTTCTGCGAGCCCAGGGTGAAGTGGACTTTGCCCTCGGCGTCGACCTCGGCGTCGAGGATCTTGTCCTCCAGGTAAGCGGCGGCCGGCGGGTCGAGGAACACCCGCGCGCCTGAAGACTCGACGACCTGGTCATCGGGATCCGGTTGCATGGCCGCGGCGAGCTCAAGTGAGCTCGCTCCGCCCTGCGCCGGCACCGACTGGCTGATGCGCAGGCCAGCGGAGCGTTCCGGTGCTTCGGGCGTGGCCGTGACAGACTTGACGACCTCAGCGGCCGCCTCAGTCAGGACGAGCATGATTGGTCACCCTTTCGTTTGCCGTCCAGCGGACGATCCCGAGGCTAGCCGACGAAGTAACGAAATGAAAACGACGGCGCCCGGCGGCCGGAGATCCTGCCGGAGACCGGCGGTACCGTTGCTCGTGGACTTTGCCGACCAGGTGACTTTGACCAAGGATTTCTCGTCGATCGGTGCGGCCGGCCGCATGTCCGAGATCGGCCTGTTGTGCGACGCCATGGAAGCGGCCGCGGCGGAGGGCCGTTACCCCCGTCTGATCGTCGAACGGCCGTGGTCGGCGCATAATCCCCGGATCGAGGGCGAGTTCGCCTGGCCCGGTGCGATCCGCTGGTACCTGGAACGGGAGCTGGGCAGGCTCGCCGCCGCCGGCGCCCGGATATCGGTCTGCCGCGGCCGGGAGGCGGTCGACCTGCGCGACTCGCGGCTCGGGCATGCGGTTGACGAGACTCGCTGGGACCTGCGGCGCAAGAAGCTGTTCCTGTTCCCCCCGGAACGGATGGCCCTGTCCATGGACCGGCTGCAGCACTACACAGGGACCGGCGCGCAGATGTTCCAGCGGTACGTGCTGCTGACGAACTACGCCTGGCACGTGGAGGAATTCCGTGCTGCCCTGCCCGATTGCACCGGCCCGGACTCGGCCGGCCGCCAGATGCCGGCCTGGCATCACATGCTCCCCGGAAACACGGGCGTGAGCATTGTGAACATTGGCGTCGGGCCGTCGAACGCCAAGACGATCATGGATCACCTCGCGGTCCTCCGCCCGGATATGGTGCTGATGATCGGGCACTGCGCCGGCCTGCGCAACCACCAGGAGATCGGGGACCTGGTGCTGGCGACCGCATACATGCGCGACGACCGGGTGCTTGATGACGTGCTGCCGCTCAGCGCTCCCGTTGTCTCCAGCCACACGCTGAACTCGCTGCTGCTCGACGAGCTGGCGGAGCGTGGCCTGCGCAGCCGGATGGGCATCGTATTCACCACCGCCGACAGGAACTGGGAGCTGCACCTGGCGATGGTGGAAGACAAGCTGCGGGTGTCCCGCGCGCTGGCGGTGGACATGGAATCGGCGACAGTGGCGGCGGACGGGTTCCGCTACCGGATCCCTACCGCAACCCTGCTCGCGGTCAGCGACAAGCCGCTGCACGCCCGGCCGAAGCTCAGCCTGGACGCCCAGGACTTCTACGCCGCCAGCCGTCGCCAGCACGTCGAGGTCGCCATTTCCGTGGCACGGAAGGTCGGCGAGCTCTACCCGGGCGGCCTGCCCGCCGCCGGCCTCCGCTCTTCTGACGAGCCGCTGCTCGGCGTCGCCCACCCGGAAACCGGCCAGCCGGTTGAGGAGGACTGACCTGAAGCCTGGCTGACGCGCTGGGCGGCCCGGGCGCGGGTCTGCCGCGGCCGTGATCGTGGAAGCTCCTTGTTACGTGGAAACTTCGCGCAAGATGGAACAAAAGCGTGCTTAGCGCACGCGGAAGTGACATCTAGCACAAAGTTTCCAAGATCTTTGCGTGACCAGGCGACCGTCCGGTCGGCGTGGCCGGCGCTCCGGGACCTGTGGAGGTGTGGCCGCCGTCCCGGCTAGCGCCAGACAGCGACTGGTGTGCCCGGTGCGTAGACCCAGCCTCCGCCGCCCTTGGCCGCGTTCGGGTCGGCCGACATGTGGCTGTAGTCGATGTCGAACTGGTACTGGGTTCCTGGCGCCACCCGGTACCCGCTGGGGACGGATCCCTGGACGGTCCCGGCATCGGTGAAGGCCCCGTCGCTGTAAAAGAACTGGGCGGGGTTGACCACGAAGCCGTCGGCCCCGGCGATGATGACCCAGGCGATGATGACGCCGCCGGTGGCGTCGCCCTGGGTGTCGATCATCGCGATGCGGGAGCCCTCGGGTGTCGTGTACCAGGACAGGTCGCTGAGGCTTGTGCTGTCGGTGGATTTGAGTACCGCCTCGGGAACAGCGGTGCCCTTCAGCGAGTCAAGACGGGCGGTGCTCTCGGCGAGCAGGCAGGCCGCGATGTTGATGCCGTCGATCGTGCCGCCCGTCTGGTAAGCCTTCTCGCAGATCGTCGCGCGGGCGGCCAGCCAGGCGCTGTCACCGGCGTTGATGGCGGCCTGCTGCGCGGCGGACGCGCGGGCGAAGCTGGCCTGCTGCACCGTGTCGATGGCAGCGTCCGCAGTCTCCGTCTGGTCGTCATAGCACTGCTCGATGGCCAGCGTGCTGTCCTGAGCGCCGCAGTTGGCCGGAGCCGAGATGGCGCGGGCCGGGTGGCCCGGGTCGAATGGCTCGGTGACCGGCACGAACGCGACCGCGGTCGACGGCGCCGTCGATGCGGCGGCGGACGCCGCCGCCGTCGCCGAGGCGCTGCCAGGCGCGCTGGCGGTCGCCGTCGTGCCGCCGGCCGTGGCCGTCGGCGCGCTTGAGCCGCCGCAGCCGGCCAGTATCCCGATCGCGGTGGCCGTCACGGCCGCCATCGCGAGCCCGCCGTTGACGGTTCCGCCGCCGCTCATCGGGCGTCCCTTGCGCGCTTGGCTCATGACATTACCCCCTGCTCAGGCCCGCAGGCATACGGTGAAAACGGGGTGAGCGTAGCAGGACGCCGGTTTCTAGTGCCGGCAATTCCCGTCTTCCTTCCCGTCCCGTTATGTCCGTCCGTTAATGTCCGCCAGAAAGCGTGCGCGTAAGTGCCGGCATCGTGCGGGCGTTCGGATAGGACTTTTTTGCGTCCATGCGGGGCTGGATTCCACGTGCTGGAGAATCTCCTGATGGCGTTGCCGGGCTTCGCCGCGTACCTGCCAAGGGCGCGGATAAACGAGCTGCCTTCGGCCACGAACGCAACGGCAAGGGCCCCTTAGGCGATCAGCGGGTTCTCGCTGTGGCCACGGTGCAGGGCCAGCACTCCCTCGAAGACGGAGAACCCTCCGCCGGCGATGAAGATGCCGAACGCCGCGAGCAGCGACCAGAAGTACCGCTCCTGGCCATGGCCGAACGGGTGCTGACGAGTGGCCTGCCGGTCCGCCCGGTGCAGCGACATCAGCAGCAGCAGCTGGTCGAGGGTGTCCGCGGCGGAATGGGCGGATTCCGCGAGCATCGCGCTTGACCCGGTTATGATTCCCGCGGCCAGCTTGGCCAAGCCGGCCAGGATGTTCGCCGCTCCGGCGATGATGGCCGTCCGCCGGGTGGCATCGGGCCGCCTGCGCTTGTTCACCGGGCACCTCTTGCCCGGCTGTGCGCCATCAAACCAATCCGGCGCCACCCTGGGATCGCGACCAGCGGCAGCACGGCGCCTGTGTACCGATCCGCCGCAACCACGCCGGCCTGCCCGGTCTCATAAGTCCGGCTATCGTAACTGCACTCATGAGGAGTCGGCCGGTTCCTGGTCCGTCCGCCGGCCACGCGGTCAGACGGGCGGCAGCGGGGCGGGATGCAGGTAGCGGGTGAACCAGCTCACGGCCAGCGCCGTTACCTGTTCCAGCGCGCCGGGTTCTTCGAACAGGTGGCCAGCCCGGGGCACGATCGTCAGCTCGCAGCGCCCCGGCAGTTGCTGCCTGGCCGCGTCGTTCATTTGCCGCACCAAGATGTCCTGGCCGCCGACGATCAGCAGCACGGGGGCTTCCACCGCCGCGAGCGACGGGCCTGCCAGGTCGGGCCGGCCGCCGCGGGAGACGACCGCCCGGATGCGACCGGGCCGCTGGGCGGCGGTGACCAAGGCGGCGGCGGCGCCGGTGCTCGCGCCGAACAGGCCGCACGGCAGGTCGCGTACTGCCGTCTGGCTGTCCAGCCAGTCGACCGCGGCGACCAGGCGGCGGCTCAGGGTCGGTATGTCGAAGCGAAGCGCGCCGGCCTGCTCTTCCTCGGGCGTGAGCAGGTCGAACAGGACAGTGCCGAAGCCGGCCCCGGTCAGGCCCCGGGCCACGGCCCGGTTGCGCGGCGAGTGCCGGGAACTGCCGCTGCCGTGCGCGAATACCACCACGCCGGCCGGCTCGTCCGGGAGGGTCAGCTCGCCAGGCAGTGCGACCTCCCCGGCCTGCACGCTCATCGCGGCGACGCCGGCCATGGCTCCGTCCGCTGGTGACATGCCGCGAGCCCGCTCATATCTGCGCCGTGTACCCAGCCGGCGGCGAGCTTATGCAGTCTCCCTGTCTACCGCGACGAGAACGACTGCGAGGCTTCCCGTAGCCGTGCCAGCCAGGGTGTTTCCCGGTCAGATCACCGCGCCGGCCACACTCGGCCTCGGGACCGTGCAGGCCCGGCAGGCCGCGCAGCACCGTCTGCCCCTGCTCCTCCTGGACATGGCCGAGGAAACGGTACCCGTAGGGGAACGTGGCCAGCTTGTCAGCGTTGAGCTCTGCGGCGGCCCGGGTCCCGCCATGTCAGACAGCAGTCTCCGCGCAGGCCGTGTCCGGGTCGTAGGCGTAGATCCACTCGCTCGCGGCGAGCGGGTCGGCGGCGGCCAGTGCCTGGTCCCTGGCCTCCTGCTCCGGTCCGTCCGGCAGGTGATTGACGTGAGCGCGCGCGTGACTCGTCTCCTGCAGCCGCGTGGTGCGCCCGATCCTGAGAGCCTCGTAACGCCGCAGCGCGCCCGCGGGGTCCTGGGTGTCCTCCGCGAGGCAGCGGGCCAGGACGGCGGCGTCCTCGATCGACTGTGCGGCGCCCTGGGCGAAGAAGGGAAACATCGGGTGAGCGGCGTCGCCGAGGAGCGTGACGGGGCCGCGGCTCCACCGGCCGAGCGGTTCGCGATCGAGCAGCGCCCACCGCCCGGGTGTCCCGGCCTGCCAGATGAGCTCTTGGAGCCGCGTGTCCCACCCGGCGAACTCGGCGCGGAACTCCTCGACGGTCGCGGTGGCGCTCCACGACTCCACCGTGTAGTCGCCGGCCGGCGCGATGGCGACGAGGTTGACCGCGGTCCCGCCGGAGATCGGGTAGTGCACCAGGTGATGATCAGGGCCGAGCCACAGCGTGTGGGCACGGCGCCGGGCGAAGTCCGGGGCCCGGTCGGCGGGCACGATGGCCCGGAACGCGCAGAGCCCCGAGTACGTGGCCGGCGAGGGCTCGGTCACCGCGCCGCGAACGGTGGAGTGCACCCCGTCGGCCCCGATGACGATGTCGGCCCCGGCGCTGGTCCCGTCGGCGAACGAGAGCACCGCGCGATCGCCGCCGACCGAGACGCCGGTGCAGCGCGTGCCGAGCCGCACCGCTTCCGCCGGGACGGCGGATGCGATCGCGCCGTGCAGGTCGGCCCGGTGGACGGTGTACGTGCGCTCGCCGTACCGCGGCTCGCACGAGCGCGCGAGGTCCTCCCAGGACAGCACCCGGCCGTCTGCCCAGCGGCGGAACTCCCATCCCACGTCGAGCGGGACGGCCCGGCCAGCCAGGTGGTCCATGACGCCGATCCGGCGCAGCAGGCGTATCGCGTTGGGGGCGAGAATGATCCCGGCACCAACCTCGCCGAGCGCCGCGGCCTGCTCGAAGACGACGGCCGGCAGGCCGGCCCTGTGCAGGAAGGCGGCCGCGGCGACGCCGCCGATGCCGCCGCCCACGATGGCGATACGGGGGGTGCCGGCGCCAGACGAAGCCACCATCGCGTTGCGTGTCTCCTTACGGCGTTCCCGGAATCGCGGGCAGCCCGTCGGCAGGACCGCGCCGGCTGCCAGGCCCGCCGGCCGCCCGCCGCGGGGGGCTGCGATCGCCGGGCACAGCGATTTTCCTGGGGAGCGCTTGCTTCACTCGATGAACGACCCTGAAGGTCACGATGGTAACCCAGCCGGGCGCGGGGCGGACCGCGCGCATGGCCGCCTGGCTGCCGCCCACCGCAACCGGCCGCCATTGCGGTCTCCGGCACCCCCGGCCAGATCGCCGGCACGCTGCAGCAGGCCATCGACGAGACCGGCGCGCGCCTGCTGCTCGTCGAGACCTTCTTCCGCGAGGAAGCACGGCTTTTCGCCCGCGAGGTGATCCCGGTGCTGAAGGCCAGGAACACGACGGCGGCCTGACCCGCGATGTCGCCGGGCGGCGGACGGCGGTCACCCGGCAGACCCGCACGGAGCCAGATCTCCGGACCGCCGGCCCGCTGACCTGTGCCGGGCTCCCCGCTAGCCGATCGCTTGCAGTTCCATCAGCGAACGGGCGCCGGGAAGGCCGTGCACGGCGGTCCGCTTCCACCCGGATGCGGCGAAGAGCTCGTCGTAGCCGGCCAGGTCGCGTTCCTGGCCGCTGGTGACCGCCAGCATGTTCATGTCGAGCAGCGCGGCGAACCGGTCCCTGGCGAGGTCGCGGATGACGTTCTCGATCACGACCATGCGCGCGCCGGGCCGGGCGGCGTCCCGGCAGTTGCGCAGGATGCGCACGCACGAGGCGTCGTCCCAGTCGTGCAGGACGGCCTTGAGCAGGTACAGGTCGGCACCGGGGACTTCGGCGAAGAAATCCCCGGCCACGGCGGAGAACCGGGCACCAAGGCCTTCCGCCTCCGCCGCCTGCCGGGCGGCGTCGGCGGCGTTCGGGAAGTCGAGTACCAGCCCGTGAAGTTCCCCGTTGGCCCGCATCAGCTCGCGCACCAGCTCGCCGGTTCCACCTCCGACGTCGACCGCCAGCGACACCCCGCTGACGTCGATGACCCGGGCCGCACTGGCCGCGAGCCCTCCGGTGAGGGCCTCCATCGAGGCGGCGAACTGCGCCGCCTCCTCCGGTTGCCCGGCGAGGTACCCGAACAGGTCGGCGCCGAGCACGTCGGCCGCCCGCGTTCCGCCCTTGCGGACGGCCTCGGGCAGCTGCCCCCACGGCAGCCAGTGACCCGGAGCCCCGAAGACCAGGGCATGGTCGCGCAGCGACCCCGGGACACCGGACTGGAGCAGGGCGCCCGTGGGCGTCACCGAGAAACGCCCGTCACCGTCATAGGAGAGCAGCCCGAGTCCCGCGCAGGCGCGCATCAGCCGGTAGGTGGCGTCCGGATCACTTGACTCAAGGCCGGCCACATCCCGGGCCGTCCGCGCACCGGCGGCGAGGTGATCGGCCAGCCGCAGGTCGGCCGCCGCCCGCACCACCTGGCTGATCCAGTAACCGTGGATCATCCCGAGCAGCGCCATCGTGCTCCGGTCACCCAGGCTGGTGTCCTTCTGGCCAGCTGTCTCCTTGGCGTCCCGCGTCTCGGGCTGTCCCATGATCTGTTGCTCCTCGGCTCAAGGTGAAACGTCGGCGTGGTACGGCTCGGTCGCCGCGCATACTGCGAAGCGGGCAGACCCTGAGCGCTGCGGGCAGCATCCCGAGCCGGGCTCGCATCGCCGCGCAGCGCCCGGTCGGGACCGGCCCGGGCTGCCGGTGCCCCGGCAGAGCTGACCGCCTAATGGGGGTGAGACCAGGCAGATCAATATATACAGCCGGCCACCTGACGCACAGGCGGAATCACCTTTATGTCCGCGATCCCGCGCCGTGCCGGGAATTCCCCGTTCGCCCGGTCTCGCGGCGCAGGCGGGGCGCAACCCGGCGGGCCTGCCGTCCGTGCGGGTCCCGAGCGGGATGCGGCCGCTGGTATCGCGACGGCCAAGGCGCCCGCCGCCCGAGGGTTCAAGGGGGTGCTGCGGCGGTCATCGCGATCCGTTCGGGAGAATCAAGGACATCAGCCCGAACGGATCTGAATTTCTCCTGCTACCCCAGCCGCTTCCCGGGCGGCCGGGACCGTATGGTGCCTGCCGGCGCCCCGGGTCGCCGGTGTCACGAGACAACCGCCCGGACGTGCGACCCGGCATCGTCACCGTCGGTGATGTGATATAGGAGACTGTGAGTTTCGAAATGGGAAGCGGGCCTGCCCGGTTACACCGGGCATGGAGCGCGTACTGGAATCAGGAAACACCGCGACAGGAAGCGCCGGCCAGGATTCGGTCAAGCGCTGGCGGGAGCTGCTGGAAAGCGAGCGGGACGCGGCGGCGCTTTATTCGAGGCTGGCAGAGGCGGAGACCGGCGAGCGGCAGGAGATCTTCCGCGAGCTCGCGGAGACTGAGCTCAGGCACGCCGCGCACTGGACCGGGAAGCTGCGGTCGGCAGGCGCCGAGGTGCCCGGTCCCGGCAAGCCGAGCCTGCGGACCAGGATGCTTAGCGCGGCCGCCGGACGGCTGTCGGTGCAGACGGTGCTGCCGCTCATCGAGCGGGCGGAGCGCGCCGACGCCGGCATGTACGACGACGAGCCCGACGCGCTGCCGGGGATGGCGGCGGACGAGCGCGCGCACGCGCGCACCCTGGCCCGCCTGGTCGGCGGCTCGGCCGACGACGGCTTGGAGCGGGACCCGGTGACGTGGATCGCACGGCGTGAGCGCTGGCACCGGGGCGACCGCTCCGGCGCGCTGCGGGCCGGCGTGTTCGGCGTCAGCGACGGGCTGGTCTCCAACACCGCCCTGGTGATGGGCTTCGCCGGCTCGGGGGTGTCGCACGCGGCCACCCTGCTTGCCGGGGTCGCCGGACTGCTGGCCGGCTCGTTCTCGATGGCGGCGGGTGAGTACATCTCCATGTCCAGCCAGCGGGAGATGTTCGAGCGGGAGATCTCGCTCGAACAGGCCGAACTCGACGAGAAGCCCGAGGAAGAGCGCGGCGAACTGGTGCTGATCTACCGCGCCAAGGGCCTGGCCAAGCCGGAGGCGGAACGGCTGGCCGACAAGATCATGGCCGATCGCTCCGTTGCCCTGGACACGCTGGCCAGGGAGGAACTCGGGCTGGACCCGGGCCAGCTCGGCTCGCCCTGGACCGCGGCGCTGTCCAGCCTGTTCTCGTTCGCGATGGGCGCCTTCGTGGTGGTGCTGCCGTACCTCATCGGAAGCGGGACGGCCGCGCTGGGGGCCGCGATCGTGCTGGCGCTTGCCGCCATGTTCGGCGTGGGCGCCACCATCGGCGCGCTGAACGGCCGGTCCGCCGTCAAGATGGGGCTGCGCCAGATGGCCGTCGGGGCGCTGGCCGCGGCGGTCACCTTCGGTGTCGGCCACCTCATCGGCGCGCATATTTCATGATGCCGCCGGAGAAAGGTGCGGAAATTCCGTCGCTACGGGTTGAAGGTGGCGCAGGTCGCGAGTGTGACCCGCGCCACCTTCCTAGTCGCCGATCAGGTGAAGCCGACGTTCAGTACGAAGTGTCCGAGCCGGACGTCGAGCATGCCGCCGCCGGCCCAGTGCACGATGAACGCCAGAAGGATGATGGCCAGAATGACGACCACCAGCCAGAAGAAGAACACGACAATTCCGGGAATGGCGTACCCGGCCACTGTTCTGCTAGCCACGGGCGCCAGCTACCCGGTATCGCCTGACATATTCCGCAATGTGCCCGTGTTCCGCAATGTGCCCGGGGAGGCGGTCAGGCGGCGGGGCATGACCACGGGCCCCGCGGGTAGGGTGCCGGCCTGTTGACGTGGCAGCACAGAAGGGAGCCAGGGCGATGACGCCAGACGGCGCGGACCGCGGACCGGTGCTCGAAGAAGCCGTGCGTGAGCTTGAGGCGGCCATGCACGACGCCCGGGTGGCGTTCGACTGCATCGGTCTCGGTGACATCGACCGTGCGCACACCAGCGCGGTGACCGCCCGGGTCGCGATCGACGCGGCGGTGACCGCGATGCAGGCCGTGGCCGGCCCGGCTTAGCGGAGCGAGACGAGCACACGGCGGACAGCCGCACACCCGGTGAGGCCGTAAGGTGTGAGCGTGGCAGGTGGCGGATCGAAGATTGTAAATATTTCGTGGGTGGTGGCGGGCGGGTTTGCCGCGTGGGCGGTGGCCAGGATTGCCGCGGCCGACCGGGTGCGCCGCACCGAGACCACGGCGGTGCCGTTGCTCTCGTTCACCCCGCAGGTGGCCGCGGCCGCGCCGTGGGCCGCGCTGGGTCTGCGGCTAACGGGGCGGCGCTGGCCGGCCGCGACGGCCGCGGTCGCCGCGGGGGCACTTGGCCTGGTAGTGCGGTCGCGCCGGATCCCGAGGGTGCAGCCGGGGGCCAGCGGGCCGATGCTGCGGGTGCTCACCGCTAACTTGTTCTTCGGCCGCGGCGACGCGGACGTTATCGTCGCCCGGGTCCGCGAGCTCAACGCGGACGTGCTCTTCCTGCAGGAGCTGACCGCGGACGCGGTGACCCGCCTCAAGCAGGCCGGGCTTG
>Ga0335073_10007355_pt1 | contig 15444 bp, 13 predicted proteins | sample Lox_Sample_22_FD_207093 | JGI IMG/M metagenome (GOLD analysis project Ga0335073, IMG submission 207093) | Soil microbial communities from Loxahatchee National Wildlife Refuge, Florida, United States - Lox_Sample_2.2 | ecosystem: Environmental > Terrestrial > Soil > Wetlands | place: USA... | reverse complement strand
GCGCGTTCGCCGCCGTGCCCGTCGCCAGCAGGAAGGCCGCAACTTCGGTCTCGAAAACATCGCTCAGTCGCGCTTGCGCCCGCGCGGTATAGTCATCCGCGCCATAGGCGGGCGCGTTGACGCGCGATGAGGCCACGATCGCGTCCAGAATTTCCGGCGCCACGCCGGCCCCGTTGTCGCTGGCGAAATTCATGCTCGCTCCCGTCGGACCTAAGCGGCCAATTTGCGTCAATTCGCGCTGCGCTGGCAATTCGCGATCGCGCTGGACTGGGGCCGCAAAAAATGCGAGCCGACCGCTTGTATCCGTGATCCATTTCTGTCATGGTCGCAAAATAGGACAGTTGTGCTGACCATTTTTTGTGCGACGGGGCTAAAGCTTCGGCGCCGGCGGAAGAGCGGAGCTCGGGCGTTGTCGGATCGAACGACAAAGACGGACCGAAAAAAATCCTACGCGTAACGCCGTTGAGCTGCGCGTTACGCAGCCGCCTTTGTCCATGATACGCCTTGAAAATTTGAATATGACGGTCGCAGAAGTCCGCGACTGCGCGGGGAGCGGAGAGATGAACGCCATAACCCAACCGACGCTCGACGAGGCCGCCGAAGCCCAGAACCCTCGCGCCGGTCTCGATCCGCTCGCGCCGCCGGCTGAGGCCCTTTACGATCCGGCAAGGGAGCATGATTCCTGCGGCGTCGGCTTTGTCGCCGACATGAAGAATCGCAAGTCGCACGACATTCTCGAAAAGGGCCTGCAAATCCTGGTCAACCTCGACCATCGCGGCGCAGTGGGCGCGGACCCATCGCTCGGCGACGGCTGCGGCGTGCTCACGCAGATTCCCCACGGCTTCTTCGCCCCCGAATGCGCCAGGCTGGGCTTCGGTTTGCCGCAGCCGGGCCATTACGGGATCGGCCAATTCTTCATGCCTCGCGACCCGACCGCTCGCGCCCAGGCGCGTCAGATCGTCGAGGAGGCTGTCGCCGCCGAAGGCCTGAGCGTGCTCGGCTGGCGCGACGCGCCCGTCGACAATTCCGGCCTTGGCGAGCGCGTGAAGGCGGTCGAGCCGGTCATGCAGCAAATCTTCGTCGGACGTCCCGCCGACATCGTCAGCGAGGACGATTTCGAGCGTCGCCTGTTCGTCGCCCGTAAAGTCGTCTCCAACCGCGTCTACGCCATCGGGAGCCGGGAGATCCTGGAATATTACCCGGTCTCCATGTCGGCCCGCACGATCGTCTACAAGGGCATGGTGCTGGTCCGGCAACTCGCCCCCTATTACCGCGACCTCCTTGACCCGCGCTACGAGACCGCGCTCGCCCTGGTCCATCAACGGTTCGCAACCAACACGTTTCCATCATGGCGTCTCGCGCATCCCTATCGCATGGTTGCGCACAACGGCGAGATCAACACGCTGCGCGGTAACGTCAACTGGATGGCCGCGCGTCAGGCGAGCGTCGATTCCGAACTCTTTGGCGCCGATATCTCGAAACTGTGGCCGATCTCCTACGAGGGTCAGTCGGACACCGCCTGCTTTGACAACGCGCTCGAATTTCTGGTTCAGGGCGGCTATTCGCTCAGCCACGCGATGATGATGCTGATCCCGGAAGCCTGGGCCGGCAATCCGCTGATGGACGAGGAGCGGCGCACTTTCTACGAGTATCACGCTGCGCTGATGGAGCCTTGGGACGGCCCGGCGGCGGTCGCCTTCACCGACGGGCGCCAGATCGGCGCGACGCTCGACCGCAACGGCCTCAGGCCTGCCCGGTATTTCGTCACCGACGACGACCTCGTCGTGCTGGCGTCGGAGATGGGCGTCCTGCCGGTGCCGGAGGAGACGATCATCGCCAAGTGGCGCTTGCAACCGGGCAAGATGCTGCTGGTCGATCTCGAACAGCACCGCATCGTATCGGATGCGGAAATCAAGCAGACGCTGTCGCGCGCCCGGCCCTACGGCGCGTGGCTCCGCGAAGGCCAGATCGTGCTCGAGGACCTCAATCCGGTCGAGCCGCGCGCATTGCGCACCGACGTCTCGCTGCTCGATCGTCAGCAGGCCTTCGGCTACACCCAGGAAGATCTGGCGATATTGCTCTCTCCGATGGCGACAACCGGCCAGGAAGCTGTCGGTTCCATGGGAACCGACACGCCGATTTCAGCGCTGTCGTCGAAGTCGAAGCTGCTCTACACCTATTTCAAGCAGAACTTCGCTCAGGTGACCAACCCGCCGATCGATCCGATCCGCGAAGAGCTGGTGATGAGCCTCGTTTCCTTCATCGGACCGCGGCCCAATCTGTTCGACCTTGACGGCGCGGCGCGGCGCAAGCGGCTCGAGGTGCGCCAGCCGATTCTGACCAACGAGGACCTCGAGAAGATCCGCAGCATTGGTCATTTCGAGGAGTCGTTCGACACCCGGACGCTCGACATCACCTATCCGGTGAAGAAGGGGGCGGCCGGCATGACCGAGGCGCTGCGCCGCCTTTGCGAGCGAGCGGAATCGGCGGTTCACGGTCGCTACAACATCGTCGTCCTCTCCGACCGCATGGTGGGTCCGGACCGAATTCCGATCCCTGCCCTCCTGGCGACGGCGGCGGTCCACCATCATCTGATCCGCAAGGGACTTCGCACCTCCGTCGGCCTGGTCGTCGAAACCGGCGAAGCGCGCGAGATCCATCACTTCTGCTGTCTTGCCGGCTACGGCGCCGAGGCAATCAATCCCTATCTGGCGTTCGAAACGCTGACCGCGATGGCCAAGGACCTGCCTGAGCCGATCAGCGGCTACGAGGTCGTCAAGCGCTTCATCAAGTCGGTCGACAAGGGCCTGCTCAAGGTCATGTCGAAGATGGGGATCTCGACCTACCAGTCCTATTGCGGCGCGCAGATTTTCGACGCGGTTGGACTTTCGCGCGCGTTCGTCGACGAATACTTTTTCGGCACCGCGACCTCGATCGAGGGCGTGGGGCTCGACGAGATCGCCCAGGAGACGCGGCGCAGACACAGCGACGCATTCGGCGATTCGCCCGTCTTGAGCACGACGCTCGAGGTTGGCGGCGAATACGCCTACCGGGTGCGCGGCGAAACCCACAATTGGACTCCGGAGACGGTTTCGCTGCTGCAGCACGCCGTTCGCGGCAACGCGCGCGAACGCTACGACGCTTTCGCCAAGCTCCTGAACGAGCAGAGCGCGCAGCTGTTGACGGTGCGCGGCCTCTTCCGCATCAAGACGGCGGAGGAAGACGGGCGGACGCCCGCGCCGCTCGACGAGGTCGAACCCGCCGTTTCGATCGTCAAGCGCTTCTCGACCGGAGCGATGTCGTTCGGTTCGATCTCGCGCGAGGCGCATACCACGCTCGCCATCGCGATGAACCGGATCGGCGGCAAGTCCAATACCGGCGAAGGCGGCGAGGAATCCGACCGATACAAGCGCTTGCCCAACGGCGATTCGATGCGCAGCGCGATCAAGCAGGTCGCCTCCGGCCGTTTCGGGGTGACCGCGGAATATCTCGTCAACTCCGACATGATGCAGATCAAGATGGCGCAGGGCGCAAAGCCCGGCGAGGGCGGGCAATTGCCCGGCCATAAGGTCGACGCGGTGATCGCCAAGGTGCGTCACTCGACCCAGGGCGTGGGCCTCATCTCGCCGCCGCCGCATCACGACATCTATTCGATCGAAGACTTGAAGCAGCTCGTCTATGACCTGAAGAACGTTAATCCGCAGGCTTTGGTGTCGGTCAAGCTCGTCTCCGAGGTCGGCGTCGGCACCGTCGCGGCAGGAGTGGCGAAGTGCAAGGCCGACCACGTCACCATCTCAGGCTTTGAGGGCGGCACCGGCGCTTCGCCGCTGACCTCGATCAAGCATGCCGGCAGTCCGTGGGAGATTGGTCTCGCCGAGACGCATCAGACGCTGGTCATGAACGGACTGAGATCTCGCATCGCGGTGCAGGTCGACGGCGGCGTCAGAACCGGCCGCGACGTGGTGATCGGGGCGTTGCTCGGCGCGGACGAATTCGGCTTCGCCACCGCTCCCTTGATCGCCGCCGGCTGCATCATGATGCGCAAGTGCCATCTGAACACCTGCCCGGTTGGCGTCGCGACCCAAGACCCGGTGCTGCGCAAGCGCTTCGTCGGCAAGCCGGAGCACGTCATCAACTATTTCTTCTTCGTCGCCGAAGAGGCGCGGCAGTTCATGGCGAAGCTCGGCTACCGCACTTTCGACGAGATGATCGGCCAGCGGCAGATGCTGGACCGGGACAAACTGAATGAACACGCAAAGGCGCGCGGCCTCGACTTCTCGAAGCTGTTCCATAAGCCGACGCCATGGCCTGAGGACACGATCCATCACAGCGTCCCCCAGGACCACGGGCTCGAAAATGTGCTCGACCGGCGCCTGATCGCCGATTGCAGAGACGCGGTCGAGCGCGGCAGGCATGTCCGCCTCGACCTTTCTATCCGCAATTCGGATCGTTCGACCGGGGCGATGCTGTCTGGCGCGATCGCGACCCGTTACGGCCACGCGGGCCTGCGCGACGAGGCGATCCATATCAAGTTCAAGGGCACGGCCGGCCAGAGCTTCGGCGCCTTCCTCGCCAAGGGCGTGACCCTCGAGCTCGAGGGCGACGCCAACGACTATGTCGGCAAGGGTCTCTCGGGCGGTCGGATCGTCGTCTATCCGCCGCGGGAGGCGAGGAAGCTGACGCCCGAGGCCTCGATCATCGTCGGCAATACCGTGCTCTATGGCGCAATCGCCGGCGAATGCTATTTTCGCGGCGTGGCCGGGGAGCGGTTCGGCGTCCGCAATTCCGGGGCGATCGCCGTCGTCGAGGGAACCGGCGACCACGGCTGCGAATACATGACCGGCGGTATCGTCGTCGTCATCGGCGAGACGGGCCGCAACTTCGCCGCCGGTATGTCAGGCGGCATCGCCTATGTTCTCGACGAGGCCGGAACCTTCGCCGAGCGCTGCAACCTCTCGATGGTCGAGCTCGAGCCGGTCGCCGCCGAGGAAGAGGTGATGTTGCGCTATCTCCATTCGGGCGGCGATCTCGAGCATCACGGCCGGGTCGACGTGATGCGCGACATGAGCCGGTTCGACGCCGAGCGCCTGCATCAATTGATCGCCAACCACGCCCGCTACACCGGCTCGACCCGGGCGCGGCGGATCCTCGAAGACTGGGAGGCCTATCTGCCGAAATTCCGCAAGGTGATGCCGGTCGAATATCGACGCGCGCTGGCGGAGCTTGCGGCGCAGAGCGGGCGCCCGATGCTGGCCGCGGGGGAGTGAGAAGGTCCGAGCGGACCTTCTCAAGGCGCCTCCGGAATGAGCGAGCCGGCCGGCGCGGGCGGCTGAGCCGGCCTCCGACGGCCGCAAGGAGCGCCCGGCAAAGTTCTTGCAAGTTGGGGTTGGCGCTCTATTGAAGCGGGCCGGAGCCCGGCTCACGCGATAAAGGAGCGGCGCGGCGGCTCAAGGAAGACGGCATGGGCAAGGTCACGGGTTTTTTGGAGATCGATCGCGCGGACCGGCGCTACGCGCCGGCCTCCGACCGAATCCGCCACTATCGCGAGTTCGTGCTCCCGCTCAGCGAGGAGGCGACCCGCAATCAGGCGGCGCGCTGCATGAATTGCGGCATTCCCTATTGTCACATCGGCTGTCCGGTCAACAACCAGATCCCGGACTGGAACGATCTCGCCTATCGCGGCGACTGGCGGGAAGCGGCGAGCAATCTGCTTTCGACCAACAACTTTCCGGAGTTCACCGGCCGGGTCTGCCCAGCGCCGTGCGAAGCGTCTTGCACCCTCAACATCCAGGACACGCCGGTGACGATCAAGACGATCGAATGCGCGATCATCGACCGCGCCTTCGAGGAGGGCTGGGTGAAGCCGGAGCCTGCCGCTCGGCGCACGGGGAAGAAAATCGCGGTGGTCGGCTCGGGCCCGTCGGGCCTGGCGTGCGCGCAGCAGCTCGCCCGCGCCGGCCACGAGGTGCACGTCTACGAGAAGCACGCGAAAGCCGGCGGCCTCCTGCGCTACGGCATCCCGGACTTCAAGATGGAAAAGCGCCATGTCGACCGCCGCATCGAGCAGATGACGGCCGAGGGCGTCATCTTCCATTATAACGCCCATGTCGGCGTCACCGTCAGCGCCCAGAGCCTCGTCGACTCGCATGACGCGGTCGCGCTCGCCGGCGGCGCTGAGGCTTCGCGCGATCTCCCGGTTCCCGGACGCGACCTTGCGGGCGTCCACTTCGCGATGGACTTCCTGCCGCAGCAGAACCGGCGGGTGTCCGGCGAGCCTGTCGGCACCAACGAGCCGATCCTCGCCAACGGCAAGCATGTCGTGGTGATCGGCGGCGGCGACACCGGATCGGACTGCATCGGCACCTCCATTCGCCAGGGGGCGCTCAAGGTCACACAGCTCGAGATCATGCCGATGCCGCCGAAGACGGAGGACAAGCTGCTGACCTGGCCAAACTGGCCGCTCAAGCTGCGAACCTCGTCGAGCCACGAGGAGGGGGCGGAGCGCGATTTTGCGGTCAACACTGTCGCTTTCGAGGGCGAGAACGGCGTGGTCACCGGCCTCAGATGCGTACGCGTCGACGAGAGATTTAAGCCGATCGAGGGATCCGAATTCACGCTCAAGGCGGATCTGGCGCTACTCGCGATGGGCTTCGTCTCGCCGGTCAAGGAAGGAATGCTGAGCGAGCTCGGCGTCGCCTTGGACAAGCGCGGCAACGTCGAAGCCGACACGATCCGCTACGTGTCCTCCCTCGCCAAGGTCTTCGCCTGCGGCGACATGCGGCGGGGCCAGTCGCTCGTCGTTTGGGCGATCCGCGAAGGCCGTCAGTGCGCGGCTGCGGTCGACGCGGCGCTGATGGGCGAAACAGTGCTGCCGCGCTGAAGCGTGCCCGAGGTCGTCCGCGTGCTCGTGACTCTTCTCCATTGCCAGGCTTTACTGCAAACGATAGTCTCATTGGACGCGATAAATCGGATAGACGAGCGTAAAAAGGCCAAGTTCTCTTAGCGGGAAGGGAATAAGCGCGATGAATCCGTCCCGATTTCCAACATTGGCCGCCGCGGCGGCGGCCTTGGCGGCGCAGACCGCGCTGCCTCAATGGGCTGAGGCGGATGTCGTCCCGATAATACAGAATTCCGTCCTGACGGGGATCGACGGCCTCGATGTGAACGGAACCGTCTATAACGTGACTTTTGTTCCTGACACCGGCGCCCCGGTCCCGCAATTCAAGACCGAGGGCGCCGCTTTGACGGCGTCGAACGCGCTGGGAACCGAACTGCTGACGCTGTCAGGTTTGGCGGCCCCTTCCAGCCTCTCAATTTTCACGGCCTTTAACGAGTCAGGAAATGTGTTTGCTTTTGAGGTCGTGCTGGGCAGCGGCATCAATAGCGTCTCAACGCTTTTCGAAATTATTGGGCCGGAAGGGTTCTCGCGCCCAATATCCAATTCCACTTCGTTTGAAGTGTTTGACTCGCCGGCGATTTTCCCTCTGCCGGCCCCATTCATAACCAACGGAGCGGGCGACTACGCGATTTGGACCCCCGCAACCGTGCCCGAGCCGTCGACGCTCGTTTTGATGGGGGTTGGCGCCGCCGGCCTCGCGGCGGCCGGCGCGGCCCGGCGAAAGAAAAAATAGACCTGAAGATCGCTGGATTGCTTGGGCCCGGGTGGCTTGTCTTATTGGCCTCCCTTGGCTAACGTGCCGTTTGAGGGACGAGGCTGGGAATCGCCGAACATTGGGACGACGGGGGTCGACGACGACCGGCGCCGCCTTCAGGAATCGCGGACAAGCCCGATCATGAGACGATCATGACCGGTCTTGGGAAACGGAGCATCGCAATGGCGGAAAAGCGAACGAACTGGGTGCTGGGCGGCGGGGAAGGCCCGGAGGGGAACGTTACCTATTGGGAGCGGATTGAAATTGTGGCCGGCGGCAGGCAATTCCGGCCGAAAGCGTCCTTGGCCGGCGACTACGGCATCTGGACGTCGGCCCCTGAGCTGCCGGCGGCGGGCGAGGCTCCGCGTAAGAAGAAAGCCGCCTGATCGTTGCGCTCCGTCGAGCCGGCGTAAGAGCCAGGGTCGGCGGGCGTCACAAATTCGGTCCGGGCCCCGAGCGGGGTTCGTAAGCCGGGCAGCCCGGGGCGGTAATCCTTGAGCTGCTCCCGCAGCAGGGCAAGACGCGGCGCCAGGCGGGCCGGAGGCAGGTGCTTGAGGGCGGAAATCGCGCGATGATGTTCCGCGTCCCAGGCGTTGGCCCCGTGAAACCGGTAAATATAGCACCATCCCATGTCGCCGAGGCGCGAAACGCGAAACGCTTTCGAGGCCTCCGCGCGAAACAGCGCATGGGTTTGCAGCGTGTCCTCGCCGGGGCCGATATCCGGATAGGGCGGCAAGACGCTGCGGCGGGCCAGAATCGTGCCCTGGATGATGTTCAGCGGATAAGGCTCGGCGTTCCAGTCGTCCCAGAACAGAATGTTCTCCGGCTCGAACAAGTGCAGCTGGTCGACGAGGTAGTTGACAGCGGCCCCCTCGGATTGGGCGCGCTCCCATTGCAGTCGCAGGCGCGCGGGATGATGGCGGTCATCGTCATCCCACTGACAGATCCACTCGCCCCGCGCCCGCGCGATCGCGATATTTCGCAAGCCTCCGAGTTTTGGTCCCGGCGCCGTCCGCTCGACGCGGATGGGCGCGCCCGCATGGGGCGATACGATCGCGCGTACGCGGGCGTCGACAGCATCGTCGCCGTCATGAAGGATCACCAGCTCGCGGTCCGGGAATGTCTGACGGACGAAATCGGCCACCGCCTGGGACAGGAAGCCGGGACGATCGCCGCGCGTGACACAGAGGCAGCTGATCATCCCCGATCCGGTTTGCGGGCCCGCAGGAAAGGCGCGATTTGCACGCTACGTCCTACATCATAACCTATCGCGCGGCGGACGATCCAGCGCGCCGGGCCAATCTCGAGGCGGTGCTGGCGTGGCTCAAGCTTCAGCCCCTCGCCCAGGTGATCGTGGTCGAGCAGGACGTGGCGCCGACGCTCGGGGACCTTGCAATTTTCCCGACCTTGCGCCGCCTGTTCGCCTACAATCCCGGCCCCTTCAACAAGAGCTGGGGCTTTAATGTCGGCGTCCGCGCCAGCACTGGTTCGCTGCTTGCGTTCGGCGACGCCGACGTGCTTTGCCGGGCGCTGCCGGCGGCGGTGACCGCGGCCCGATCCGGCGCGCCGGTGGTCCGCGCCTTCTCCGCGGCGGTCGATCTCGACGACGCGGAGTCCGAGATGTTGCGGGGAGATCTCTCGTGCCTCGGCGATCCAAGCTTCGGCGCCGCTGCGACCGATCGCAAACAATCGGGTGAAATTCCGCCGCTGTGCGGCGGCCTGGTCATCTTCCAGCGCCAGTTCCTGGTGTTGCTCGGCGGATGGGACGAACGATTTCTTGGCTGGGGCGGGGAGGACAACGCGATGGACATCAAGGTCCAGCGTGCGGGCTTGCGCGGGGCGACGCTTTCGGAGAGCCCCGGCTTTCACCTCGCGCATCGCAGGGCGACCAGAAACATCCACACCGACCCCCTCTATCGAAACAACCTCGCTTTGCTGGAACAGCTCCGCCAGATGCCCGACGAAAACCTTCGCCGGATGTGCGAAGTGACGACGCAGCTCGCCGGCAACCCGGACATGAATCGCCCCATGGAAGGGCTGGAGTGACCCGCCGGCCGAAGGCTGCGGGCAAACCGGCCGCGCCGGCCGCCGCCGAGCCGTCGATCCTTGCCGAGCGCAACATCATGATCGGCACGCCCGCCTACGGCGGCATGGTGCATATCGAATACCTCCAGTCTCTGTTCGAATACTCACGCGCCGGAATTCAGTTCCAGCTCGATACGATCGGCAACGAAAGCCTCATCACTCGCGCGCGCAACACTATACTGGCCACTTTTCATATCCGCCGTGAGCTCACCCACCTCCTGTTCCTGGACGCGGACACCACCCTGCCGGCCGCAGGCCTGATACGAATGCTGCGCGCCGGAGCGCCGGTGATCGGCGCGCCGGTCGCGCTCAAGGGGTTTGACGCCAGCGGCGCCCGCATGTGGAATGTCGGGCGTTGCGTCGGCGTCGCCGGCTCGCTGCTCAAAGTGGAGAATGTCGGTTCCGCCGCCCTGCTTCTGTCGCGCGAAGCCTGCGACGCACTGGTCAAGGACGCGATCGACGACCGACGCACCTACGCGCGCGCGAGCACGCTGCGCGGCAACAGCGAGACGCTCGTGCATTACGACGTGTTTCGCGTCGGCGTGCAAGGGAACGAATATCTCTCTGAGGATTATTGGGTCTGCCGCCGGCTCAGGAGGCTCGGGTTCGACGTGCTGATCGATCCGACTATCATCACCACCCATCACGGCACGATGCCGGTCTGAGCGCGAACGGCCATGCGCGCCATCGAATACGTTTCCTACGCCGACGCCGTTGGCTACGGGATCGCCGCGGTCGGTTACGTGCGCCTGCTCGTCGAAGCGGGGTTCCGGGTCCATTGGACGCCCTATCCTTACCGCGCCGTCGAGTTGGCGCGCGTCGGGCAGACGATCGGCGCCGCCGAACTCAGCCGGGGCCGCGCCAGCCTGATCGCCCGCGGCGTGGCGGGCGCCGAGAGCCGCCTCAAGCCGCTCATCGAAGCGACATCGCTCCCGGTCGACGCCCGCGTCCGCTTCGTCCACCTTGTGCCCGGCTACTGGCGCCAGCATCTGAGCCCTATGACCGGGGTGCGGCATATCGGTATGACCACCTGGGAGACTGACCGGCTCCCTCGAAAATGGCTGCCGGCGCTAGCCCGCATGGACCATATCTGCGTGCCGTCGGCGCACAACGAAGCAGTGCTGCGCGCCGCGCCGGAGCGCCTTCCGGTTGCAACGGTCGTGCCGCATCTCTGCCGCGAAACGCTTGAGCCGCCGCCGCCCGCGCGCCTCGCAGGGCTGGCGAAATTCCTGGGCGTCGAGCCGTACGACACCGTGTTCTACACCATCAACACCTGGTCTCCACGCAAACGCCTTGCGGCGCTCATCGACGGCTTCGTGCGAAATTTCAAGCAGGAGGACCGGGTCGCGCTCGTCGTCAAGACCAGCCGAGAGGCCCACTTCGACGATCCCGCTTCACCGGTCAGCGACCGCAGCGCAAGCCGTGTGGCGGCGGCCATCATCGCGCGCGCCGCCAGCGAGGTCGGACGGCCGCCGCCCCGCATCGCGATTATCGCGGACGACGAACTGGCCGACAATTTCATCGACGGGTTGCATACGCTGGGGCACTGTTTTGTTTCCCTGTCGCGGTCAGAGGGGTTCGGGCTCGGCGGGTTCGACGCGGCCACGCACGGCCGGCCAGTGATCGCGGTGGGTTACGGCGGTCCGCTCGACTATCTGGGCTGCGATTGGCTCGGCCGCGTGCCGCACCGGATGACGCCGGCCGAAAACCTTTCCGGATATGAGTGGTTTGACGACGGCCATTTCTGGCCAGAGCCCGACGATGCGGCGGCATTCGCGTTGATGCGGAAGTTTGCGGCCGATCCGGCGCCATTCCGCGCCGAAGCGGAGGCCACATCCGTCCGCATCCGAAAGGCGTTCGGCGCGGACGCGGTGACGCAGCGTCTCATGGCCGCGTTGGATCAGGTGGGATGAGCCCGCGGATCCTCATCGCCGTCCCGGTCAAGGATGCGGCCTCGCACCTCGACACGCATTTCGCCCTGCTCGACCGCCTTCGCTACCCGCGCGCCAGGATCAGCCTGGCCTATCTGGAAAGCGACAGCCGGGACGGCACGTTCCAGGCGCTCGGCGCGCGTCTCGCGCGGGTGGGGCGACGCTACCGGCGCTGTCGCCTCATCCAGCAGAACATGGGCTTCCATCTCCCGCCGGCCGAGCCTCGCTGGGCGCCGGAGTTTCAACTGGCGCGCCGCGCCGCGCTCGCCCGTTCGCGTAACCATCTCTTGTCTCGCGCGCTTGACGACGAGGACTGGGTCATGTGGCTCGATGTCGACGTGATCGACGCGGCGCCGGATCTGATCCAGCGGCTGCTGTGGACCGGTAAGGACATCGTCCACCCGCATTGCGTTCTTGCCCCGGGCGGCCCAACGTTCGACCGCAACGGCTGGCGCGACAACGGCAGACTGTGGCTTGACAACCTGCGCGGCCAGGGTCCGCTGGTCCGGCTCGATGCGGTTGGCGGGACGGTGCTGATGATCCGCGCCGACATCCACCGCGAGGGCCTGATCTTTCCGCCCTACCTCTATGGCGGAGAACACAAGCTCGCCCGCAATCCCGGGCCCTGGACTCCTTATGGCCGCCGCGGCGAGATCGAGACCGAAGGTCTCGGGCTGATGGCCTTTGACATGGGGTATCTTTGCTGGGGCATGCCGGATGAGGAAGTCATCCACGCGCCTTTTTGAGCCGCAAAATGTCAGGGTCGTCCAGCAGGAAGGTCGTCTATCTCGTCTCCTACCCGCGTTCGGGAAATACCCTGGTCCGGGAATATCTTTCGATCCTGCAAGGTCGCGCCCAGCGCAGCGTCTATGAGGGCGATGTCGTGGACGCGCCGGAGGCGGGCTTGACTCACGCCCTCGATCACATCGAGGTCGTCAAAAGCCATCAAATTCCGGCAGATGGGTCGCCGATGATCTATCTCGTGCGCGACGGCCGAAACGCCACGCTGTCGTTCCTTTACATGAAATTCCTGTTTGGCGGCCATCGGTACTCCGCGTTGACCGAGGCGTACGAGGGTATCTGGCGCCTCGACGCCGTCGAAGGCTCTTGGGCGGACCACGTCGCGGAGGCCGTGCGGCAAAGCGCAGTGCGGTCAGTGCTGTTCGTCCGCTACGAGGACCTGATCTCGAGCCCCGAAACCGCGCTCCAGCGGATGAGCGAGTTTACAAATGCGGATGTTCCCCCGGCGGCCGTCGGCGAATGCGTCCGCCGACAAAAGCGATGCAGCAGGTATGCGCGGAACCCGTACAACGGCTATCTGTATGCGCCCGCCACGGGGTCAATCTACGATATTCTCAAGCAGCATCGAGGCGGCGACTACTGGCGACATATTTTCGACGCGCGCAGCAGGCGGTATTTTCACGACTGCGGCGGAACCCGGATGCTCGTTCGTTTCGGCTACGAGCGCTCCCCGGATTGGTGGCGGGAATGACCCGCCCGCCCCCGTCAAGCGGGAATGCGGTCGTCGCTCGGCGCGGGCTCTCTCAGCACATAGCCGCGGCCCCACACCGTCTCGATATAGTTGCGCCCGCTCGACGCCGTCGCCAGCTTCTTGCGCAATTTGCAAATGAAGACGTCGATGATCTTGAGTTCCGGCTCGTCCATGCCGCCGTAGAGATGGTTCAGGAACATCTCCTTGGTGAGCGTCGTGCCCTTGCGCAGTGAGAGCAGCTCCAGCATCTGATATTCCTTGCCGGTCAGATGCACCCTGGCCCCGTCGACCTCGACGGTCTTCTGATCAAGGTTGACGACGAGGTCGCCGGTGATGATGACCGACTGCGCATGTCCTTTCGAGCGGCGGACGATAGCGTGGATCCGGGCGACGAGTTCGTCCTTGTGGAACGGCTTGGTGAGGTAGTCGTCGGCGCCGTGGCCGAGCCCTTTGACCTTGTCCTCGATGCCCGCCATGCCGGAGAGAATGAGAATGGGGGTCTTGATCTTGGTCACGCGGAGCGAGCGGAGCACTTCGTAGCCGGACATGTCGGGCAGGTTGAGGTCAAGCAGGATGATGTCGTAATCATAGAGCTTGCCGAGGTCGATGCCCTCCTCGCCGAGGTCGGTGACATAGACGTTGAAGTTCTCGGACTTCAGCATCAATTCGATACTCTGCGCGGTCGCCGTATCGTCTTCGATCAAAAGTACCCGCATCTTAGGCTCCCCGCCTCGCCCGTCGCTTCGTGACCGCGGTTATATACGTCGCTTCCATGCCCAACCTTCGCTGGCGCGCAGTTCGGAGCTCGGACTGATTCGAACGAAGACTGACCGGCATTGGTTAACAAACCATGATTCCCTCGCGCAAGCCCCCTGTCTGCGTTGCCAGCGATATTAGTAACAATTTGATAATAAAAGATATTTCGGTTCAGATAAAATTAAAGCATCACATTAACTAAGCCTCTCAACGGATTCATCGGACTCATGGTTCGGCGGGTTCTTGAGGGACGGCGCCGCATTGTTAAATGGCAAAAATATTTTTTCGCCCTTCCTTGGCCCTGATTGTTAACGACCCGGGTAAATGAACCGCTAACGTCGCCACCGCGCGGCCCGCCCCACGCGTCTGATCGCGAATGACGGCAGGGCTCCGGAGGCGAAGTCCGAACGCGCCCGACGTCTCCCGACGTAAGAAAAGAGAAACCTTCCTCATGCATCGTCTCGCCGTCTCGTAGTCGTGAATCGGGGACGGCGACGTCGTCGCGCGTTGAAGTTGTCAAGGAGTGCGCCGGAATGAAGTCGCGGGACACGCTTGTTCGGCTGAAGCGGTTTCAACTCGAGGAAAAACGCCGCCGGGTCCGGCAGATCGAGATGATGCTGACCGAGTTCACCCGGATGATCGGCGATCTCGACCGCGAGATCGCCAACGAGGAGCGGCGCGCGGGCATCGCCGATCCCTCCCATTTCGCCTATCCGACCTACGCGCGCGCGACCTCGGTCAGACGCGACAATCTGAAGAGCTCGATCGGCGAACTCCGCGGCCAGATCGAAGAGGCGAAAGCGGCGCAGGAGGAGGCCGAGGCCGAACTCCTGAAGTTCGAGGCGCTCGACGTGCGCGACAAGCCGAGCGATCGCCTGGCGGAAGCCGTCGCCCGCGCCTGACGGGCGCGGCGGCGGTTCATTTGGGTGGGCGAACCAGCACTCGATCGACCAGGGCCGTGTCGCAATATTCGGTGATGCGAACGGCCTTCTCGTTCCTCATTTCGAATATCCAGCAATAGCGGTTGGGATAGGCGGCGCCGCGCCTCGTGACGCTCAAATTTCGGCCTTCCACCGCCACCACGTTCCCTTCCGCAATGAAGCGTGTCGCCCGCACCGCGTTCGGACCGTCGAACTGCTCGGCCAAGGGACGGAGCAGATCTCCGACGACGCTTCCTTTTCCCCGGAAGGTTCCGGACCATTCGGTCGACCCGATGATCGACCACTCGACGTCATCGGCCAGCATCTCGACAAACGGGCGTCCGTTCCCTTCCGCCGCTTCCCGAAACGCGTGCTCAAGAACCTCTTTCCCGCTCGCCATTCGCTTGCCTTTCCAACCCAACGTTTAAGGTTATGCGCGTTGCGGCGCGAGGGCCAATGCTCTAAGGCTGGCGCGGCGCGGAAACGGCTCGCGGCTTCGTTCGGCAAGCGGCGGGCCCAAAAGCCGGTCGGCCGTCACATGAAGCTTGGCGCTCGCGGGGGAAGGTCTCATGCTGATCGGTGTTCCGGCCGAAACGGACCCCGGCGAA
>Ga0335073_10007354_pt1 | contig 15445 bp, 17 predicted proteins | sample Lox_Sample_22_FD_207093 | JGI IMG/M metagenome (GOLD analysis project Ga0335073, IMG submission 207093) | Soil microbial communities from Loxahatchee National Wildlife Refuge, Florida, United States - Lox_Sample_2.2 | ecosystem: Environmental > Terrestrial > Soil > Wetlands | place: USA... | reverse complement strand
TCAACCTTGGGGAGCCTCCGTTGGCAGTGCGCTGCAACTTATCACATACTTCGGTTTGGCCATGTCCGTCTATCCGGCATTCTTTGCACTCTATCCCACCATCGAGCGGCTGCGAAATGTCAGGGCCTTGCATTACAGCAATGGCGTCCGAAGTCTTCCTCTTTGGTTGGCATATGTGTCCTTCGACTTCATCATCGTCCTCCTCGCTAGTGTGGTCGCGATAATCATTTTTGCTACCAGTTCGAGCGCCTGGTATCATATTGAATACCTCTTCATCGTCTTCTTTCTCTATGGGCTTGCTTCGACGCTTCTGTCCTACGTCATTTCCCTCCTTTCGAGGTCTCAGCTTGCGGCGTTTGCGTTTGCTGCCGCTGGGCAGGCTGTTATGTTCTTACTTTACTTCATTGCGTACATGTCCATTCTCACATACACTCCTATCGACAGGATCGACACTGATGTCAATATCGCGCATTTTACGATTGCAATTATTTCACCGATGGCAAATCTTACTCGAGCACTGTTCATATCCTTAAACGTTTTTTCGCTTACGTGTCGAGATCGTGCATTTGCTTCTTACCCGGGCGCAATGACGGTTTATGGCGGACCGATTTTGTATCTAATTGTACAGTCTTTTTTCTTACTAGGGCTATTGCTTCTGTGGGACTCTGGAAAGCTTGCAGGCGGACTAAGGATGAAATTTCGAAGAAAAGATGTCGAGGAAAGGCCCTCCGTTGAAGAAGAGGTGTCTAACGAGTTGACAAGGGTCGAGTCATCTCAAGATGGACTTCGTGTGCTCCATCTGACCAAGCAGTTCAAAAACACTCTCGCAGTCGAAGATGTCACGTTCGGCGTTCCCCGAGGCGAGGTATTTGCGCTACTGGGGCCAAACGGGGCGGGCAAGTCGACGACCATTTCTCTGATTCGTGGCGACATCAAGCCGACTGGCCGGGGTGGTGAAGTGCTTGTCGAGAACGTGTCTGTTGCAAAACATCGAGCCCAGGCCCGTTCCCATCTCGGAGTGTGCCCGCAATTCGATGCAATGGATACTATGACCGTTTTTGAGCATCTCAGCTTCTACGCTCGCATACGAGGTGTGGAAGATCCACGCCACAATGCAACAGAGGTCATTCGAGCTGTTGGCCTTCAAGCTTACGCTGACCGCATGGCTGGCAAGCTTTCCGGTGGCAACAAACGCAAGCTCTCTCTGGGCATTGCTCTCATGGGTAAGTCCCCGTTTGGCGTGTAATCCGGGGGTTGGTTGCTTTGCTCTCTTCGACAGAGGGGCGTCATCCCAAACACTTTTTCTTATTACTTCAAAGGCTCACCCCTCTGGGAAATTATAGCTAACTATACTGTGTATATAGGCAATCCAACCGTACTTCTGCTTGATGAACCGTCGTCAGGGATGGACGCTGCCAGCAAGCGGGTGATGTGGAGGACATTGGCATCAGTTGTACCGGGAAGATCCCTCGTTTTGACAACACAGTGAGTATCTAACATCCTGGAGTCCGTTGTTTGGACAAGGTCTCCTAACCCTGCATAGTTCAATGGAGGAGGCCGACGCCTTGGCTTCTCGAGCTGGTATCATGGCTGGTCGTATGCTCGCTCTTGGAACCACAGAGTACCTTAGACGGAAGCATGGCGACGCATATCATGTACATCTCGTCCATTCGGAAGCACCACACACAACGGACGAAGCGATGTATCGCATTCGCTCTTGGGTCACGGAATCATTCCCAGGTGCTGATGTTGAAGAGAAAACATATCATGGGCAAATGCGCTTTTCCGTTCCAGCACGTGTGCAACGGAATCAACCCGAAACGCTTCTAGAAGGAAAAGATGTTATCAGCACCAAGAAAGAAGAGGAATGTGGTATCTCCGCTCTGTTTACTCTTCTTGAGCAGCACAAAGCAGATTTGGGTTTCGAATATTACTCGGTCTCACAGACTACTTTGGACCAGGTTTTCTTGAGCATTGTGGGCAAGCATGACGTTGAGGAAGAAGGCGAGCGAGACAGAAGATCGACCGGAAGGAAGAAAAGCAGGCGCAACATCTTTTCGAGATCTTGAGTTTTAAGATGGTACGATGGATGACGAGGGACGTTTTGAGCAAGCATTGATATTTTGTCCAAGTCGTGGCCCGCTGACTTGTTGTGGAAGTCACGTGTTGGTGGCCGAGGGGCGAAGCTGGGGACACTAGTGGTTAATGCCCTGCGACTCAAACTACGTCAGGCCTATGACGCCCTGAGAAGTCTTGTTGAATTATCGGTAGATGAGCGAGTGAACCAAGACCTCCAATATTATAGAGTCCTCCCCTATGTCCTTCTCACCGTCAATAGCATTCATAATTATCGTCCTAATTGCGACTATGCTTCCTAGACGTCGGCAACGGCGGCCACCGGCGCGTCCACTTTCTCTTCAGCCACCGCAACATCCCCTTCCAAACATCCAACACTACTACCCTCGAAATGCCAGGGACGCCTTCCATACGTTCTTCCTTCTTAGACAGAAACTCCCTCCCGAGCTTGCTTACACCATCATTGACGATGCCGAGTACTGGAGCAAGTCGACGACCGAGCGCAGTGACACCGTCATCGTCACAGAGCGCATTCAGGGAAGTCTGAGTCAGCAAGCGGGATTGCACTACCTCTCCTCAGAACCCATAGGCACCGAGGGCATAGGCCGTCTCTATCCTGTGCGGAAGATTGTCTTCACCATCACCAGCAAAGACCAGGGATGGGCCGACATCCCTACCTTCAATGGCACATATGAGCAGAGCTATACGTGGTTCGAGGCTGTTATTCGTGGTCGCGATGTCACTGAAAAAGCGTCTCACTCTGAAAGCAGGAGGATCGTCACCAACGTACGTGCCGGAAAGGAATACAAGACACACACTGTAGCTTTGTATGCGAACACTGGGGATATGGAAGAACGAGAATGGGTCAAGAATAACTTGAAAAGAGGGCATCAGGTCGATATCACGGTCTGGGCAAGGTTTCTTGGTTGGGAGAATCACGTTGCTGCCGCTAGGATTGACGTTTTCACAACGGCGCTTCGATGACCTTACAGACTTTGAAGAGCATCATTCACCAGGGGCGAAATCTTGCCTGGCCTCGGGAAACGTTGTCACCAGTACACTGCGGGAGCATCGTTTGAAACCCTGCCATGAATGGGACTGTGGTAAGCTCTGAGAAAAACATTGAAGAATAATTGCTCAAACACTTGCTCGAGCTACCACAGCATCGACCATCATGCCGCTTGCGCCCAGATACTGCGTTGGATCACACAACCTTCGCACCTCAGTCTCGCCCACCTGATCGATCAAGACATGGGTCTCTAGTAGGATGTCTACCAATGCTCTCCCACTCTCTACACTCTTCCGGCAGGCTTCGTAAACGACATCATGAGCATGACGTCTACCTATTGATGGTGCGAGACCCATCATCACAGCCTCTCCGACAATCAATCCTCTGGTACTGGCCAGATTCCGGGCCATTGCGCTTTCGTTGACGAACAAACCCGCCAACGCAAAATTTGTCTGATGCAGAGCACCACACGTCAAAACAAACGAATCCGGGATAACAGCCCACTCCAGGTGCCATGGCCCAGAGGCTCGTTCAAAGTCGCATACCATCGCATCAAGCGCCAATCCAGCGTTTGCGCGGAGAATCTTCGACGCAGCCAACACAGTCTCACTGCTAATCGGGTTACGCTTCTGTGGCATTGTACTGCTGGCTCCTCTGTGTGAGAAGAATGGCTCACTGACCTCGCCAATTTCATTAGATGACATGAGGATGATGTCAAACGCTATCTTCCCTAATGAGCCTCCAATAAGAGCGAGAAAATTGACAATCTCAGCAATGTTGTCGCGGGCGGCATGCCAGGTAATCAATGGTTCGTTGAGGCCGAGTTCGAGAGCTAATTGCCGCCGGACATGGATGCCCATTCCGTTTGGCCCAAGAGAAGCAAGCGTCCCTGCTGCACCACCAAACTGCACAAGTAGTGTGCGGTCTTTTAGCTCCTGCAGTCGTTCTAAATGCCGCTCGATCGAGGAAAGGTAAACTGCGCATTTGTAACCGAAGGTAATTGGAAGCGCTTGTTGTAGGTGGGTGCGACCTGCCATAGGCCTGTACATTGAACGGTTGTCAGCTCATGCCGTCGAAAAGAATCCGAGATCCGAGATCCAATACATACGTGTCTCTATGCGTGGTGGCTAGCTTGACCAATGTTTTCTCCATATCCTTCAATTCCTTCTCTATGAATTGCAGTCCATCTTGCATCTGCAAAATCGATGCAGTGTCCATAATGTCTTGCGTCGTTGCACCCCAGTGTATGTATCTTGCTGCTTCCGGTGAGCACATCTGGTTCATTTGCCTGAGCAATGGAAGTACTGGGTAACCAATGACTTCGGTCTCGCGACCAAGCCTGTCGAAGCTGATAGCAAATTGTGTTAGCAGAGGGAGTTATGGTCATCCGTTTTTGCGGATCCGAACTTACTCGAGTTTCGAGGCATGACAACCCGCAGTGATAGCATCGCCAATATGTTCTGGAATGACCCCAAGCTTTGATTGTGCTCGAGCCAAAGCGGTCTCGACAGTGATCATGTAATACGCATACGACTTATCTTCGAATAGCAAACGAATATCCTCGGTTCCAAAGAGGTTCCGGTAGATGCGCGAGTCGATCACGCTAACAGGCATTTTTGTTTGTAGTGGCCACCTCCATTGACGGCGCAGGCCAGGACTTTATCAGCAGATCCATGTGACGGACGGAGTTACAGAATCGGAACCAGAGCTGCGGTCAGCTGGGGGGGACACTATCCTATTTTTGGTCCCGGAACAACTTGGCAAGTGGGGGCTGAACACGAACAAAAAGCTGTCGCCCAGCGGATCTGCTAATGCAGGAACAATGCTTCTTCGGCAGCGGCAAAAAATATAGGATCGATAAATTGTGTTTAGAGAAGCCGTGAGTGGACCTCAGACGTGCTTTCACGTGAAGAGCCCCGGCCCCAGCTTGAAGTACGGCAACTTCTGAATGATCAGGTTGCCAAACCCGTCAAGGAGGAGGTGGGGGCCGGATAGGGACCCGTGAAGTACCTATTTGATTCGCACGATGTCATTGAGAGCCGTGCGCCTCTTGTTCACCAAAATTGAAGCAACAGAGAGGCATGGAAAGCGGTGCGAAGCTTTCTCCATAGCCGGAAGGGGACACTGGCAATAATCACCACTCAATCACGATACTTTGACCCACCAACCTTTGCTACCTAGCGCTGACGTCTCTAAAAGTGGCTGACCGAGATATTTCCATTTTGCTTTTATCACTTCCTGCTTTCACCCTTGCGTCCAGATTGTGGAAAAGGAGCTTCCGGCACACATTGAACAACGATTGCAATTCCTCAGTGAACAGCACCCTAAAGGAAACGTCAAGGTTGATTTCGGATCGCTTCATGGCTCGATCTTCGTCTATGACAAAGGCCATTGCTTCATCTCCCTCGACATAGTCAGGATGGTCTGTGGATGGGACCTGGTGCTGAAGTGAACTTGGTGGTGGTATGCTGACATGCTATGGTGCGGCACGCTATTAGTTGCAAAGTGTCGTCCTACGGATTGCAAGGGCCAAGACGGCAACAACAGGATCCGCGGCCGTAGGTATAGTTGTCTTGATCTGTACCTCTATTCTCAGAGGCAGCGGCATTTCAGGTCCTGAGGAATGGCAGATACCAGCTTGGAAGCGTCGGCGCAATACGAACTACGGTGCAGCGCTGCAAGGCTCCATGTCTTCTAGACGATTTGCAGGTATTAGAGAGTAGATCTCTGTACGAAAAATCTTGATGATTGATAAATTCCAGTACTGTGGTTCGCAACAGACACGGTCTTGCTAGTATATGGTTAGTAGACAGTTCGTTAAGTTCCTCACCGGCCTAGAGCTTTACTCACTTGGTTCAGCAGGTTATCCGCCAAGGTACTCACGGCCGCCAGAGGATACCATTTCACCATGCCAGCAAACCCCAAGACCCTCACCAGCAGTGCTGCAGATGTGCCATACCCGTTTGCACCTTGGTCATGGATACTGTAATCGACATGCCACTTCCGGCATTCCCAGCGAACAACCAACAAGACATCGACAACCAGATCATCAGCAACGTCTCCGGCAGTCGTTTGTTGCAAGCCTGTCTAGGCCGGAGGAAGCCGCCCTGGAACGATGCCAGTCAGTTCCTGAACGACGACGAGTCATCGGACGCAGTGATAAATTGCCATGGTATAGTCTGGAATGTTCACCGAGATATCTTGAAAAACACTTGGCCCATATTTGAGGATGGCAGCCACCAGGTCACCATCGGCAACGGTGGGCGCGCAGTCGTTGTGAACTATGACGACCCGCTAGCGCTCGATGGACTGCTAGTCTGGTTGTACTCAGGACGACCACCAAGAACCACGACGCTCGAGGACTTTGTGGATTGGGAACAGCTACTGCGTCTCTGGGGCATCGCTCAAAAATACCGGCTAGCTGGTCTCATGGACGATATCGCCGCAATTATTCTGTCCAGCAAGCCTCCCAGTTGGGGGAGCGAGGCGATGCTTTCTGGTCTCGTTTCAATCATTTCCAGCCAGTTTGACCAAAAGTATTCATTGCAAGCGAATCTGTTTCTGAAACGCCTTATGCAGGCCTGCAAGGAGCGTGTAGTAGCTGGAGAACTCGATGGGCTACTGACACTGATGCCCTTGCCTTTTGCTCTACGCAAAGAAGAGCTTGACACTTGGCCTGGGCTGGCAAAAGTGACGTTCCGCAACGCTGCATTTTATGCGATGACGAATGCCTTGCTCTTCGACTTATCCACGCTCGCTCCTGAACAGTCAGAGAATTCCTTGGTTCTATTGAACACCTGGGATCTGGCCAACTTTGTGGAATACCACGATTTGGCATACCACGTCGCAGAGATCATCCTGTTCGGAACGGAATTCTTTCGCGTTGAAGAGACTGAGCTCCTCGTATTTATGGACAGCCTTACTTCTCTGCCGGAGACTAGGCGCAATTTCAGGTTCCGAGAAGCTGTCGTCAGTACTCTGTTGGCGCAGTGTCGGCAACGCGTCTTATCCGACGATCTTTGGGCGCGCTTTTCGGAAGAGCAACAAGAATGTCTTTTGCGTGCGTATGCAAGGCAGAGCACAACGTCACCTCCTCGAGTACAAATCGCAACTGCTCACTCTGACTTTGCATAACGCGTTGTGCGATATGTTGGTTCGAAGGAATGGCGGTTTTGACCTTTAGCGTATGCTCCACCCGCAATGTACTGTACCATGTTCTCTACGAGGCTGTCGTGAAGCCGCCTGACTTGCTACGAAATTATGGCAGCGGAGTGGGAATACAAAACGACAACCATTCAATTCCCTGTGGTGTTACGGGAGGAGCTGAGACCTTGTACTGCATAGCATAATTGCCTACTCCTGCTTTAGGAGTCTTCCGACAGATTGTTCTGTACTGCCGCAAGCCCCCATTAGCGCCTTCATAGTTGAGATTGGATACCTGAAGTCGGGTATTCAATCCAAGAATGCCATTGTAGGCTTCTTCTCCCTTTTCCATGCTCTGATCACGTTTGCGCTGGTGGCGTCGAACTTCAGACCAGAAAAAAGCCTCCAGCGGTTAAAGCTGACACCATCAGTGGCACGACAGACTCAAAGAATCCCCAAAGCCTCAAAGCCACCAAGGGTTGATGATCGAACAAGCTCGTTGAGAAAACGACTAAATCAGGTCAGAGCCTGTTGCGCGACCATAAGGATCTAGGAGACTCACCGCCACAAAGGTTGCAGGGAGGTAAAGCAAGGTTAGGAGACTAAGGACACGAATCGTGGCCGCGTCTTTGGGGCTTTCCACGGAAAGCACTAGGCTGTCTCGTTAGATGCTCGGGTAATCACCCATCATGGCCTCTTCAGGAAGACGCCCCTGGGTATAGACGAGCAGTCGGTGCTTTAATTCAGTCAATTGCCATAAGGATGAGAGTACATCACGTGGCTGTAGTTCTACAGCGAGTATTTCCTAACTGCTTTGAAGCAACGGCCAGGTCACTGCTCAATAGCCAGTTTTCCCAGAGCTTACTGACACATTTTCATGTTTCATTACGGTATGAGTCTTCTTGGGCTTGGCGTTTAACCTTTTGAGATTGTTGATCCGCACTTGATGATTGAAGTTGACCGGCATGAACTTATGGGAGAAGGATTCTACCCATCTTTGGAGACGTTACAAACTCTCTCAGGTATTAGAGGGCGTTAGAATTGAAAGTTGCGGAGATAAAGTGCAACAGATACAACTCCTACCTCGTGTATCCACTTTGAACACAGAGGCAGCACTCGGGCTTCATTCTGGTCGTGTCATATTTTATCCCTTCCCTCTCCGTATAGAATCTCACAAACGCCTCCAATTGGTACATCCATAACCGCGTCCGTACCTTCATTCCACATCTGTCTCCAATTCATCTTCTCCGCCTTACTGCGACTCACGCCCCACGTTCCTATCCCACCCTGGGCAGCACCGCCGGTTGCCGCCATGCTCCCAGCTCGACCAAAACTTCCAGTCGACCTCTTGCTGCCGCCCTTCTTGACACGGCCCTTCGAATCCAGGACAGCAATATTCGCCGCTTCATCCACGATGCATTCCACACTCTCGAGCGGTAGGGTCAAGTATTCGACGTTGTACGATAATAGGGCGACGTAGATGTAGATAAGCAGCATGACGATGAAGGCTGGCATGGCGAGCGACCACCACCGGTCCGGGTAGTAGTGCAGGCCAATTGCGTGGAGGAAGGGGGAGGGCAGGTAGGACCAGAGGATGTAGAGGACTAGACGGCGGTTAGTATGGGAGTCATTTTTAAGAAGTCGAGCGTGTCAAGTCACGTACGGAAAGTGAGGCTCGAGGCCAAGTAGAGCACGAAGCCATAGTACTCATAGGTAGGAACTTTGGGCGCCACACGTTCGACAACTGTGGCGCGGCGGGCGGACTGGGCGACGGCAGCTTCGGTGTCGTTGGGTGTTTCGGCGTCGCTGGAGTCGGGGGTTGTAGGGCGGGTGGAGGTTGTACTACGGTTGAGGAGCGAGGGTGGGCGTAGGAGAGACGTTAAGCTTGGTGAGGGAGGAAGCGGCGTTGGGGGCCGGTTGTAAAAGGGCGGGTAAAGCGGTGGGGGAGGTGGAGGTGGCAGACTTTGACTCGAGGTGGTGTGGTGGATGGGAGATGAGAAGGGGGAGGTGTTATGCGGGATGCCATCTTCCGTGTCGGAGACGTCTTCGGAGGATGTGGATGCGGGCGAGCTTCGACGCGAGTAGTGGGATTGGAAATCTGCGTCATCGAGTGTCACGGAGTCGTCTTCATCGTCTTCGTCGACGTCCAGCTGTTCGCTGTTCAGGTGGCTACTGTTGCGGGTGGGAGAGGCCAGAGGAGAACGAGGAGCGATCCCGTTTGGTAATGGACCCGTGGGCGTTCGCTGGTCGGATATCGTCGACGACGGAGAAGGCAGATTATCAAGAAAAGGACCAAGGGTAGGTGGTACGTTCAGCGTACCCGAGATGGTCCGCGAGGGGAACCCTTCTCCTCTGCTTTGGGGTGGCATCGTGTTTGAGGCTGAAGTTCTCCAGCCCCGAGTTAAGTTGATTTCCCTTTACAGCTACTTGGGGGCGTCTTGGCAATGATGTTACCCTGGCTAGTACAAAGGTATTCTCAAGCAAAATCGACATGCGATGTGATCGGTATTTGGTAAAAGAATCAAGTGTGTAACAGATTATTGTGAGACACATAAGCAAGACTCCCTCCTTCTCATTCATGGAATGGTCATTTGGAGATGAGCTCCATAATTACTATGCAATACAATAAAGCCCACTCCGTGAAACCTTTTTGATCCAAACCTGGACCCAGTAGCGCCTTCGCTCAAACCCAAGAAAAAAACAACTCCGATCTCATTAAATCTCAACAGACAGAACGTCTCACTATCTTGCATCGGCCTTTTACCATGCGAAACCACTTCTTTCTAAGCTGGGTAACAGCCTCGGGTAACTCCTTGATAACGGTGATGGTGGAATTGGAAAGCTAGCCAGATCCATTGATGCTTTCCGACTTTGGCTTCCCGAATGCGTTTCGCTTGAAGATACGCTGATACTTGACTTGTTTGGATAAAGCGTTGCTGTAGTCGTGGGAACAACAGACGATGAAGCTGCTCTCAAAGCCTTTCCGAGGGTGGTACTTCGATTTCGCAGAGCAGAGAAAGACTTTTTGCGCGTCACCTCGAACGTCGCAGCTTTGGCAACAGAAGGCATCGGTGGCTCTGGTCGAGTGGGCAACGCGGTGACACTGTTTTCTCCCCAAGACCTTGTGGATCCGGCTGTGGCCGTTCGTGGCCGTAGAGGTGGTGGATAATCATCTCTACTTGGCGGGAAAGGCGAGTAGGCCCTTGCCCTAGTCTCTTTTTCAGTTTCGCGATTTGCCGTTGTAGGTCTTGACTGCACGTTTTCACGAGAAGGCGTCTTCACGTAGCTCATGATGTTGTTCAGTCCTGATTTGCGAAGACTGTTGATCATGCTCGGCTTCTTGGGGAAGCTGCTGGTCTTGCAATCCTCCATACCTTCTAGCAAGGACTCTTGACTGGAATTAGTGAGGATTTCGGGTCCTAGCGGAAGTATAGGGGGCGGTGCAAAGACAGGAGTCGCTTCGCACGCTGGATACCCCGACATTACGCTGGTATTCGACATTCGCTTGCCATATGTTGCTGGCCGCGTCACGCTTCGAGGGGATGCTGACGGATATTGGAGAATGGACTTTCGTGATGTTATGGAAGAGCTAGTGCAGTGGGACGAGATGACGGAAGGACGCTTGCTCGATCTAGGCGGTGAATAAGCGGGTTGTAGCGAGGATATGGAGGGTCGTGTGCCGGATTTTGGTGACGTTATCGACGGCGCTGGGTTCTTGACGGAGATGGATATCATGTAGGGACGTGAACGTGGTTGTGAGTAGAGCACGGATGTTGCTATTTCAATTGGGGTGTCGGGGTCGAGCTCAGGAATGTCGATTTCAAGAGTGTCAAGATCAAGATCAGGATCAAGGCTCTCATCCAGAGCGAATTCGGGAGAGTAAAAGTCGAAGGAAAAGTCGGCGCGAGAGTTTAACGTGGACTTGAACATAGGTTTGACGGGCGTGGGCGTTGGGACATCAAGATCGTTCCTACCTTCCATGGAAATGTCCAACTTTGTCGAGCACTCTCCAGTAGAGTCTTCCACATTCGCAACTCTCATGTCAATGTCCGGCCAAGCTTGCATCTCCTCGACGTATGGTGGTGAGGGTAGGTCATCCGGTGTTCTGACACTGGCTGTGGAAGGAGATGCGTTCGCTGTGGGCTGATCTAGTTCTCCCTCGGCAATTGGCGAGAAGGTGTTGTGGTTGCTTTCGCTGTCTGACAGCTCTTCTTCATCTGAACAATAGCCATAGCCGAATCGAAATGCGTTTGTGTCGCGCTTTTGCATGCTTCGCTGTTTGCTCTCACGAACTTTGGCTTGGCGCTCTTCCATTTTCCTCTTTCGAGCAGAAGCTGAACTAAGTTTCCTCGTCCTCAACAGGTCTTCCATGATGATTTCGCTGGCCTCGTAAAAACAGTTTGTGGTGATAAGGATGCGTTTTGGCTACACCGAGCACAAAAAGGGTATCAAAGCATACAAAACGAAGGATGGAAATCAGAGACAAGCATCCTCCTGAGTTGACGCAGGTTGGATTGGCGCTCGAAAGGTCTAGGATGATGCCTGGATAAAGAGGACGACCGTGCCCATGTTTTTGCGGCGCAACGTGGCGTAGGACAATCAAAGCGAGTGTGACCCTTGCGCACCATGTTGGGGATGAAGCCGACCTGCTTTGACGAAATAGTATTCTCCGAACGAATCAAAAAGGGCGCTTAGGTCCGCCTGGCCGCAACGTGCGTTTCAAGCCTTCCAGAAATGGTAAGCTAGGCCGCATGATACGGCGGCGGTGAGGCGGGGAGGCAATGACCAAGTTGTAGCGCATGATCGGATACGGGGATTATCAAGATTGCCAGGCACAAGCGAGAACAGGGTCGACAGTTCTAGGCGGAGAGACTTGTCACACAATGGTGATGGTCAGGGGCAACGAAGCTTTGACCCGGCAGTTTCAGCATCTCAGATCTTCCCGCGGCCAGCCGCCGTGTCACTGGGCTTGATCTTCTTCATTTGATGGACAGGTCAAGCTCCTCATCACGACAGAACGTTGCCAGTCAATTTTCCTGATATTTGCTTCTGCGCCCAAAGCAGACTATGGAGGCCGTTTGGCAATTATTGGGCATGATTGTGTTGGTTAGGTTGTACTGGCTATTAATGGCATGGTTAGGCGGGTTAGGCGTGTTAGAGGGGCCGTGGCGCAATCTAGGCAGGGAGCTTAGCGAGGGAAGGCATGAAACTGTCTCTAACAGGACTTCCCAAGCAAACTTGGCCAACCGCTCACTCGGAACCTCCCCTTTCCTTATGTCAAACATCCCCACGGAACCGCTGAACCAGAATTCAATGCACCTCGATCTGGAAAGGACCCTTGCCAATCGTCATTTTCGACATCTTGGAAATCTAGATAGTTATGTCATCGCACGGGAGCAACTGTTGCACATCATGACCCCTTGATATAATTGCAAGACAGGCTCTTGTGACCGCTCCCTTGCCAAGCTTGATGTTCCTTCCTCCGGGCGGCTGCAGAAACATGAGACAAACTCCGGATTTGCCCCACCGACACCGACAACGACTTTGAACGGTGCAGATGCAGGGAACGTGGCCAGAGCGCGAACTCACCTGTGTATGCTTATGCTGCATAGAACGAGGAAATGAGAGATTTGCACGTAGTTTGCGGCAATTATGCTCGGAGAGCATCCCAATTGTTCCTTCTTAGTCATCCACTTATACCCTTCCCCAAGTTTGTGTTATTTTTCGCGAACGACGACTGTTACATTCCCAAGTAACAATCTGTAACTGGCATCACGGGATAGCCCTGTCAATTGGCTAAATCGGTCACTACTTCCATTCTTTCAAAATCCCCCTTCTTTTATGATGATGATGATGCTGCTGTATTATTGTACGTTTCACTGGCTAAGGTTGAGACGGGAATGATAAATTCTGTGCATTCCATGCCGCTCCTAGCTTGCAATAGTGAGTCTCTTAGAGCCCAAAATTTTGGTACATCGATGATTCTTTCTCGATCTTTCATTTCCATCGGAATATCTAGTTACGCCATTTCCGCATTCTCTCCGCACTCGCCCTGCTGGCCCGACGTATAGGGGGGCGACAGAATGTCGCAGAGCCCACCAAAACCCTCCAAATCGATTCTTGTCCAATGAAAGCCCGCGGCCTTTTTTTCCTAGGAAGCTTTACGCAATCACTTCTGACCTTGGCAACTTAGAATTTTAGGCGTAGGCCGCAGCCGGATCTCATGGCTCGAATTTGGAGAAGAGATTTCCCTCGGAGGAATTTTGGTGCGGGGGAATGTTCATCTCATTCTTTGAAATCAGTGGAATAACATCTTTTGCTGGAGTCTCCGTTCCTGATGGTTCCGGGCGCTGCATCCCTTCTCTCTGTTGTTCATTGCTTTAAACCCGTGTCGGTTGCTCACACGCCATTTCTCTACCTAATTTCTCGCTGTCTTCATACCAATTGACACGGACCCCAAAGTCTACCTGTCTGAGCGCCCTGACGAGCGAGTAGCAGCGAGGTCGAAGACGAGAGGATCCAACTTTTAGCTTTGACTACTATACCACTCCCTCCTCTCAACTGCCCTCCCTCGCATCGATCCAACCTCCTACGTAGTTTCCCACGATGGCAGAACCCGTCCCTATCCCGCGTAAGCTCTGGGAACACCCCGACCCAGCCTCGACCCAAATGTACAAATTCAAGGAATATCTGTCCCGCAAGACCTCCCTCCCCTTCCCCGATTACGACTCCCTCTACAAATACTCTACCACTCACCGCGACGCCTTCTGGTCCCACACCTTCGCCTTCTTCCCGCTTGTCTACTCCGGCACCGTCCCCACACCCTGCTTCGACGAGTCCGCCCGCATGGACTCTATCCCCAAGTGGTTCACCGGCGTGCGCATGAACTTCGCCGAGAACATCCTCTTCCAGGGCGACGGCAATGGCCGCCCCGTGCTGTCCCCCGGAAAAGAAGACGATAAAGTCGCCGCCACGGAAGTGCGGGAAGGCAGTTTTCTCGAGCCCATTGTGGACGTGACATGGAAAGAGCTCAGAAGCCGGGTCGGGAGACTCAGCCAAGCAATGCGCGCGCGGGGCGTGGGCAAGGGAGACCGGGTGGCGGTCGTGGCGAGCAATTCGCTAGATACCTTGACCGTCTTTCTGGCCGTAACAGCACTGGGCGGCATGTTCAGCAGCAGCAGTACCGACATGGGCGTCAAGGGCGTGCTGGACCGACTGCTGCAGATCCGGCCGAAGTGGCTGTTCATGGATGATTGGGCAGTGTATAATGGGAAGACAGTCGATCTGAGACCCAAGATGGCAGAGATTGTCAAAGGCATGGCGGGCGTGCGCGAATTTAAGGGCGTGGTGAGTCAGGCCAGGTGGAGAGATCGACCAGCGGACGTGAGTCGAGTGCCGCGGGCGATCACGTGGGCGCAGTTTTTGGAGAAGGGGATGGGGAGGGAGAAGTTGGTGTTTGAGAAGGTGGAGTTTGGTGATCCGTTTCTGATTGTCTACTCTTCCGGGACGACGGGGCAGCCCAAGTGTATTGTACACAGTGTGGGAGGGGTTATTTTGAATGCGCACAAGGAGGCGAGGTTGCATAGGTGTATCGACGAGACGAGCGCGCAGTTGCAGTATACGACGACCGGGTGGATCATGTATATGTCCGCTGTACTGGTCTTGCTGGCTGGAGCACGGATGGTGATTTACGATGGGAGCCCGTTTGTGCCGGATATCAAGAGTTTTGTTAGGCTGTATGGAGAGCAGAAGGTTACGCATTTAGGGATCTCGCCGAGGTATTTGCAAGAGTTGCAGAAGAACAAGATCATTCCGAAGAAGGTCACGGATTTGAGCAATCTGAAGGTTGTTACGAGCACGGGGATGGTGCTCTCAGATCAGCTCTTTGAATGGTTTTATGACGAGGGGTTTCCACCACATGCCCAGCTCGACAATATCTCTGGGGGTACAGATCTTGCAGGCGCCTTCGGAACCGGCAATCCAATTCTCCCCGTGTATGTTGGCGGTTGCCAAAGCCTGAGTCTGGGCACGCCTGTCGAAGTCTACGACCAGACGGTCGAAGGTGGCAAAGGCGTCAAAGGCAAGCCGGTGGAGGACGGAGTACCAGGAGAACTTGTCGCGACGAAAGCATTTCCCAACATGCCAATAGCCTTCTGGGGCGACAACGGCAGGCAGAAATATTTCGACAGCTACTTCGCGCGATTTGACAATGTCTGG
>Ga0335073_10007353_pt1 | contig 15445 bp, 10 predicted proteins | sample Lox_Sample_22_FD_207093 | JGI IMG/M metagenome (GOLD analysis project Ga0335073, IMG submission 207093) | Soil microbial communities from Loxahatchee National Wildlife Refuge, Florida, United States - Lox_Sample_2.2 | ecosystem: Environmental > Terrestrial > Soil > Wetlands | place: USA... | reverse complement strand
CTTCTGCAGAAATTCTCAAGGGCCGTCGCCCAGCAGAGGCCCCTTAATAATCGCTGTTGGGAACCAGACGCGAGACCGTGAAGCTGGTAGCAACGGCTTGAAAAATCTGGTTCAAGGTCAGGTTTGGATTCGACGAGGATGTGCACTGTCCCTTGTTTTGAGATGCGGTTGCGTCGGAGTAGAAATCTCCGGCCGAACTAGCCATATTCTGCAGAGCAGTGCAAGGCGAAAGGCCCTTTAGGGATCCAGATGAGTCGGAAGCGCAGCCTGAGCTTGCCGCGCCGTAGGCAACGGTATACACCGTCGTTCCCTGCCAGGTCGCAAACTTGGCCGCGTCTATCGCCTGCTGGCACTGGTTGGTGGAGGACGGATAGCTTACGGTTAACGCCGGCGATGCAGGAGACGCGCTCGAATTGTATCGCCAACCGGCCGAGTGAACGGTCCCGGAAACAGTGATGTTGCTGCTGTCAGCGTCGCCGTCGCTCAGAATGATCATCGCATTCTGCGATCCCTTGTTGGCGGACTGGGCCGCCATCAGGGACGCCTGGGCGGCATAGATCGCCGCGGCGTAATAGGTCCCATCGCCGCCGGGTGTCTGCAAGCCCGTGCAACTCTTGCTGGTGCTGGCGCCGGCTGCAATGGCCAGTGGCGATGAGGTGTTCAGTCCACCATTCGGCTTGCCGGTGGAACTGTAATTGGAAAGATAGCTCGTAACCTGGTAGGTCGCGCTGCTGCCGGTGGGCGCAGACCACGTGGCCCCGATCACGGGAGTGTAGTAGTTGGGGATGGGCGGATTGCTGGTGGGACAACTGGTATCGTCGCTCGCCTTGTTTGCCTGAACGTTGGGAAATGTGAACAGGCTCACGGTATCGAAGGCTGCGCCGCCCGTACAGCCTGACCCTGAACCCGAGGGCGTGCACGGCGAAAGCGAGTTAAGCAGTGTCTGCACACCCTGAAGAGCACAGTAGATCCTGGTATTGTTGCAGTTTGCGTCGGTGTCGCTCTTTCCCATCGAGTTCGTCGTGTCAATGATGATGGCAACGTTGTATTGCGCGTTTGTCGCGCCCCGCGCTGCCGCGGTTGAGACGGCGGTGAGATTGATTGTGCTCGCGCCTTTCACGCCGAAGATCTGGAACGCCCTCATGAAGTACGTCGGGATGGTGACGGATTGTATGACCTGAGCTACATTGTCGCCGGTGGGAGAGAGCCCGCACGCGACTCCCAGGCTGGTAACACTCGGGGAGCAGGCCAGGTTGGTGGTGATGCTGGTGTTGGGTAAGTTCGGATTGGCGTTTGCACCGCCGGTTACTGAACTGTAACTGGAGGCGGCTGCCTGCACCAACGCAACGGTGGCGTTGGACTGGCCCAGTTCATAGCCGGCCGCCAATGCAGCGGCGTCCGTTGAGGCTTGCAGCTCTCGATAGCAAATATAAGCGTGACCGAGATCGACCGTGATGCCGGCCGCTCCAATGAACATCACTATCAGAAACAACATCCACGGAAGTGCCTGCCCGCGCTGATCCACGAGAATTCGATGGACGCGTACCTTGAGAATGCGTTTCATTGGACCACCTCCGTGATCTGGGTGGTCAGAGGGAAGGTTCCGAAGCTTCTGCCATAGACGGCGATGGAAACCGGATAGGTAGCGGTAATCTCTGCCGACCCCCCGGCAACCATGTTGGATGTGCCTGAACAGGTGGTAACGCCGGAGCCCACAGCGGTGCCGTTCAGCGTATAGCTGATCGTCAAGTTGGTCTGCGATAAGGTCGGAGCAGCCCCGTAGATGGCATTGCTGGTCTTCTGGCAGGGATCCGTGTCTCCGCGCTCCGAGGCAAGCACTCGGCCACCGGTACTGATTGCCTCTGCCAATGTGAGCTTCTGGTGCAGGGCCATCGAGAAGGAGAAAATTCCGGTCAGCAGAAGAAGGATGAACGGAAGCATCAGGGCGGTTTCGACAAGTGCGCTGCCCTGCACATTGCAGAACCCCGGCCGGATGTGGCGAGAATTGTGAAGGAATGGCCGGCCTTTCTGGCTGGCTGAACTACTGGAAGTGACGAACCATCGCATGGGTTGCGGCCCTTGGGGCTAGGGCCGACCTTCCCTGCCGGACAACCTCTTCGGCTTCGTCACCTGACCAGAACGGATGGAGAATTCCGGAATGCCGCTTCAGGACGTTTCACGTCTACTACGGCGCTCATGGGTCCACTGGACGAAAGTCTCTGAGTTATTTCAATTTTAGAAGAGAGCCGCCAAATGGCGGATATCACCAAAGTTGCAATTCGCGATCTGTTGTTACTTCGATAGCGTTGCGGCTGCGGATTGGTGCAGCGGTTGCCTCGGAAACAACAGAAAGAGAAGCCGAAGCGAAAGCTTCGGCTGCTCAGGAAAACAAGGGATTTGGTTGCGCCGGGTTCTACGATTTCACAGCAGTGAATGCGATGGTGTTAGGTACCAGGCGAGGCAGAGTCAGATCCCCGGCAATCGCAGAGAAAATGGCGCCAAGCGTATTGGTTTGGTTATTCACGGTCACGGAGGTGGCGCCCGCGCATTTCACGCTCGAACCATCCACGAAGAACGTCGCGTCCGAGCTGGCAATCTGCCGAAGCGTTGAACATGCGGAGAGCTTGCCGCCATCCGTTTCGCATCCGCCGTTCGCCACGCCGTAGCCCACCACATAGATCTTCGTGTTCGCGGCCTTGGCTGCACTCGCAACGCTGATTGCCTGCTGGCACTGGTCGATTGCCGAGGGGTAGGTGCCATTGGAATTCAATTGACTCGAAGGAGCTGACATCGTTCCTCCGTTCGCATCCCCATCGCTGAGCAGGACAATGACATTCGTCGAGGCTGTTCGGACAGTGGCTGCCAGGTACTGCTGAGCCGTAAACAGCGCACCGGCAAAGAAAGTCGACTCGCCGCCCTCGGCCAGCATTCCGGTTTCACCTGTCCCCCCGAAATAGCTGTTCCCGCCAACGGCATTCACGATCGAGGGGTCGCTGGCGGAGCCTCCGCTGCTGTCGACCGTCAGTGGATTTTTCGGGTAGGACCCCGAAGCATAGGAGGCGTCGTTAGAGCGGTAATTGCTCGTGAGGGGCACAACCTGATACTCGTTTAACAGCGTGTTGTAGGCATTTGAACCCGTCGCCGGCGGATTCGTGAGCGTTCCCAGCTTGGTGCTATCCGGATATGGAATCACATCTGGACAGTCCGGATTCGAACCTCTCCCGCCCGAGCAACTGGTCGAACTGTTGGTGTCATACGCTTCATCCGTACCCGCCTGAGTGTTGGCTTGCTGGGCTGGAAAGGTAAAAAGCGAGACCTCGTCAACTGCGTTCGATACGTTTCCATTCGTGGCTGCACCACAAGTGCTTTCACCCGGAAGACAGGGCGAGAATTCGGCGAGCAGAATTTCGGCGCCCTGTTCGGCACACTTGATCTTCGTCGAGTTGCAGTTGGTGCCGCCATCGGAACTCGTCATCGATTCGGTCGTGTCCAAAACAATCGCAACGTCGTAGGGTCCGCGCTGCGCGCCGCGCATTACCGCCGTAGAAACGGCCTGGAGCGTGATTGACTTGGCGCTACTCACGCCAAATACCGCCAGGGCCTTGATGAAGAACGTAGGGATAGTGGTCGTTTGCGTGACCTGCACGGCATTCGCTGCAATCGCGTCTCCGCATTCCGGCAGGCCTGACACTGTGACGCATCCGGGAACAACCGTTGTCTTCACATTGGTCAGCGCCAACGGTGTATTCAGGTTCCGATAGGCGTTGAGATTTCCCGGAGAAGCGCTGAAGGCGGCGCCCTCCGAGATTGCCGTGGCTGCCGTGGGCAAGCCGGATGCCGCCGCCAGCGCTGCCGCATCGGTCGACATCTGCAGTTCCTTATCGCAGACGTAGGCGTAGCCAACGTCCACAGTCAATCCACCCATTCCCAGCACCAGTGGAATGAGAACGGCCGACCAGATCATGACTGTCCCGCTCTCGTTCGACTTCACTAAACGGAGAAAGCTTTTCTTTATCTGGCTCATTGCACTTCCTCTGTGATTTCGCTCTTGATCGAACAACCATTTGGCATCAGATTCGTGCCATAGAAGGCAAGACTGCAACTTGAGTACGAAGCAGTCACCGAGACCGTACCGCCCGAAACCAGGTAGCTCGGTGGGCCGGTGTTCGTGGCCGAACTGGAACAGCTCGATTCGGAATAGGTTTCTGCGGAACCGCCCGGGGGGGTCATCGTGATGGTGTAGGTGAGGTTGGCCGAGTTCAACAGAGGAGCTGCTGCTTGCACGGATGACGCCGCCAGCGCGCAGGGATCAAGGGTTTGCCCTGCACTCACCGCCAGGTGCCTTCCCGCGTTGCTAACGCCTTCGGTCAGGCTCATATACTGCATCGTGAAGATGCCGAAGACCAGAATGCCCGTGATGGCTGTCAATATGATCGGCACCACCAGCGCGGTCTCCACCAGCGCCTGACCTTCAGCGATGGAGCATATCCTTCTAATTCTTCGAGTTAGAGATCGTTGCGGAGATGCAAAATCCGAAGAAAGGAATCTGTGTCTCATGACTCCTCCTGCTGCGTTGTCTTCGGCTCAGCGTGCTACCGCGAACGACCAGGGGACACAGATTCTGCGAAGTCGGAGAAAAATCGTTCGTTCGTACACACTTGAAGCCCTACTTCTGGAGTGTAGCCATCTTAAACTGCAATGACCTTGCGTCAAGGTTCTAAATCGTACCTAGCACAAGTGTTACCGTAGTGCGGGCCCCTGGGTTACCGTCAAAATCGCGCTCGGATCGTCGCGGCAGAGACCATCTACATAAAAGCGACTGCCCCGGTCCTGAGGCCGCCGATCAGTCGCCGATTCGCCCGCAAGTCATCTGTGCATGGACCGAAAGAATATTTGGAGCATGTCGAAACAGTACTATACACAGCATCTGAATCTGGACTATCTTTGTCCAATCAGCGCCCCTTTCACTGCAGACGCAGAGCCCGTCCGACCGGACGGGCTCTCTGGTTCTGGGATGTTCCTGATCTCTAAAATTACGAGCAGCCCTTCAACGGCCGGTGTCCTGTTCTCACTTGTTACTTTTCCGCTCTTGCCTTGATCAATTCATCCAGATAATCCGGCTTGCTTTCCTCGCGTACGAGATGCGGAAATTTCGGTCCATCGTGATAGTTGATCGTCGCGGTGCGATAGTAGTCGTCCACAACAACCAGCAGCGTGATCGGCTTGGAGCTATCCTTGGCGTCTTTGACCGCATCGTCCAGTAATTGCGGAGTGAAGACGCGTCCATTCACACCAACAACCTTCATCTGCGACGAAATGCCTGCTTCGAACGCGGGACTCCCGACCATGGAATCCGCCACAGTGCCATCTTGCCCAACCTGCAGGCCGATTGAGTAAGCCTCGCCGAAGTTGCCGCGCCGCCCTTCCAATTGCGCAGGCTTGTCGGTGTAGACCACTTTCCACCCGCCGTTCTCGATTCCGCCGACCGGCGCTTCTTTCGCGGTCGAGTCGAGCCGCTTGCGCCAGAACCCCGCCCAATCGTACGGAGCGATCGCATTCAGCGATTCCATTAACTGATCGAAGGTGTACGTCTTCACCTCGGGCCCGTTATTCGGTCCACCATGAAAGGCGTGGCAAAAATCGTCAATCGACTTCTGGCCGTTGGTCTGCTGATGAAGAATCGTCGCCACTTCGAGCCACAGCAGATCGCCCTCGTCGTAGTAGTCGGTTCCGCGGCGCCAGTTCATCCATCCGCGCGCGAATCCGAGACCCGGCTCGCCGGTTGCCGTATCCTGCAGCGGACGCCAGGTGCGTCCCGGCCTGCCCGGTCCGAGTGAAGCCGCGATGCTGGCGAGATATTCGTGATACTGCTCCGGCGTCCACAATCCGCTGCGTGCCGCCAGCATCGGCCCGAGATAGTCAGTGAGTCCTTCGTATCCCCAAAGCAGGTCCGTTTCCATCGGCTTTTCGAAATCGGGCGTGGTCAGATCTTCGGGCCGGCGAAACTTGCCATTCCACGAGTGCACAAATTCGTGCGCCAGCAATCCGCCCAGCGCCATGCCCGATCCCGGCCCGATCAGAGCGCGTTCCGGCAATCGGCTGTCGTTCGATTCGTGGTGCTCCAGTCCGAAGTGGGCCACGTGATCGCTGAGCGCCAGCAGGAAGTGGTAGTCGCGATAGTGCCGCGTGCCGAACAGCTTGCCCGTTTCGGCCACCAGGTTGGTCATGGCCTTCTGGTCTTTGGCGCTGATGTTCAGCGCATCCTCGCTATCGGCCACCAGATCCAATTCGTGATGAATCGGCTCGCCCGCCGGCGTGATATCGATGTTGCGATAATATTGGCCCGCATCGACCGGAGAGTCGACCAGCAACTCCAGGGAGATCGGCTTGAAGGTGATCTCGTTTCCGCTTTCGCTGGCGACGGGAAGGGAACTGCCGAACTTCCATCCCTCGGGCAGGGTCAGCTTCGCGTCATACATCAGCTTGTCTGACGGCATGCCTGCGGGATAGAGCACCACCTGGTTCCACTCCAGCACCATCAACTTGTCGGTGGCCGAAGCGCCATCCGGCTCGATCAGGTCGTAGTTTGCTTCCAGGCTGCTTACGCCTTCGGGGATCTCGAGGTGAAAGGTGAACGTATCCAGCAGATCGCGATGCCACGGAATCTCTTTGCCGTTGCCTGCGAAGTGCAGGCCCGTCAGGTCCGCAATCGGCCCATCGGGACCATGCTCGCCGGGAATCCACTTGGGGTAGTAGAGCGTCAGTGCGCCGGGTTTCACCGGCATCACCAAATGGTTGTGCAGAATCTTGTTCTGCGTTTTCGTCGCATCCACGGTGAGCGAGATGTTCTGGGGGCGCGCCGCGCCGCAGGCGAGCATCAACATCAGGCCGAGTAAAAAGCAAAACCGACCACGGCAAAACCTCATGCAAGTCTCCTTGTTTTTGGGAAAGAAGAGCGTCACACGGAATGATATCAATGCTGTCTTCCCCGAAGCTTGCAGTTGCCAGTTGGCCTTCCATCAGACGGTAACTGCGTGCTCCTAGGATCGTTTGCCGGAAATGAAGCGGCTGCGGTACTCCGCCGGAGCGACGCCGTACTGCTGCACAAACGCGCGCCGGAAACTGTCTGGACTGCGAAAACCCACGGAGTCGGCGATGTTCCCAACGGTGTAGTCAGCCGCGGCAAGCCTCTTGCGCGCCTCATCAAGCCGTAGCCGTTGCACGAACGCCGCCGGGGTGCTTTTGAATTCCTCCGTGAAGCGGCGGGTGAACTGACGAGGGCAGAGGTTGATCCTTCCTGCCAGCGCTTCGACCGAGAGATCCGCATCGAGGTGTCCCACCATCCATGCCGAGAGCTCGGCGAAACGGCTGCTGCACTCGACCTGAAATCTCAGGGGTTCGGAATACTGCTCCTGCCCTCCCGGGCGTTTCACATACATCACCAGTTCGCGTGCAACCGACAGGGCAACCTGTGCACCGAAGTCCTCTTCGATAAGCGCCAGAGAGAGATCGATTCCCGCCGTGACCCCCGCTGAGGTGTAGAACTTTCCGTCGCGAATATACAGCTGCTTGTCATCGACCTTCAATTCGGGATAGCGCGCAGCCAGGTCGGCAGCGTATTTCCAGTGCGTCGTGACCCTGCGCCCGTTCAGCAATCCGGTGGGCGCCAACCCATACACGCCGGTGCAGACCGACGCAATACGGCGTATGCCGTGCTCGTGCCGGCTGATCCAGTTCGCCAGGTTCTGCCCGGCGGCCGAGTTCCGCATGCCGCTGCCGCCGGGGATCAGCAGCGTGTCCAGGTTACGCAGCGAGTCCAGGTGACACGCTGCCGTCATGCACAATCCCGACACCGAACAGAATGTCTTTGCACCCAGAGCGGCGATCGTTACCTTGTAGCAAGCTCGATGATTTCCCTTTGAATCTTCAATGCGCGCGCTGCTGAACGCCTCCAGGGGGCCAGACAGGTCGAGCGATGTGAGGCTGTCGTACCCGACGATGGCGATGTGCTTCGGTGTCATAGCCTGTGACGGTCCGGAATTGCGTTGACGTGATGGTTCGGATTATGCCATTCAACCGGCAGATCATCGCGTCATGACAATCCAGAATGTCTCAGATTGCCGGATGAATGTCCTTTGAGACATTCCATTTTGCACTTACGCTGCTTCTATGAGCAAGTCGAAGTTGTAAAGGGGGACCGTCATGACAAGCGCCAAGAAACTTTTCTGGATTGCTGTAGCCGCGACCACGCTGCTGGGTTGCGCTGTCTGTGCGAGCCGGGCCGCCGGGGTGCAGGAAGCTGCTTCCTTAGCCATACACACCATGCCTCTCAAGCCGCCGGCGAACGGGCCGATCAATGTCGCGTTTGTGATCTCGGAGGGCGCCGATGTCATGGACATCGCCGGTCCTTGGGAAGTGTTCAGCGACACCATGCTCACGTCCAAAGGGAAGCCATGGCATGAAACCGATGGGATGGACGACATGCTCATGCCGTTCAAAACCTACACGGTTTCGGATTCGCTAAAGCCCGTGAAAGCTTCCAACGGGCTCCTGATCGTTCCCGACTATAGCTTTGAGACTGCGCCGAAGCCGCAGGTCATTGTCATCCCGGCGCAGGACGGCCGCAGCGACGCGCAGAAAGCATGGTTGCTGTCGAATTCGGCCACGGCCGACGTCACGATGTCGGTCTGCACCGGCGCCTCGATGCTTGCCCAATATGGCCTGCTCGACGGCTTGACCGCCACCACGCACCACATGTTCGCGGCGGGCATGCAAAAACAATACCCTGCCGTGCACTTCGTGAGCGGAACCCGATTCGTTGACCACGGAAAGGTTGCCACCGCCGGCGGCCTGACCTCGGGCATTGACCTCGCCTTGCACGTCGTGGATCGGTATTACGGGCATGATGTCGCGCAGGTCACGGCCAATATCTTGGAGTATCGCGGCGAACTTTGGAGCAATCCGAAATTCGATCAAGTCAAGCCGGTTGTCGTCGCCCGGTAGTGCCGCGTGCCGGAGGGGCGTCGCGGGCGCGCTGGACTTCGCCTGTTGCTTCGTCCATCGGCACTACGAATCAAAGCCCCCAAAGCATTCATTCTGCTCAGCAGAAACTTTGGTCCCGGCACAACCCCCAACCGATAACGGCAAAGCTCATGCAAATCTCCTCGTTTTTTGGGAAAGAAGAGCGTCACGCGGAATGATGTCAATGTCGTCTTCAACCCGAAGAAGAGCATGGAAGGACGTGGAAATTCTCCTATGGACATTCCAAAGGAAGCAATGATACCTTTGCAATGTGCAAACGACGGCCTCAAACAATCTGCAATTGAGACCGGGGGCGAGCATGAATACCCGCGTGCCTGGCCTTCAGGGGGAGCGGTAACCGTGACCAGCGGAATTCGTGTTTTCATGGAAAAGCTGAAGCAATTGTCCCATCAGCAGCGGACTAATGCCGAGTTGGAAGAAGAAATCCAGGCGCACATCGAGAAGCTGAAGGAACGCTTCATTCTTCAGGGAATGGAGCCCCAGGATGCGGAAAGAGCGGCGCGGCGTCAGTTTGGAAACACAACTCTGTTGAAAGAACGCCACCAGCAGCAGCGCACCTTCTCCGTCTTCTCAACCTTGATGCGGGATCTGCGCTTTGGCCTGCGCCAATTGCGGCGAAACCCTATCCTGGCTTGTGTGGCCATTCTGTCGCTGGCCCTGGGCATCGGCGCCAATACAGCGATATTTGCCGCAGCCAAACGTGTCCTCATCGACACCCTTCCAGTGACAAACCCTCATCAACTGCGGATGCTCACTTGGGCGAGTGGTCATGAACAACCGATTCCACCAGTATGGGGAGATGTCGGGCCCAACCCAGCCGGCGGACTTACCGGCAACGCCTTCTCTTATCCCGTGCTTGAGGAAATGCGCAAGAGAACTGACGCCGTTCAGGCCCTCGTCGCTTTTAAAGATGTTCCCATGACCGTGACGATCGACGGGCACGCGGAGATGATCAGCGGAGAGCTGATCAGTGGAAACGCCTTTCAATCGCTCGGCGTGCCAGCGGAGTTAGGCCGGACATTGACTCCGGCAGATGACCTTGCGCTGGGCAGCGGATCGGCAGCGGTCATCAGTGACGGGTTTTGGGTGCGGCGATTTGCTCGGTCTCCTCTGGTCGTGGGAAAAACAATTTCACTGAACGGCGTTCCAGTCACCATCGTCGGCGTCAGCAGCGGTCGGTTTGCAGGCTTGCAGATGGGAAGCGCGATGCAGGTTTTCGTCCCGCTCACCATGCAGCCCCTCATTCTTCCCAGGGCACAGAATGGAAGCGTCTCCCTCCTCGACAATCCGCAGTCATGGTGGGTGCAAATCCTGGTTCGCCTGCGTCCCGATATACCCGAGGGACGGGCACAGGCCGAGCTGGACGCAACTCTGCGCCAGGCCGCGATGCCGGCTCTGAAGCACTCAAGCGACCTGGATCGATTTCATTTGCAGCTCGAACCGGGCGACCGCGGCTTGGACTACTTGCGTGGAGCATACGCTCGGCCCTCCTATGTGTTGCTCGCGCTGGCAGCGTTGGTTTTGCTGCTGGCCTGTCTCAACTTGGCGAATTTGCTTCTTGCGCGCTCCGCGACCAGGCAGCGTGAGCTGAGCACAAGGATGGCGCTCGGTGCCGGTCGCGCCAACATTATGAGGCAAATGCTGACCGAGAGCCTGCTGCTTTCGAGCTTAGGCGGGGCAGCGGGTTTGCTGCTCGGCTATCTCGGCCGCAATGTTGTCCCGCGACTCTTAACCAATTCGTCGCAGCTTGATCTGGTTCAAGTGCAATTTGACTGGCGTGTACTTCTGTTCACCTTGGGAATCTCTCTTGCGACCGGCATCTTCTTCGGATTGGCGCCTGCCTGGCAGGCGACGCAAATTGCAACCCATTCCGGCCTCCAGGCATCGGGAGGCGCCACCGTCAATCGGCATCGGCTCTGGCTTGACAAGACTCTCGTGATTAGCCAGATCGCCGTTTCGGCGACCTTGCTGATGGGTGCAGGGCTCTTCGTACACACACTGGTCAATCTCAATCGCATTCCCTTAGGCTTCGAGTCGAATAACATCCTGCTTTTTCGTCTCAGCCTTCCGCACGCCCGCTATAGCGATGCCCAAAGCATCACCTTCTTTAAGCAGTTGGAGGAGAAGCTTGCATCACTTCCCGGAGTCCGTTCGGAAACCGTCAGCAACATAGGCATCATTGGCGATGGACATTCGGGATCGACGTTCCACGCCGTTGGACGCCCGCGCGAAAAAGATCCATCGCGCGTTCAGACCAACGCGGTCGGCTCGGATTTCTTTCGGACGCTGGGCATCCCGATTTTGCAGGGGCGCGCCTTCAACCGGAATGACAATTCGACTTCTCCGAAAGTTGCAGTGGTGAATCGCGCGCTGGCAGAGAAGTTCTTTCCCAGCGAGAACCCCATCGGCAAAACCTTCGAAGCAGATGCGGAAGACGTCGAGGGCCCGATTCAGATCGTGGGCATCGCCGCGGACACGCGTTATGCCGATCTTCGCACCGACACCCCTCCCACCTTTTATGTCCCGTATGTACAAAGGGTGATCGGGCCGAGCCGCATGATGGTCGAAATCCGCGCGTTCGCCAGCCCCGGCAGTGTGCTTCTCGACGCTCGCAGTGCCCTCGAGTCTCTCGATCCGGATCTGCCCATGATCGATGTTCGGACTATGAAGGAGCAGGTCCGGTCAACTCTCTCGGACGAACGTGCTCTCGCGCAATTGGCCGGAGGCTTCAGTATGCTGGCACTGCTCCTTGCCAGCATCGGTATTTACGGCATGATGGCCTATGCGGTGAATACACGAACCGGGGAAATCGGCCTGCGCATCGCCCTCGGGGCTCGCAGCATCCAGGTTCTCTCCCGCGTATTACGCGAGGCGTTCTGGTTGACGGGCTCAGGTATCGTTCTGGGGTTAGTCGCGGCTCTCTCGTTCACGCGGTTGATTCGCGCCATGCTGTATGGCCTCGGCAGTACGGATCCGCTCACCGTCGCCGGTACCGCACTGCTCTTAATATCTGTGTCGATGCTGGCAGCATTCGCGCCGGCCCGTCGTGCCTCCAGGATTGATCCAATCCGCGCTCTACGGCACGATTGAAATGCCGCCTACCGATGCTTCGGTGTTCTACCGCTCTGCACTCTTGCTTTTCCTTCGCCTCTGCTCGCAAAGGCGATTGGAAAGGTGCAAAACCGGGTCCCTCTCCAGGAAGAGTCGCGTCCGAACCTTTGTCAAGTCCTCCCGTCCATCAAGAGCTCCCAAGTCATTCATTTTGCACAGCAGAAACTTTGGCCCGATTGCAGTGCATTATCCCCCGATGGTGCATGATGTATCTGGGCAGAGAAGAGGTTGACACACATCGAGTTTTGACTGCAGCGAATAAGACCCTTAATGCGCGTCAAACGCCGCCAGGATGCGCCAAAAACAGCCATTTTCCCCGGACCGTTTAGCGACGAACTTAAAACAATAGAAGGATTTGCATCCATCGAGGACCCGTCAAAAAATCTCAGGGCTGAAAATTGTGAAGCAGCTCACACAACGGTTGGAACTGATCAAAGCTATCGGCTCGCCACATCCACCGCGCCTGTCAGGCTCGCCACCTTTTCCACGTGATGGCTGCGGCACCAGGACATGAGTCCTTTGGCCAGACGCTCGGTGGCGCGCGGATCGGCGTAGCTCGCGGTGCCCACTTCGACCGCCGTCGCGCCCGCCAGCATGAACTCCACCGCATCCTCTGGCGTCATAATTCCGCCGAGGCCGATGATCGGGATCTGCGCCGCGCGGTACGCCTCGTGCACCATGCGCACTGCAATCGGCTTGATTGCCGGACCGGAGAGCCCGCCGGTCACGTTCGACAGCCGCGGCTTGCGCGTCTCCACATCGATCGACATGGCGAGGAAGGTATTCACCAGGCTCACAGCATCGGCACCGGCCGAGGCGCACGTACGCGCCATCTGCGCAATCGACGTCACATTAGGCGACAGCTTCACGATCAGCGGCCGCGTCGAGACGTTCCGTACTTCGCGGACCAGGTATTCAAGGGACCCGCAGTCCGACCCGAACGCCATGCCGCCGGCGTGCACATTGGGGCAGGAGACATTCAGTTCATATGCCGCGATTCCGTCCGCATCGTTCAGCCGCTCCACTACGCCCTTGTACTCGCCTACCGTGTAGCCGAAGACGTTCACGATGACTTTGCATGCCGGATACCGGTTCAACTCCGGCAACTTTTTCGCGATGAATTCGGTTACGCCGATGTTCTGCAGGCCGATCGCATTCAGCATGCCCGCCGCGGTCTGGATAATGCGGGGCGCCGGATGGCCCTGAATCGGCTCGAGAGAAATTCCCTTGGTGACGAACGCACCGATGCGCTCGAGCGAGACGATCTCTTCAAATTCGATGCCATAGCCAAAAGTGCCGCTCGCCGCGATGACCGGGTTGGTCAGCTCAATGCCGGCAATCTGCACCTTCATGTCGGGTTTCACGCGCGAATGTATTCCCTCAAGTGAAAGCGTCTATTGGCTTTGGCTGTGGACTGGCTTCAATGCGTCTGTCAGCACTCGACCCACGGCCGCCGACGGGAAATTGATGCCCAATTCCGCCGCGATCGTGGTCGCCAGGTCCACAGGAGCCACACGTTCATGATACTCGCCGGGGAGGAACGGCTGACCATAGAACGCCAGCGGAACGTGCCTGTCATAAGACCATGGACTGAAGTGCGTCGTCGCGCCCCAGCTGCGAACATCCTCCATCTGGTACGCTCCCAGCACCAGCATTACAAACCAGTTGCCGTGATCCGCATAGCTGTGCGCCAGCTCGCGACCCCACTCAGTGGGTGGGAGTGGCCCGTTTTCCATCTGCAGCCGCGTGTAGACTCCTGCGACCTGCGGCGCCGGCGGCAGCCGTTGCTGCGAAGGTTCGGCAGTCCCACTCGCCGGCATCGGCGACGGATTCTGAGCGGCCACTGCATCGGGGAGCAGTGCGGCAAGTTCTTCCTCTGCGGCCTGTTCGCCCACATGTGCTTTTTCAAACGCATGTTTGTTCAGGATGATGTAGGGCAGCTCGGGCGCGGGCATCAGATATTGCACGTGTCCGCCCGGCGAGTGTCGCTGGTTCAGCTCTTTCTCGAGGTTCTCGTAGAGCTTGTCGAGGTTCACCATGGCCGAATCGATCCCCAGTTTCGCTGCTTCTCTTGGCACCGGAGCAACGCCGTGATCTGCCGTCAAAGCAAGCCACACGTTGTTCAGTCCAACGTTGTGATCGAGCCAGGTGAAGAACTGGTCGAACTGCCGGTCAAGCGCGACGATCATTGCCTCCTCGGAATCCGAATCCGGCCCGAGTCGATGTCCTTGGATGTCGTTGGCCGAAAGCGAAATCGTCAGCAGATCGGTCACGCCGCGCTGCCCGAGTTTTTCGCCGTTGATCAGAGCCTTGGCAAAATCGAACTCGTAGCTGTTTGCCGCTGGCGTGCGCCCGACGAGGTTGTAGAACTGCGTTGTGCCTTCGGCCTTAGCCTCGCGCTCGGCTTCGGCAATGCGCCCGCTGGTGTTGAACGCGTGCGCCCATTCCGGCAGATGCGGCATGTAGTAGGTCGAAGTGGTGAACTGCCCGCTGGCGTTGTCGATCCAGAAGGCACCATTCGCCGACTGCCCGACCGGCAGGATCGCCGCACGATCCTTCAGGGAGATGCCGAACACTTTGGCTTTACCCTGGGTCGCCAGCCGCAGCTCATCGCCCAACGTCGAAGCGCGCAGATTCAATGGCGATGCGCCAATGAGAAACTTTGCCGAATCCGGCCGCGCTCCGGGTGCGTTTGCGGGAATAGAGGATGCCGGAATATCCACAAGCTGGTAGCGCTCATCCTGGACGGAGCTGACCTTGGCTTCATCCGATCGCGACGCATCCCACCACTCGTTTGACTCGATGCCGTGTCCATCTGAATATGCACCGGTCCCGATCGTCGCGTGCCCCGGCGCGGTCTTCGTGTTGGCGTAATCGTAGTAGCAATCGGTGAACCACGCACCCTCATTCATGAACAGCCGGAAGCCGCGATCCTTGAACTCAGCGCGATCGCGGTTCAGATAATCGCCGCGGAACTGGTCGATGATAATGATGACGACAAGTTTGGGCCGCCCTACAAAGGCTTGCGCCCGCGCGATGGAAACCGGTTGAAAAATGAGTAGGGAAGCGACGCACAGGAGGAACAGGTGGGAGGAGCGGATGGATCGAAGGGACATGCGCTCATTCTAAATAGCCAATCATCAATGACCGGCAACCAGCTAGGCTTTTCGGGAAACCGACCTCAGGCGCGCTGCCCATTGCAGCGTGCCCACATCTTCAAACCCATCGCTGTGGGCGAAAGCCTGGTCTTCGATTTTTCCGTCACGGTAAGGTAAGAAGACCGTTGGATCTC
>Ga0335073_10007352_pt1 | contig 15445 bp, 9 predicted proteins | sample Lox_Sample_22_FD_207093 | JGI IMG/M metagenome (GOLD analysis project Ga0335073, IMG submission 207093) | Soil microbial communities from Loxahatchee National Wildlife Refuge, Florida, United States - Lox_Sample_2.2 | ecosystem: Environmental > Terrestrial > Soil > Wetlands | place: USA: Florida... | reverse complement strand
CTCATGATTGATTCTTCGTGATTGAGGATTTCGAATCGGCAAACGTCTTTTGAATAGAGTATTGCCCAATTCTCAAGCATCCGACGAACAAATGAAGAGTCATATCCTTCAATCGAGTCGAGTTCGAGTTTCAGGCCACCAAAGACAACATCTCCGTTTAGCTCAAGAGTCTGAAGATCGAATTCTCCACGTAAATTTTGAATACGATCTCTTACTCGCCGACTTTCACGAGCCTTCCAGTTTCTAGGAGGCGGAGCATCTTTATCAATAATCCACTTGTCGGTTGACTTTGACCTAGCGAAGTAGAAAGGAAGCCGCTTACTGAAACTATTTGCCTCGCCCACGTAGCAGGACTTTAGGATGTCGTTTTCATTCACTTTTTCTTGGAAGATGAAACGATAAATGCCGGGACGATTCAGCTCGCTATCTAGTCGCTCTGGTTTTTTGCCATTTACAACCCAACTGCAGATTTCTTCGGGAGAAAGAAGCTTCTTCCAGATCAAATTGCCAAACGATCTCGGAACTTCGATCATCCCTTCCACTCCTCCATCAGGTTGCGGAAGTCGCGGAAGAGGTAGTGCGAGTCGTGGGGGCCGGGGGCGGCTTCGGGGTGGTACTGGACGCTGAAGAGCGGGAGCGTCTTGTGGCGCAGGCCCTCTAACGTCTGGTCGTTCAGGTCTACGTGGGTCAGCTCGACTTCGTTGGCGTTGATGGAGTCGGGATCGACGGCGAAGTTGTGGTTGTGGGCGGTGATCTCGACTTTGCCGGTGAGGTTGTTGCGGACGGGGTGGTTGCCGCCGTGGTGACCGAATTTGAGCTTGTAGGTGCGGCCGCCGAGGGCCAGGCCGCAGAGCTGGTGGCCGAGACAGATTCCGAAGACTGGCACGCGGCCCATCATCTCGCGGATCGCCTTCACGGCATACTCGACCGGCTCGGGATCGCCGGGGCCGTTCGAGAGGAAGACGCCGTCGGGCTTGAGGGCCAGCACGTCTTCGGCCTTTGTTTCAGCGGGCACTACCGTGACCCGGCAGCCCTCGCGGGTCAACATGCGAAGGATGTTGTGCTTGATTCCGAAGTCGTAAGCGACGACATGAAGGCGCTTCCGCGCTTCCGCGTTTTGGAGGAGCGACGCGGGGAGCAGGCTGTCACCGGACTGGTTGCGGCTGTCGTCGGCGTCGAATTCGTAGGCCGACTTGGTGGAGACGACGCGGGCCAGGTCGGTGCCGTCCATCTTGCGGATGGCGCGGGCGCGGGCGACCAGTGCATCGGGGGCCGAAACGTCGGTGGAGATGACGCCGCGCATCACGCCGTTGGTGCGCAGATGGCGGACCAGGGCGCGCGTGTCGATCTCGGCGAGCACGGGGACCTTGTAGCGCTCCATGTACTCGTCGGTGACCTGCTCAGAGCGCCAGTTGGAGCTGACGGCGGAGAACTCGCGGACGATGAGGCCCTCGATGAAGGGGCGGGCCGACTCGTTGTCAGCGTGGTTGGTGCCGTAGTTGCCGATCTGGGGGTTGGTGAGAACGACGATCTGTCCGGCGTAGGAGGGATCGGTGGCGATTTCCTGGTAGCCGGTAAGGGAAGTATTGAAAACGACCTCGCCCTGGCATTCGCTGGGTGCGCCAGCCCCAAGGCCACGGAAGATGCGCCCGTCTTCGAGCGCAAGGATTGCCTGCATTGCCGCTCCGAGGAGTGGATTCAATCGATTCACGTTAACTCATGCTATCCCTTTTTAAATCAGCACCTCAGTCTTCACAGGAACCGCTTTGCTGAACATTTGCTGAAGGGAGCGCGCATGACCGTTGGACCGATTGCCTCATCTACTGTATCAGTTTTTACGCGATATAGCGCCGGATCCCCAGGTTTGGCGATTCTCAATGGAAACCCGTGCTTGTCGCAAGTCCCTGTACATCCGTGAGAATGGAAAGACCGTCTATCTGTCGGCCAAGACGCGCTCATAAGTGCAGGTTGCATGGGCGGCACAACAGGAACGAGACAGACGCGACACCGTAAAAATCGCATTGCTGAAGATTGCTGAAGCACAGGACAAGAAGAAAGCTGCCGACCTTGCCAAGCTACAGGCGTTAGACGAGGCCCTGGCGCAGGGGGTTGCCGGAATGAAGAAGCCGACACAATCCTCGATCAATGCCTACACTCCCACGACGCGACGCATCCAGCGGTGGGCTGAGCGCAGCGGGGTTGCGTACATCTCTGACGTGACTCTCCCAATCCAGGTACCCGCGATCTCAGCCGCAAAAAGAATTCACGCTGGGGACCTGAAGCACCATCGCAAGGCAACAACCACAAAAGGGACCAAGAACCCGTCTCGTATAGGTTGGCGGCCTCGCGCTATGGCGTGAACCCTTTTTTGATGGCGAGTCGCATCGGAGGTGTCTCCAGTATTTTCGGATTTCTCAGACCAATTCGAGGCTGGCCCATCCCCACAAGACAGTTTTCGTCGTTCTGTGAGGATGGGGAGCAAGCGCAGCGGCCCTTGGAGTTTCGATCATGCCGACCTTCAAACTACCGGCTCTCGTCATGGGAGAAATGCGAGGCAGGCAGGGGTTCCGACGGCAATATACTGCTCTATGAACTGGAGCCCCCCGGTGTCCGAATTGATTCGATAGCCCGTAACATTGTCGCTCCGCTGATTACAGGAATATAGGAAGCGCCCGGTCGGATCGATCGTGAATTCACGGGTATAGTCGCCGCGGGTAGCCGCCGTGCTCAGAAACTTCAGCTCACCCTCATCTCCAACGGCAAAGACGCAAATACTGTCTTCGAGCCGGTTGGAGGCGTAGAGGAATCGCCCATCAGACGAGATACGTACCTCTGCGGCAAAGCTCGATCCTTTGAAGCCCGGCGGCAGCGCCGAAATGATCTGAGTCGAGTCAAGCTCCCCGGTGGATTGATCGAAGCGGAAGACCATGACCGTCGACGCCTCCTCTTGGATGGAATAGAGCCAGCGTCCACTGGGGTGGAAGCACAAATGTCTGGGGCCATCGCCCGGAGGAACGCTGACATAAGGTGTGGCGGCTGCGCTCAGCGCCCCCGTGGCCGCGTCGAAATTGTAAACATAGATGCGATCCTGGCCGAGATCGGTATAGAGGACAAACTCATTGTTCGGTGAAGGAACAATGCAGTGGGCATGCGGCGCATCGTGACCGCTGAAGGCGAAGCTGCCGGCAGGGGCATCTGTCGCCTTAGTTGGACCCACGTCGCCGGCATCCGTGTGCACATCGATGGGATTGCCCAGGGCGCCATCCTGCTCGACTGGCAAGACCGAGACACTGCCTCCACCGTAATTGGCGACAAAGATGAACCTGCCGGTTGCGTCGAAGCTCAAATATACAGGGCCGCTGCCCGCTGAACTGACAGTGTCGATCAGCGTAAGTTCGCCCGTCTGGGGATCGATCGAAAATGCATTGACCGATCCACTGGTCCCCTCGAAATTCGAGACTTCGTTGTTGGCGTAGAGAAATCTGCCGGAGGGTGAGACGAGGATGAAAGAAGGGTCGGTTATGGCAGCGGCTAGTTTCACCAGAGTTAGCTCGCCAGTGAAAGGATTTGCCTCATAGAGGTAGATACCCTGCCCATTGCCATCGGAACCCGTATAGGTTCCTATATAGGCAAAGCGATGCTGTGGAGTGAATCCCATGGCACTGGCTTTGGTGGCGATTGCGGTGGCGAGCGCTCCCTGAAGGAAGACGCGGCGCGAGACCGGCGAGGACAAAGCTTTCGTGGTATCTGACATCAATAGCTCCTTAAATCTCGGACGGACGCTGCCGTCCGTCCATGCATGGCGATCGGGGAAATGCGCCGCAAAGGATTTTAGGGCTGGTCTCGCATACTCATTTGCGTTGGTATACGAGAGCGTGAACCCGCTCCGATGGCAGGCGTCACCCGTAGCGCCTGCGGCTCTCGCAGTTTAATGAAATCAGTTCAAGTTCTCCAAGGCTGACGGCAAACACCACAGGGAACGGATCACACGACTCAAGGCACAGGATTCACTCGGAGGAATCCCTTCGCCTCGTTATTCCGGAGATCGTCAAGAGGATGAGTCGAGCAGAGCCCATGACCATGCATAGAGCAATAACTCGATACCGGGCTGAGCAAGAAGGTACTTCAGTTCTGACGATGCGACATGGGACGAAAGTCCTAGAAATATCTGAGCAGCCGATGAGGGCCGGCCAGGTCGAGGAAGCGGCGGATATTCCCGATAGGGTATTCGCCGGGTAACCAAGCGGAGGAAGCCGTGCATCCGAGAGAAGAGTCGCTCTGATATTCAGCGTTTGATCGACCCAGAGCAGTTTCAATTAGCATGATGCTCGCCTATCGGTACCTTTCCAACGCGAAGCTCTCATTCCGGTTGTTGAGAAGATCTTCCCTGAAGGTCTCGAAAAGAGACGCGAGTTGCTCCGTTTTTGGGGAGCGGCTCGCGTTTGTCTCCCGCTCAGACCTTGCTTAGAAGGTAATGCGGCCGGCGACCTGAATGACTCGACCATCGGGCAGCAATTTGCTGAATCTCGTTGAATTGATCGAACCACCTGTGGTTCTCCATCACCGGTTATAGGCCCCTGATGCCGGTTTTGTGAAAGGGCACGACCGCGGTCTGCCGAAAACTCCGATAAGACGAGCCTGAGCTTTAGCCCCTGAGGGCTGTTTTCGGGGCGACCTCCCATTTATCGTACCGTCAACCGGGGCCTGCTCTAATTTGATACATAGGGCTTCTGCGGCACTGTCAATCGACGACATACTCATTTGGGAGAGCAAACGCGGGCTCGATTGACGTTCTTTGCTACTCTGGTGTACACAGGTAGTGTGTCTACTGTAGAACAACTATCTGAAGACGAACGCCTCGAACTCTTTCAGGGAACCCTTGAAGTTCTGATCCTTCGTAGCCTCAATCTGCAACCCAACCACGCATACGGAGTCTCGCAGTTTCTCAAGCTTCAGTCCGAAGACGAATTTGTTGTGGACAATGGCTCGCTATACCCGGCTCTTCAGCGCCTTCTTCAGCGCGGATGGATTACCGCGAAATGGAAAACGACGCCCAACGGGCGCCGTGCCAAGTACTACGGCCTAACGGCGTCCGGCCGCCAGCAACTGGTCCGGGCAACATCAAAATGGCAGCGATTCGCTCTGGCCATGGCAAAGGTTCTGGCCTCGAAGGGATAAGCTATGCGCACCTGGTGGCCGAAAATCAGGCGAGCTGTCGGTAGCCGGCGTAGCCTTGTCAGCGAACTCCAGGAGGAGATCGATGCTCACCTTCAATTCGTCATCGATGAAAACCTAGAAGAAGGCATGCCCCCGGAAGAAGCGCGCGCGGCGGCGCTGCGCGCGTTCGGCAATCAGACATCAATTCGGGAGCGAAGCTACGAGTCGTGGCAATTTCCCTTGACCGAGTCATTGCTTCAGGATCTTCGTCATGCCATCCGCGGTATCTTCCGTGCGCCTGTTTTCTCACTCATCGTGATCCTCACATTGGCTGTGGGCATCGGCGCCAATACGGCCATCTTCAGCGCTGTCTACGCCGTCCTCCTCAAGCCGCTGCCTTTCCCTTCAGGTGAGCGTCTGGTATGGCTAGGCGAATCCAACGGGAACGCCACCGGCGTAAGCGTCACCTGGCTGAACTTTGAGTATTGGCTGAAGGAGAACCGCACCTTCGATTCAATGGCCGCCTTCGAAACCGCAGACTTGACGCTCACAGGCCGCGGTCCGGCAGTGCTCACCCACGCTGGCGTCGTCACGAGCGAATTCTTCCACCTCACGGGCTCTCTTCCCATGATGGGCCGTTTGTTTGCTGCCGCCGATGATGACCCGCATTCGCCTCAGACCATGGTACTATCACCAAGATTCTGGGCGCAGACCCTCGGGGCCGATCCGCACATTGTCGGCAAGGCCATCACGCTCAACGGAGGTTCATACACCGTCATCGGAGTACTCGATCGCGATCCCGGCTTCTGGCTGCGGCCCGCGGACTTCTATCTTCCATTGCGCCCGTCTCCCGTCCAACTTTTCCAGCGCGATTTGCACGGCAGCATTCGAGTGCTTGCTCTGCTTAAACCCGGAGTTACACTGGCCCGCGCTCGTTCGGATCTAGACACCATCCTTAAGCGGCTTGCAAAGGCTTATCCCGGCCCCGAAGATCGCTTTCGCGCGTACGCCGAGTTTCTCACTCAGGAGCGAACCGGCGATGTCAAGCGTCCCCTCGCTCTGCTGATGGGCTCCGTCTGCCTCATCCTTCTCCTCGCGTGCGCAAACATCGGCGGCCTGCTGCTCATCCGCTCCACCACTCGCGCCCGCGAAATCGCCAATCGCGCCGCTATCGGCGCAGGCCGCAGCAGGCTTGCACGGCAGCTCGTCACAGAAACTCTGCTCACCTGCGCCCTGGGCGGCACGTTCGGAATATTGCTTGCTGGTCTTAGCCTGCGCACGATGGCAACGCTTGGGCCACGCGGCATACCACGCCTCTCCGAGGCCAGCCTCAATCTAACAGTGCTCATCTTCGCCGCAGCCCTTACGCTCGCCGTCGGACTCGTGTGCTCTGCGGCACCAGTGCTCAGTTCGCGCAAAGTCAGTTTTTCGATCCTGCTCAAAGAAGGCAGTTCCGGCCCCGGCGGCAGCACAGTGGGACACATGCTGCGCGGCGGCCTCGTGATTACGGAGATTGCCGCTGCCGTAGTCCTGCTGTTTACCGCCGGACTCCTGCTGCGCAGCCTCTGGGCTGCCGAAAACGTCAATCCCGGCCTTGACCCAGACCATGTACTCGCACTCGAGCTGCAATTGCCGCCTTCACGCTACAAAAGTGACGGCACCATTCTCGACTTCTATTCGCGCTTGGAATCTGCGCTCCGTGCACTGCCGGGAGTCGTGTCGGTCGGCGCAGTGAATTGCCCTCCTGCAGCCGGCGATTGCGGAGACTGGTGGTATTCCATGGTCGGAAAGCCCACGCCAGCCCGTGGCAACGTGCCCTTAGCGCTGACAAATATCGTCGACCCATACTATTTCGCCACCATGCGCATCCCCATCCTGGCTGGTCGCGCCTTGTCCGATGAGGATCGCGCCGGCGCACCACCTGTGGCGATCATCAGTCAGGAACTGGCACAGAAATGGTGGAGTGATCCCCGCTCCGCCATTGGCGGGCACATCAAGCTCGGCGGACCATACCTGGATGGTCCGGTTCTTGAAATTGTCGGCGTGGCAGGCAACGAGCCACAGATGGGCCTGGATGCTCCAACTTATCCGCAAGTCTATTTTGCAGCCGCGCAAAGGGTCGACGCTGCAATGGTGGTGATGATCCGAGCCAGCGGCAATCCGGACGGCATGATCCCAGCCGTCCGCCACGTATTGGCTTCCATCGACAGCGATATCCCCATCCAGTCCTTGAAGACTGTCGATCAGTGGCTCGGCGCAACACTCGTGCGGAGGCGCTTCATCACTCTGTTGCTGGTGTTCTTCGCCGTCATCGCCGTCATCCTCGCTGCCATTGGCTGCTACGGAGTTCTGAATTACTGGGTCAACAGTAGAAGGCAGGAGATAGCCATTCGTATGACGATGGGAGCGGGGACGTGGGCGACCTTGCATCGTTCCGGGATTCAGGCAGCGCGCTTGGGCGCGATCGGGCTTATTGTCGGCCTCGGCTGCAGTTGGCTCGCGTCGCGATGGTTCAGCAGCCTCGTATTTGGAATTTCAAGCGACGACCCGGTGGTGTTTAGTGCGGCGACTGTCCTTGCAGTCGTGATTGTCGCGTTGGCGGCGGCCATCCCATTGTGGCGAGCTACCCACATTAATCCCATCGAAACGCTTCACGAAATTTGATCCTCGCCGGGCTTGAGCGAAGACAACTTCGTCACCGGTGAGATCCGCGCCCAGGGCGGGGAGATCCTGGGTGGCGAGCGGTGTCTTCTGCTTCGATCGAAGAGAATATGCGCCGCAGGCAGATGCAGGTAACCTGATTTCCGCCAGTCTCAGGCATGTTCGGCTCAACTGATTCGCTGCTCTATCCGAGTCAGAATCTCGTCGCAGGCAGGCAAATCTTCCGCGATAAAATCGGCTCCAGCGGCCATTAGGATCTCTCCCGCGGAGCGCAGCCGGGACTCTTTCTCAACCGCCGGAAGCTCGGACCATGCCGCCGCATTCAGTCCGATCAGGTTTCCCGTGCGGGTTATGCCGATCGTCCACATGCCTGCGTTCTTTCCCTCTTCGATGTCGCTGACCGTATCTCCGATCTTGACGCACGCGGATGGCGGGTAAACGTCGAGCAGTTGTGCGTTGCGGGCAAGCATCCAGGGGGCCGGCCGGCCGGCTCCGGCTTCGTCCGGACAGACGGAAGTATCCGGCCAGTATCCGTTTTCGGCTGCGTGCGCCGCGACAGGGTCAAGCATCTCGCGCGTGTAGCCTGTCGTGCTTCCAATGCGAAGACCGCGCGCCTTCCATGAAGTGGTGATACGCGCGACTCCATCGATGGGCTGCGAGTGCCGAAGAAGGACGGCCTTTTGCAGTGGACGAAACTCCTCGAACAACAGCTCGACCTCCTCGTCCCCAGGATCTCGTCCCACCGTTGCGCGCCACTGTTCGCGGATAACGGTCAGTTCAAGTATGGATCGAATATGGTCCTTCTTGAGCAGGCCCATGGCGCGCCGTGCATCGGGAGCGGAGAGTTCGATTCCGTGGCGGGTGAATAGTTCCTGCAGCGCCACGATGGGAGCGATAGATCCGTGATCAACGGTAGTGCCGGCCCAGTCGAGCATGACGGCGCGAAGGCGGGAGGGCGATTTCATAAATTCTCCTTGATGTCGGAGCCACAGAAGGTTTCCTCTGCAACGGCCAAGCTCAGAGTCATGCCGGCTCCGCCCAGACCGGTGACGACCTCGACGTTTTCTTCGGGCCGGAATCGCAGGTATGGATGCTGAGGGTGTTTGGCATAGACCCCGTGCCATCGCTCCGCGATCGCGAAATTCGGCACTCTCACGAAACCCTCCAGGTGTCGCAGGATCAGAGCGTCGATCTCTTCGCGATTGAAGGGTGAGACGGGCGATCCGTAATCGTGCGAGTCGCCCAGCGTCAGCTCACCCGGGGATGTCTGCGAGACCATGGTGTGAATGCCGAAGCGGTCATACTCGGGTGTTTCCAGGGCGATGCGGTTACGCAGCACGGGAAGTGAAGGGCAGATGCCGAACGAGGGATAAAAGCGGAAGGTCAGGCCGCCTGCGAGCGCCGGCCCCAGTTGCCATCCTTCTGGTTGTGGTCCAGTACGCAACATTTGAAGCCGGCACTGGATCAACCCGCTCTGGCGGAAATACTCCGGATAGAGATTATCGAAGTCCGAGCCGGTGCAGACGATGATGCGGTCGCCGGCCCATACGCCGCGCGCCGTATGAACGCGGGGACACTCCATCGCGAGGACGGAGCAGCCCCACTCAAACCGGACATTGTACCGGCGTGCAAGGAACTCGGGAATGCGCCGCAGGACCTCCCGCGGGTCGACTGTGATTTCGGTTTCGCTCCATAGCGCTCCCAGCACGGTCGCCGGATTGAGGGCAGGGCTGCGGGCGAGCGCATCGCGGCGGCTCAGCCAGGAGCAGCGATAGCCTAGGCCGGGGGCCAGAGCCGCGAATTCGCTGCCCACCTGTGCCTCATCTTCCCGGCAGGCGACGTGCAGCGATCCAGTCGGTCTTGACGGAATATCCGCTTCGCGAAGGACCTCGGTCCACAGTTCGCAGCTGCGCATTGCCAACCGGAAGCCGTTGCCCGCGGGCTGGCCAATCGGCCAGAGCAGGCCGAAGTTGGCGATCGATGCGCCCAGTGCCGCCGGATGGCGCTCGAGAACGGTCACGGATCGGCCCAGCCGGGCAGCCGTCCACGCATGGGCCAGGCCGAGAATGCCCGCGCCGACGATCACGACCTCCGCTCGCTGCAAACTCACGAGTGCAGCTTATAACGGAAAGTCCGATAGCTCAAAGACTGAACGGTTAGCCCGCGGCGCCTTACCTGTTTGGGATCGCACGCCGAGTGTGCAGATGACGGCCGAGACAATCGCGAAAAATACAAAGAGGTCGAAGACGCGCGTCCAGCCAAAGTGCGCGACAAAGAGCGTGGCCAGCAGCGGTGAGATCGCTTGTCCGATGGAGCCGATCCCATTCACGAAGCCGATGGCGCGGCCATGCACGCGCGCGGGCGCCGCGAAGAGCACGGCCATGCCCGACATGAGCATGTCTGTGCCGTGGATCAGCATGCCCATAAGCGAAATTGAGACGATCATGCCGAACCAGCCGGAACCGGCCAGCAGAGGATGCAGCAGGCAGACGAAGGCGAGGGCGTAGAGCATCGCAGCGCCGAGCTGCATGTGCCGTCCGGCGAGCCAGCGCTCCATGGCGTAACCTGCGGCGATGGGCCCGGCGATACCGAGAACCTCAAAGCAGGACGCGACATGCGCCGCTGAGTACGTGGTGTATCCGGCGCTCGTGATCAGGTAGTGCGGCAGCCAGAAGAGCAGCGTATACCGCGTCATCTTCACCAAAAAATACATCGCGGAGATGTACTGGATGTTGCGGCTGCTCAGGACCGTGCTCCAGCCTCGGCCCGAACCCCCGCGCGTTGAGCCGGCTAACAACGTCTGGCCTGCGGGGGATGGTTGCGGAGCAGGCATGCCCCGGGTTCCGAAAGCAAACAGCAGCGCCATGACCAGGAGTACGCCGGCGGCGGCAAGGAAGGTCGGCTGGAAACTGCCTTGCGGCGCGAAGCCGCTCCTCACTGTCAGCCATGCGGTAAGAGTGCTGGCGAGGAACCCTCCAAGGATGTAGCTGGTGCTCCACCAGCCCAGTACGCGGTCGCGCTCGTCGCGACCAAACCAGCTTCCGATCAGCTTCAGCAGCGATGGCCAGCCGAATCCCTGGCCGAAGCCGTTGCCGAACTGGAGCAGAAGAACCATCTGCGGAGATGCCCATGCGAGCGCAGCGGTGCAGCCGATGGAAATCGCTGCTCCGGCCAGCGCGACCCGCCGGGCACTGAAGCGGTCCGCCAGATCGCCGCCGACAAACTGCGCAATCGCGTAGGCCACGCCGAAGCAGGCCAGCTCCGTGGCCAGACGCGAAGCCGCCGATCCTGCGCCGCTGCCGAGATCCTTGCGGCAGATATAGTAGCCGGCGTAGAGCAGCCACGACGCGGAGTACAGGCGGCCGCGCCACGCCGCCAGCTGGGATCCTTCGCGGTTCATCGTCACGGCTCCAGCGCCGCCTGCATCTTGCGGAGGGGAATGCGGGTCAGGATCGGCTCTTCCCGCGGGACCGATGGGAAAACCGCCTGCGTGATCGTATTCGGCTGAAAGCTGTCGGCAAGGCTGGCCGGGAATGCACTCTGGTCACAGAGGCGGTCCACCATCATGCGAATCGACGCGTCATCCGTGCCATCGATCCAGATCAGATGCTGGCTTCCGTTCACGATGGTGAGCAGGGCCCCGCGCCCGCCGGTTGAACCGGGGCCGTTGCGCGGTTGCCGATCCAAAATCTTCCGTCCCGACGGCGTGTCCTCCACCACGAACCGGCTCAGGGCCCCGACCGCGGCTGCATCTGGAAGGCCGGCGAGTGTATCCGGCTGACCCGCAGCCACGGCCCCGGCGCCAACATACACAAGCATCCCTCCCGGAGCGGTGAACTGCACCGGCGTGCTGATGAGGGTGAAGCGGCGATGAAGCTGGCCGGCCAAATCCAGCAGCGGCGAGGCGAGCTTCAATTCGCGAATCGCGATCAGGTCCTGTCCTCCATCGGCCTGCGAAGGCGGCAGGCAGAGCAGCGCCGTGTTATCCGGAAGGACACGGTCCCAGAAGCGGGTAAAGGAGTGCGCCTGCGCGAACTGCCAGCGCATGCAAATGACGCACAAAAAAAGCGCGGCGAGGGTGGGCACGGCGAGCTCATAAAGAGGGAGCCTGGGAGCCGGCTCTCTCACCTGCAACGGCCCGGGTTCTTGCGTCGGCTCGTCCGCCGCTGAGCGGTAAAGAATCGGGATGTAGGTCCCTGCCGGCAGACCGAAACAGATCTCAGCCTCGCTGCCCAGCCCGCGGTTATGCGCGTTCAGCCTCTTGCGCACGTCGTTGGCTCGCACGCGGACGCCGGCATCGGTGCTGGTATCGTAGCTCGCGTCGCGTCCGAGCAGCGCCATCCCGATCAGGCGCTCCTTCAGCACATCGGTCTCGCCCTCGATCGAGCGCAGCACAATATGCCGCAGAAACTCGCAGCTCTTGGGACTGGTACGGAAGGCAGCGCTCGCGCATACCGCCTCCAGCGTCTCCATGAGCCGGGCGTGGTACTCGGCAAATTCCGACTTTGGTATCTCCTGCCACCGGTTCGTCGGCGATACCGGAGACCAGACCTTCTCAGGCGAAGCCATAAGGAGGTACCTTTCATACTTCGTTTGCTTTTGCGGTTGCCGGGGGACGGCTGCGACTTCGAACGCATGAACATCATAAGCCCCCGCGCGTTACAAAATGGTAATGGAAGGCTTGCAATGTCGTGTTGATCCTGCATTCGCTTTTTCCGCGCCCTGCGTCTCGTCCGAGGCAGTCAGGAGCGGCAATCCGCCGAGATCCCTATCGGTGCGCGCTTTGCAGAGTGGAAGGATTGAGACCGTTTTTAGGGCGCCACTACGGCTCCGAATCTGCTCTAAACCTTAAACGTGGCGGACTTAACCTGCCGAACGTTTCCGTTTCCAGCATTTCCCCTGAGTCTGAAAACAATTGCACCCGGTCCGATTGCCAGACCGGCCCCATAATCGTTACACGCGGGCAGACCCGCTGAACTCGGCCAGTCCGTCGCCAATCCATCTTGACCGGCTGCATCCAACCCATGCTGCCCGGCCACGGGAATCGTGGCTACGAAGGCAGCGCGGACTGAACCAGCAGGAGAGATAGACTCGTGGGCAGACCAGTCCGTTCGGAAACCGCGGTTCTGGGCAGGCGCGGCCAGTGCACAATCTTCGCTGTCACCTGGATAACCTACGCGGGGTTCTATTTCTGCCGCAAGAACCTCAGCATCGTGCTGCCGGCGCTGCATGGCGCCCCGGGCCTCGACAGCTTGGAGCTGGCGAACATCGTCTTCGGCTACAGCCTGCTTTACGCGCTCGGCCAGTTCGGCTGCGGCTTTCTTTCGGACAGCTTCGGTCCCCGCCGCGTGGTCGGCGCCGGCCTGGTGCTGATTGTCGCCAGCAACCTGCTCATGGGCGTTCACTCTGCACCCCTCTGGCTTCTGGTCTTCGCCATCGTCAACGGTATCGGCCAGTCGACCGGCTGGTCCGGCCTGGTCAAAATCATGGCGAGCTGGTTCAGCGCCCGCCAGCGCGGCGTCGTCATGGGCTGGTGGGGCACGAATTACGTTCTCGGCGGATTTCTGGCTACCGCCTTCGCCACTTGGGCTGTTTCGCAGCATTTTCTCTTCCCAAGCCTCGGATGGCGACGCGGTTTTCTCTTTCCGGCGCTGCTACTCGCCGCCATTACCGCCGCATTCTTCCTGTGTGTGCGCGACGCGCCCGAGGATGAACCGGCGAACAGGGAAATGGCCGCGCGGCCGGCGCACCGCGACCGATCCACCTGGCGCGACCTGGTCATGCTGTTGCGCAGCCGCTCCATTTGGATCATCGGCACTTCCTACTTTTTCCTGGAGATGTGCCGCTACGCGCTGATGTTCTGGCTGCCTTATTACATGGTCAACCAGCTTCGCTATAGCCTCGCCGTCTCAGGTTACCTCTCGTCGCTCTATGAGCTTGTGGGCGTTGCGGGAGCTTTGCTGGCCGGCTATATCTCCGATCACCTCATGCAGTCGCGGCGCGCGCCCATCTCCGCGATCATGCTTTGCGGCTTCAGCGTGGTCATACTGGCGCAGATGGCGGCCGGCCGGAGTGTGGTGGCAACGGCTGTCGCGGTATCGCTGGCTGGTATGCTCTCCTATGGGCCGGATACGCTGCTCTCCGGCGCGGGCGCACAGGACATTGGCCAGGCCAAATCCGCCGCAACGGCCTCTGGGCTCATTGACGGCATCGGGCACTTGGGGTCGCTGATCTCGCCGTACCTCGTGGTCTACGTCAGCGGACGCTACGGATGGGACCGGCTGTTTGTGGTCTTTGCGGCGGCAGGCCTTATGGCCGCTGCGGTGCTGATTCCACTGTGGAATGTACGACCTTCAGATCACGCTCAAACCCGCGAACTGCCGGTTAGCGGGCAGAATAAGGAATGCATCGAATCCTATGAAGGACTTTGAGAGTGGCGCGGTTCCTCAGTCTGAAGGCGATGTCAACCTGTCCTTCGCCCGCGCTCGCTGGCAGCGCGAACACCTCGATGCGGAGACCCGCGCACTGCTTGCCGAGGACGCGCGCTACTTCCTGCATCAGTCGCTTTCGACACCGTGCCTTAACGTGCTCAGCGGATGCGAAGGCAGCTTCCTGATCGACACCGAAGGGCGCCGCTACCTGGACTTTCACGGCAACAACGTCCACCAGGTCGGATTTGGTCATCCCCGAGTTAAAGCGGCGATCGCCGAGGCAATGGAGCAACTGCCCTTCTGCACGCGGCGCTACACCAATCGCTACGCCATCGCGCTCGCGCGCAAACTGGCCGAGATCGCGCCCGGCAGTCTCCGCAAGTGCCTCTTCGCGCCCGGCGGCGCTGAAGCCATCTCCATGGCGGTCAAGCTCGCGCGCCTCGCCACCGGCCGGTTCAAGACCATTTCCATGTGGGATTCCTTTCACGGCGCGACGCTGGACACCATCTCCCTCGGCGGCGAATCTCTTTTCCGCGGCGGCATGGGGCCTCTGATGCCCGGCGCCGAACACATCCCTCCGCCCGAGCCGCGGCGTTGTCCTTTCCGGTGCGGCCAGCGCTGCACCCTGCAATGCGCCGACTATCTCGAATACGTCCTCGAGCGCGAAGGCGACGTCGCTGCAGTGATCGCCGAGACCGTACGCAGCACCGGGACCATTCCGCCGCAGGACTACTGGCGGCGCATCCGCTCACTCTGCGATCGCTACGGAGCGCTGTTGATTCTGGACGAGATTCCGCACGGCCTGGGGCGCACCGGCTCCATGTTCACCTGCGAACATTACGGCGTGGTGCCCGACATGCTGGTGATCGGCAAGGGCCTCGGCGGCGGATCACTGCCTCTCGCAGCGCTGCTCGCGCGCGAAGACCTGGACATCGCGCAGCAGCGCGCCCTCGGTCATTTTACGCACGAGAAAAACCCGGTGCTCTGCGCGGCGGCGCTGGCGACCATCGAAGTCATTGAGTCCGAGGGGCTGGCGCAGCGCGCGGCACAGTTGGGCGCACGCCTCCTCGCGCAGCTTGGCGAACTGCAGAAGCGCCATCCGCTCATCGCCGACGTCCACGGTCTCGGCCTCCTCGTCGCTCTTGCACTGCGCCAGCCAGACGGTTCTCCGGCGGAAGCCGAAGCGGAACAGATCA
>Ga0335073_10007351_pt1 | contig 15445 bp, 13 predicted proteins | sample Lox_Sample_22_FD_207093 | JGI IMG/M metagenome (GOLD analysis project Ga0335073, IMG submission 207093) | Soil microbial communities from Loxahatchee National Wildlife Refuge, Florida, United States - Lox_Sample_2.2 | ecosystem: Environmental > Terrestrial > Soil > Wetlands | place: USA... | reverse complement strand
GGGCGCGGCTGCCGAACTTGCGAGCCGCGTTCGGCGGCGATGAGGAATTCGATGCGCGGCGGGGCGATCAGCATCTCACGGATTTCGTCCTCGAGAACCCGATCGGCGTTGGTGACCCGTTCGCGCAAGTGCATGAGCTCCAGCCACGTTTCGATGAGGTAGGTCTCCTCGTAGCGACCGAATTCGCTGGCGTCTTCGAAGACTCCCCAGGCGAAAGCGCCGTCGCGCCGGCGCTCGAACCCAAGCTCGTCGAGCGAGCGCAGGAACGCGATGCGATCCTTGGGGTCAATCCGGTATTCGATCTTCACCAGCACGGGACCGCGGTCGTTATCGATGTCGGCATGAGTCTGCGGCTTGCCCCAATGTTGGGAAGGCGAGAGATCAAGTGTCGCGCTCTGGTGCAATTTCCATCGCCAAGTGAGAGGGATCGCAACGATCGCGCCGCCGGCCGCCAGAAGGAGCGCGGCCGGGAGGCCGATCCGCCCTGCGACGTCCCCCCAGACCGCGCTGCACAGGGTCATCGTCCCGAATATCACGGTCAGGAATATTGCGAGGCCACGGCCGCGCACCCAGTCCGGCAGGACGTTCTGGGCGGAGGTGTAGAGGCACGTCAGGTTGGTCACCCATGCGACGCCGGCGAGCGCGGAGGCAGAAAGCGCGAGCGTGAGGTCGTGCGCAAATGCGAACATCGCAAGCGCGGCTGCGGTCAGAATCGTCGCGAGAGCGACCAGCCGGTCGGGGCCCAGAAGTTCACGCAGCTTTCCGTGTTTGAGCGACCCGATAATGGCGCCGGCGCTGATTGCGCTCAGAAGCAAGCCGTAATGCTCAGCGCCAGATCCCGTGCGCCGGGCGATCAGCGGCAACAGGCCCCAATAGGCGGCCGTGAAAGGATAGACCGCCATCGTCCGCGCCAGCGTCGCCCAGAGGAGGCGGTTGTTGGCGGCGTGCCGGAGGCCGGTCCTGAGCGCGCTGCTGAGTCTCTCGGCGGGAAGCGACGCCCTGTGCCTCGCTGGCGCGCGCCACCACGTCAACGCGGCGATCACCGCCAGGTTCGCGGCGATGAAGATCCAGAGCGGCGCTACCCGGCCGAATTTTAAGATCAACAGGCCGCCCAGCGCAGGCCCGACGGTCCGGCTGATGTTGTAGCCGACGCTGTGCGCGGCAATGGCGCCAGGAATCTCCGCCTTCGGCACTAGGAGCGGCACGATCGATAGCCAGGCCGGCGAATTGAGCGACCAGGCGGCGCTAAGGGCGAACGTGGTCACGAGCAGCACGAGCGGGGAGGCGAAATCGAGCGAGACCACGGCGGCGAAAACCGCCATCAGCGCAGCGATCGCATAAGAGACTGCGATGATCATCCGCCTAGGATCGACGATATCGGCGATCGCGCCCGCCGGAAGGGTGAACAGGAACATCGGCAGCGTCGTCGCAGCGTGGACCAGGGAGACGTCAAACGGGTTGACGTCAAGCTCTGTCATCAGCCAGCCCGAGGCCGTGTCGTACATCGCGATGCCGATGAGCGCGGAGGTGCTCGCCGTCCAGACGACGGCGAACACCGGATGGGCGAAAGCGCCAAGCCACGGCGCCGCGCCCGATGCCGGTTCCTGGGGGACGCGAAAATCCATCTTCGAATCGCTCCTTGCGCCGGACCCGCGGCCGCCTAGTGGGAGACCAAGACGCAGCGGTCGGCCTTCAGGAGAAGGTCGTGCGTGACCCCTCCGAACACCCACTCCCGCAGACGGCTGCGTCCGAAGGCGCCCGCCACGATCAGATCGATGTCGAGGTCCCTGGCGATCGCGGCGAGATGCGCGGCTTCGGTCCCACTCAGCAGCGAGGCCGAACAATTCGTCTCGATTCCGTGCCGGCGGAACCAGTCGCGGAGATCCGCGAGACGGCCTTGCGCCGCCTCCACTTCGGGCCCGTCGACGAGTTGGACAACGTCGACCCGTTTGCAGGCCTTCAGAATCGGCAGGGCGTCGACGACCGCCCGCCGGGCCTCGCGCGAATCTTTCCAGCAGACCAAGGCCTGCGTCAATTTCAGACCCGCCGCGCGAGCGGGGACGATGAGAACCGGCCGGCCGGCGCGCATCAGGAGATCGCTGACGTCGATTTCTGGTGAAGGAGGAAAGACCCGCTCGCCCGTTTCGGCGGCGGCGACAATGAGGTCGACTCCGCGCGCGTCATTGGCGATATGCTGGGATGGCGGTCCGGCCGTCATTTGCGAGCGCCACTGAATATTTTCTATTGTCGGGAGGGCGAACCGGAACTCTGCCTCGAGAGCCGCCGCGCGCTCGCGAAATTTCTCGAGGTCGCGGTCGGGCGGCTCGCCAGGGCCAACCGCCATGATGGCGGAGCGCATCGCGGGTTGCCGTGCGACGACGCCGACGACGGCGGCGGAAAAGCGCCGCGCGATATCGCCCACGACGGCGAGCAGCTCGGCGTTCGACTGGTCCGTGCGCAGGCAGGCCATGAGAATGGAAATCGTCACCTAATCTCCGTGGCCGAAACGAAGGTAGGCCCCATGCGACCTCCCGAAGCGAACAGGATCAATTCCGTTACTCGCCGTCCTTGGCCAAAACTTCCCCAAACATAGCGACTGCAACGTCAATTCAAAAGCTTCCAAGGGGTTCAGGGGCCCGTACCTGCCGATCGCGCGCAGGCACGGGCGCGGTTCAGAACCCGGCTTTCTCCCGCTCGTTGGCTCGGACCCTTAGCAATATGTCATCGTCGGCATCGAGGGGCGGCTCGGAAGAGGCCCCGGCCGATCAAAAAAGATTGACCGCCGCAAGGCTCATTATCGGGCCGGTCCCGACTCGTCGGACTGCCGCGGCGGCTTGAAACTTGCGCCGTCGTTCGCCATCTAAACTGCGATTTTGTCGCGTCTTCGTCCTCCAAGTCTCGCTTTTTTGTGGGGTTCTTCTTGTCCAGCCAGTCCAGCGTCAATCCGGACGCGCCCGCAGGCCGGGACTGGCGTTGGGGCGTTTTCGCCAATCTTGCGTTCACGGTGGTCCTGATTGCCAGTTCGGCGTCGAACGTCGGATTTGCGATGTTTGACATGTCAACGAACTGGCTGATGACCAGCCTCAATCCGGATCCGAGAATGGTGTCGGCGGTGCAGGTCGCAACCACGCTGCCGATGTTTCTGTTGACCCTCCCTGCCGGCGCGCTGACCGACATTATCGACGCGCGGCGGCTCCTCATCGGCTCGCAGCTCGCCGTCACCGCGATATCCGTCGTCTTCGCGACGGTCGTCACGCTGCATCTGGCGACGCCGGCTGTGTTACTGGCGACGACATTCTGTCTGGGCGCAACCGGCGCGCTCTCGGCGCCGGCGTGGCTCGTCATCACGCCGATGCTGGTGCCGAAGCAGGACCTCGACAGCGCCATCGCCATCAACAACTCGAGCTATAACGTCAGTCGTGCTGTCGGCCCGGCCATCGGCGGGTTGGCGATCGCGGCCGTAGGCATTGCACTGCCGTTCTGGTGTTTCTGCGTCGGCAATCTGGCGGTCGTCGGGGCGCTTCTTTGGTGGCGTGCGCCGCGTCGAGCGAGGGAGTCCCTGCCGGCCGAGCGCCTTTTCAGTGCGGTCCGGACCGGCCTGCGCTACGCCAGGAACAATCGCGACATCGACTCGACGCTCATCCGCGCCGTCGCCTTTTTCCCGTTCGCAAGCGCCTACTGGGCGCTCCTGCCCTTGGTCGCCCGGGAGCAGATGCACAATGGGCCGGAGGTCTACGGCGTTCTGCTGGGTATGATCGGAATCGGTTCGATCTTGGGATCGTTCGCGCTCAACGGCCTCAAGGCGCGCCTCGGTCCCGATCGGCTGGCGGCGCTGGGGACGATAGGCACGATCCTGGCTCTCGCGCTTTATGGCGCGGCGCGCCATCCTGCGATTGCGATCGCAGCAAGCCTGGTTGCGGGCGCGTCGTGGATCACAGTGATGACGACACTCTTTGTCTCCGCGCAGGTGGCGTTGCCGGAATGGGTGCGCGGACGAGGTCTGGCGATTTTTCTCACCGTATTCTTCGGCGCCATGACTCTCGGCAGCGCCGTTTGGGGCAAGGTCGCGAGCCTCGAGGGACTGTCGGCAACTCTCTATATTGCGGCCGTGGGCGCGGCGGTCGGGATGGTCGTGACGCTTCGTTGGCGGTTGCAGAGCGCCGCCGCGCTCGACCTTACGCCATCCATGCACTGGCGTACGCCGGTGTTCGTGCATCGGGTCGAGGACGATCAGGGGCCGATTCTGCTCACCGTCGAATACCGGATCGACCCGAAAGACAGCGAGCCGTTCCTGGCGCTGATCCATGAGATCGGCCTCGAGCGAAAGCGCGACGGCGCTTATGCCTGGGGAGCTTTCGAGGATACTCAGGTCAGCGGCCGGATCGTCGAGACGTTCCTGATCCAGTCGCTGCTTGAACTCAAGCATTTGCGCACGCGGGTGACCGTCGCCGACCGCATGATCGAAGACCAGGCGCGCGCGTTCCTGGCGGAACCGCCCAAGGTCACGTTTCTGATCGCGCCCAGGCGCAACCGTCACGCGCGGCGGAAACGGTCGGCGCGGCTCGCCCGGCCGCGGGAGATCGTCCGGCCCGCCGAGGTCGGGTAGGGCGGCGCGCAAGGGCTTCGCCAAGTCAATCGGACTTGGCCGCGCTCGGCTTCGCGGGGCGCGCCGATTCGGCGATGGGCTTCGCCATCAGGCGAAGAACCTCGTCCTTGGTTGCGGCGCGCCGGAAGCGGCCGAGCGCGCCGACTCGCCGGAACGCCTCGTGCAGATAGGAGCCGGCGGGCGGGCTGGCGGAGAAATCATAGCCGCTCCACGCGATCGCTTCGCTCCATAAGTGCAGGAAGGTCGCGCCATGGATCGCCTCGTCGGCCCAATCCCGATAAGCCGGCAGGAAGAGCTTCCAGAATTGCTCCGGTTCGATCGGGTAGCAGACATGGGAATCGAGCGCGCAGTCGTAGAGGCCGTATTTGATGAGGACCGGCGTCAGCAGGAACGGGCCTAGCGCGCCCCATCGCTGGTCGTGGTCGATCGCGGCCTCGGCGGCCGCGACGAGTTCGGCGAGCGCCGGATGCGACGGCGGCAGCCGGAGCACCGCGTTGTTGACGAGGCTCGTCCCGACCGCGTCGGTCTGACGGCAAAAGATCAAGCCGCCGCCCCCCAACGCCGGCTTGCGCAGGCAAAGAATGTCGGTGTCCACCCAGCAATAGCCTGTATCCCGGATCATCCGGTAGCGGAACATGTCGGCGAAGGTCGCGACCGACGGCTTGCCGTTGGCGATGAAGCGACGGGTGAGCGATTCGTCGGGGCAAATCGTCCGGGCGTTCTCGCGCCGCACGCCGGGAGGCAGGTCGAGCTGCGGATCGAAGCTGAAGACGCGCAAGCTCGCGCCGGCTCCCGGAAACGAGGCCAGACACGCGTAAGCAAACGGATTGAGCGTCCCATGCCAGAAGGACGCGAATTCGTAGCCGTCGGGGAAAGGGCGGCTTGCAGTCACGGGTGAAAAGACCTCTCCGGTTTACGCTGCGAGGTTCACTCTATCCTCGCCAGCACGTTCCGCCCGGCCTCCTCCCAGTCGCCGAAGAACGTCTCGGTCGTCAAATCGCCGAGCGACACGAGCTCGCAATAAATGTCGAAAATCCAGCTCGCGTGCACGTCGTCCAGCATCAGATGGCGGCCGCGCTGGCCCCTGGCGATGCGAATGCAGTTCGTCATATCTGACTGGCACACTTCGCTGGTGTGGCCGCCGTCGACATGAAAGATGTCGAACGCAAGCTCGGCGCGCCGGTCGACCAGCCACGGCAGGACGTCGCGCGAATCGCCGGGGAACAGGTGCACCCGCCCGGGAAACTCGCCTTTGAGATAGTCGACGCATTCGGCGGTGTAGGCGTGGGACATGATGTCGATACCGTAGTATTCGAGCCTCGGGTTTATCGACAGCGCGAGCAGCGCGCTATGGCCGGCGTTGACGCCGACCTCGAGCAGACGCTCCTTGAACCTGACCGCCCGCCAGACGTTGCGGCGGGCCGGGGCGAGCTCGGCGGCGGGAGCCTCGTCCGCGTAGCGCTCCTCGCCGTCGCGATAGAAGATGTTGCCCTCAAGACTTTCGCCGGAGCGCATGACCATCTCGCCGATGCGTTTGAGGCGCAGCATGAAGGCCTCGGCGTAGACCTCTTCGAGCGTATTGCGGCGGATCGAATAGTGAGGAACGTCGGCGGCCGGCAGCGGCTTCCCCGGAATGAGCTTGCGGCCGTTCATGGTTTCTGGCATCCCCCGGCGGATTGCTTGCCCGTTAGCGGCGATGACAGCAGAAGCCCGGCGTCATGTCGCCGTTTCGAGATCCATCGCCCAAATCCGACGTGAGGGGGGCGGACATCACGGTCGCAAACTCAGAATATAGGCGATAAGGTCGCTGCGGTCGCTCGGACTCAGAACTAGGTCTGGCATCGTGGCGTGGGGCGCCTGCAGAAACCGACTGAGGGATTCTGCGGTCGTCGAAGGCATCATCGCAATCGATGCGAAGGCGGGGGCGCCGCCTGGGACATCGAGCACCCCATGGCATTGCGCGCAGTTCAGGGCGGCCAGCCGCTCGCCAGCGGTAGGGTCGCCCACCTCCTGGCCTAGAGCGGAGGAAGCTGTCATGGCGAGGAGGAACCCACTCCAAGCCATGGAACGAGCAGGCACCGGCTTTCTCCCTTCAACTCGCCTTTATTTATAGCTAGCGAGGCCAGTTTTGGAAGGCGAACGATCCGATCAGTTCCGCTCGCATCGCGACGGCTGCGGAGCATGCCTTTCGACCGCAAAGCGCCTATGGATGAGCCAATGACCACCGAGCGAGCAAGCCGCGCCGTCTCCTTGGCTGCGCTTCTACCCCTTGTCCGCTACGGACGGGGCTATCTCGGGCGGGCGTCGGCGGCGCTCGCGGCGCTGACCGTCTCCTCCGCCGCGACGCTAGCGGTGCCGTTCGCGCTGCGCTCCATGATAGATTTCGGGTTTTCTAAAGACAGCGGCGGGGCGATCAACGTCTATTTCATGGCTATGGCGGCGGTCGTCGTGATCATCGCGCTCGCCGCGGCGATCCGCTACTATCTAGTGACGACGCTCGGCGAGCGGGTGGTCGCCGACCTCAGGCGCGACGTGTTCGCGCATCTCTCGGGCCTCGACGCCTCGTTCTACGACAGTGCGCGGACCGGGGAGCTAATTTCGCGCCTTACCGCCGACACGACTCAGATCAAAGCGGCGTTCGGCTCCTCGGCGTCGATCGCGCTGCGCAATCTTTTCATGTTCGTCGGCGCGACGGCCCTCATGGCGTATACCAGCCCCAAGCTCTCAGCGCTGGTCATTATTGCGATCCCGGTTATCGCTGCGCCACTCATTGTTTCGGGACGGGTGGTGCGCCGGCGCTCGCGACGGGCTCAAGATACGCTTGCCGAGGCGACGGCCTTCGCTTCGGAGAGCCTCGGCGGCGTGCGCGCGATGCAGGCCTTCGGCGCTGAAAGCGCGAGCCGGGAGCGCTTCGCCGACGAAGTCGAGAGCGCCTACGACGCAGCCCGTGCAGCTGCGGCAACCCGCTCGTTTCTCATCGCGGTTGCGGTGTCGCTCGCCTTCTGCAGCGTCGTGTTCGTGCTTTGGCTTGGCGCGCGCGACGTGCTCGCGGGGCGCATGACCGGCGGCCTGCTCTCCCAGTTCGTTTTGTTCGCCGTCCTGGCCGCGACCTCGCTCGGCGAATTGTCGCAAGTGTGGAACGAGGTCGCGGCCGCGGCGGGTTCGGCGGGGCGAATCGCCGAGCTGCTCGCGATTGAGCCACGGATCGTCGCGCCAACGCGACCTGTCCCAATGCCGATCCCGGCCCAGGGCTCAATCGAATTCTCCCATGTCGCCTTCGCTTATCCGAGCGCACCGGACGTCCGCGTCGCCGACGACTTGAGCTTCACGATCGCGCCGGGCGAACGGGTCGCCATCGTCGGCGCTTCGGGGGCCGGCAAGTCGACGGTGTTTCAGCTCATCATGCGTTTTTACGATTGCGACGAGGGCGAGGTCCTTGTCGACGGCGTCAACGTTAGGACCGCGGATCCGAAGGACCTGCGCGCGCGCATCGCCCCGGTGCCGCAGGAGGTCTCGATCTTCGGCGCGACGGTTTCTGAAAACATTGCCTATGGCCGGACCGAAGTCGGCGAGTTCGCGATCGAGGCGGCGGCGCGGCGCGCGGCGGCCGACGGATTCATCCGCGAGCTGCCGATGGGCTATGCGACCAAGCTTGGCGAGCGCGGCGTGACGCTCAGCGGCGGGCAGCGGCAGCGGCTCGCGATCGCGCGAGCGATCCTCAAGGACGCGCCGGTGCTGCTGCTCGACGAGGCGACCTCGGCCCTCGACGCCGAGAATGAGGCGCAGGTGCAGCGGGCGCTCGACGACGTGATGACGGGACGCACGACGCTGGTGATCGCCCACCGGCTCGCGACCGTGCTGAAGGCCGACCGCATCCTGGTGATGGAGGCGGGCCGGATTGTCGAGGAGGGCGATCACGCGTCGCTGGTCGCGCGCGGCGGTGTCTACGCCCGCCTCGCGCGGCTACAATTCGAATCCGGGGCGGCGGCGCTCAGCGAGGCAAACGGGGCGAACTAGCCGGCGAACGACCCCGAATTTCGCCGCAATCCTCGCCCAATCGCGGGACGGTCCGCGCGCCGTCTGGGCTAGGGTCCGGAAGCTTGACTTTTGCGGTCGATCATCGTTGCTTGCTGGTTAGCAATTTTGCCGCGATTGCCTTATCCCGCGTGCGATCTCGCCGCGGACGCGCCCCATGCGTCGACGGTCGGCGCGCAATCAGGTGGAGCAAGGTGACGGTCCCGTCGACAGCAATTGCGCGCAGAGGCGGCGACCGCGCCGCGCCGCGCCCACGCGGGTGGGGCGGGGTCGTCGACCATCTCGTTCTGCTCAAGCCTCGCGTGATGTCGCTGGTTGTGTTCACCGGCGCGGTCGGCTTTGCGCTCGCGCCGGCGCCTTTCGACTGGCTGACGTTCCTGCCGGCGATGTCCGCGATCGCCGCGGGAGCCGGCGCCTGCGGGGCGTTGAACATGTGGTGGGACGCCGACATCGACGCCAATATGGCCCGCACGGCGATGCGGCCCATTCCGCGAGGCGTCGTGCCGCCGCTCGAGGCGCTGGCGATCGGCCTGCTGCTCTCGATTGTGTCGGTCGCGGCGCTCGCGGTGAAAGTCAATGGACTTTCAGCGGCGCTGCTCGCGCTCACCATCGCCATTTACGTTCCGCTCTACACCATGGTTCTCAAGCGCTGGACGCCGCTCAACATCGTGATTGGCGGCGCCGCCGGGGCGCTGCCGCCGGTGATCGGCTGGGCGTCGGCGACGAATAGCCTTTCGGCCGGCCCGATCGCGATGTTCCTCATCACGTTCCTATGGACTCCGCCGCACTTCTGGGCCTTGGCGCTTTGCCGCAGCGGCGACTATCAGCGCGTCGGGGTGCCGATGCTGCCGAACGTCGCTGGTCCCGCTGCGACCTGCCGCCAGATCGTGATCTATTCGGCGCTGCTCGTTCCAGCCTCCCTCGGCCCGCTTGTCATTCCGAGCGTTGGCCTCGTCTATGGCGCGACAGCCGTCGCCGCCGATGCTGCGCTCCTGTGGCGGGCGCTGGTACTCTACCGGCTGCGCCAAGGGGACGAATCGTCGCGACGCAAGGCGGCAATGGCCCTGTTCGGGTTCTCGATCCTGTACCTGTTCGTACTGTTCGCGGCAATGCTCGCAGAGGCGATGCTGCGCGGGCGCATTTAAGGTCAGCGGATTGAGCGCGCGCCGCGGCCGCCGAATGAAATCGAAATGCCAAACCCTGACCCGAACCTGAGGCGACGCAACTGGATCGTGCTTATTGTCCTCGTTGCGGCCGCTTTAGCCATGTATGTCAGCTTCATGGTCAAGATGGGCAGCCACGGTTGACGCCGCCATGATCGCCATTCGCGATTTGCCGCATGTGCTCGCCGTCATCAATGCGGCGACGATCGTCGTTCTCTTACGCGCCTATCGCCTCATCCGCGCGCGCGACCGGGAAGGCCACCGGCGCACGATGTTCGTCGCCATCGGCCTTGGCGTCGCGTTCTTGGCCGTCTATCTGATCTATCACGCCTCAGCCGGGCTGGCGAAATTCGGCGGCCACGGCGCAATCCGGCCGATCTACTTCACTCTCCTCGCAGTTCATGTCTTCATGGCGTTCGCCGTCGCCGTGCTCGTGCCGATCACCTTTTACAACGCCATGAAGCAGCGGTTCGCCACCCACCGCCGGTTCGCGCGGGTGACCATGCCGGCGTGGCTGTTCGTCGCCGTTTCGGGCCTCGTGGTCTATGTGATGGCGGTGCATCTCTACCCAATGGCCGGCAGTTGATCGGAGGATGACCGAAGCGGCGCAAACGGCTGTCATGGGACGCGCGCGGTCCGCCGCTGGCGCCGGGAGCGCCGTCGGGCGCGAGCTCCTCGGATGGGCGTGGCTCGCGGTCGGCGCGCTCGCGGTCGCCGGCGTGTTTGCGATCCTGCTCGCGCTCTCGCGGATTCCGGGGATGGAGAGGACGCCGTTCTGGCCGATCGATTTCTTCTACAAGGGCCTCGTCATCCACGTCGTGTTCTCGCTGATCATCTGGCTTCAGGGCGTGTTCGCCTTCCTTGTCGCGGCCGCGACGCTCAGGCTCGCCGGCGACGGCGTGCGCGCGGCCCCGCTCGGACGGATCGGGCAGGGCGCCATGGCGCTTGCTTTCCCCTGCCTTTTTGCGCCCGCCTTCCTCGACGCGACCCAGCCGGCGCTCGACAATTACATTCCAGTCATTCTCCACCCGGCTTATGACGTCGGACTTCTAGCGCTCGCGCTTGGCGTTCTCGCGCCGGTCGTGCGGCTCCTCGTCAATCTGCCGGGAAATCTTTCCACGGCCCCCCCGCTCGCGGTGGCGATGGCGCTCGCCGGCTTCATCTATATCCTGGCGCTCGCGTCGTTCCTCATCGCCGGGGTCCTGCTCGCCGACGAGGGCGGCCTTGCCTGGTCGCGCGACCAGCTGTTCTGGGGCGGCGGCCATCTGCTGCAATTCGTCTATGCCGCGCTCATGCTGACCAACTGGTCGATCCTCGCCCGCGCGAGCCTTGGCGAAAACGCGGTCGACAACCGCGTCTTCCTCGCCTGCGTCTTCACAATTGCGCTAATCGCACTTCCCGCCCCGGCATTCTACGCCGCGTTCGAGTCGTTCTCGGCCGGCCAGCATGAGGCGTTCCGCCTGCTGCAGTTCGGGATTGCCGCGCCAACGCTGATCTTCGCCCTGTCGCTGCTTGGCGGCGCGCTGCGTTCGCCCTCGCCATGGCCGTGGCGCGATCCGGCGTTCTTCGCGCTCGCCATGTCGCTCGCGCTCTTCGCGCTCGGCGGCGTTATGGGCTTCCTCATCACCGGCTCGGATACTCGCACGCCCGCGCACTACCACGCGGTCATCACCGCGGTCAGCGTCTCGAGCGCGGGGATGCTGCTCACCTTCGGCCTCAAGGAGCTCGGCCGCGCGCCCGCTCCCACGCGCGCTACCCGCATCCTCCTTGGGCTTTACGGCGGCGGTCAGTTCGTCGCCTCGATCGCGATGTTCGTGGCCGGCGGCTACGGCGCTCTGCGCAAGACGCCTTCCGGCGCGGGCGCGCTCGACGCCGTCGCCGCCGCAGGAATGGCGGTGCACGGGATCGCGTCCATATTCACCATCGTCGGCGGGGCGGCCTTCGTCGTGATCGCGATCCGGGCGCTCACGCGGGCCGATGCGGTTCGCTCGGCCCCGTGACAGCGGGAGCCTGATTCGCCCGATCGGCCGATCGGCCCGAATGCGGGCCGAAGAAAACCAGCAGGAGCATCAGCCAGACAAAAATGAACATGGCGCGCTTCGTCGATTCAATGAAAGTCGGCTCCCGGTCACGCGCGGGGCTTTGCTGGACGATGATGACGCGAGGCGCGAACAGGGATCGGATCGATCTTGCGACGCCACCAACCACGAGGATCGAGACGGCAAAGAAAATCAAAACGACGCCTAGGCCGGCAAGCAATATTCGGATCATTATATCCGTCATGCGTGTCTCCTCTTCGAGGTCGACCGCACAGCCGCGCTTACGCGGGAAGCGGCGATAATCCCATTCCTAGCATGTTTTCTGTGGCTCGGCGTCGCGGGCGCGGCCGATCGCCCATAGGGTCAGTCCTCCACAAGGTGGAACGTCTGCTCGCGCCTGGAGAAGAAGAGATCCCAAAGCGCTTGCCCTCCGACTGCGCGCGCCACCTCGTGCATGCCAAAAAAGGGAATCAGAGCGACGAAGAGGATGCCGCCGATGGTCAGGAATCCCCTCAGCGTCCCGCCGCCGAAGTCGACGAGGCTGGTCGAGAGCGGGCGGCCCTCGAACCAGGCTTTGACCGCATCCTCCAGAATATGGAAAACACAAAGCAGTACTGTGAAGGAAAGGGCATTCCAAATAGCGATGAATCCGCGCGCATGTTTCCGCAATCCACCGTCGAGATTGAGCGCCTGTCCAATCAGGATGACCTTGGCGAAAACCAGGGCGTTTATAATCGCGAAACTCTGTCCCCAGACGCTGATCCCTTCCTCCTGCAGGATCAGTCGGCGATAGAAGCTGAATAGGGCGAACATCACCCAGAGATAGAGGGTGATGACGAGGTAACGTCGGAGTTCGTCGAGCGCCCTGCTTTTCAGGCTCGACTTTTCTGCGGCGGTGGCGACGGGAGACGTCGCTCCGGTTATGTTCTGCATTGCAAACCTCCCTTTGCGGGTGAGTCAGCTGCGGGCTTGCTCCATCTCGGTCAGACGAAGGTGGACAATGGCCAGGCCGAAGAGAACGAGCGCGAGCGCCTGATGCGCCAGCGCCAGTTCGATCGGGACGAGCGAGAGGAGCGTCGCAATTCCGAGCCCCGCCTGAAAGAGCGCCACTGCGGCCAGGATGACGGCGCGGCTGGCGACCGGCGCGCCGGGCGCGGCGCGACTCGCGGCGACGGCCTGCAGGACAGCGAAGGCGACAATGGCGTAGGCGACGAGTCGATGATCGAACTGCGCCGTCGCCGGGTCGTTCAGCACCGCGGCGGGCCAACTTGGTTTGAACGCTTCGCCGGGGAGGAAGCTCGATCCCATCAGCGGCCAGGTGTTGTAGATGAGGCCGGCGCGCAAACCAGCAACGAGGGCGCCGAGGCCGAGCTGGCAGAATACCGCGGCGGCGAACAGGCGAGCGGACGTCACGAACCCGCGGCCGGCTGTCGCGTCTGGCCGCGGCCGTCCGCCAAGTCCACTCGCGGCGTAGATGAGGGCGCCGAACGTCGCCGCGGCGATCAACAGGTGCAGGGCGAGCCGCTGTTGCGCCACTTCGGTGCGCTCGCTCAAGCCGGAGGTCACCATCCACCAGCCGACGATCGGCTCGAGCGCCAGCAATCCCGTCGCGACCGCGACCTGCCGGCCGAGCGCGCCCTTGAGTTGGCCTTGCCGCCAAAACCATAGGGCCGGAACGATAAAGGCCGCGCCGACGACGCGCGCAAGCAGACGATGAGCCCATTCCCACCAGAAGATGGTCTTGAAGCCGTCCAGCGCCATGTCCGAATTGAGCGCGGCGAATTGGGGGATTTGCTTATAACGTTCGAACTCGGCCTGCCACTCGGCCTGGCTCACCGGCGGGATCACGCCGGTCACCGGCTGCCATTGGGTGATCGAGAGTCCGGACTCGGTGAGACGGGTCGCGCCACCGATCAGCACCATGAGAAAGACGAGACCAGCGACCGCCAATAGCCAGAGGCGAACGGCGGCGGGAGCCTCGAGGCTCGCGGTTTGCGCGGGGGCGAGCACGCTGCGGGTCAGGGCCATCGGAACGGTACGTCGGATCTCTTCGAACTTGGATGGGGACTTTTCGCGCAAACGCGCGCGCGGCGCAACGCCGCCCAGACGCGCGCCGTCTGCGGCCTTTCGACAATCGGCTCAGACGATCACGCGGCGATAGAGGCGCCAAGTCGCGTGGCCGAGGACCGGGAAGATCACCAGAAGCGCGACGAAAAGCGTGGCGAACGAAATCGCCAGGTCGGCGCCGATTACGATCGCCCACGCCAGCATCGGTCGCGGATTGGCCAGGACCGCGCGCACGCTCGTCGTCATCGCGGTCACGAAATCCACCTCGCGATCGACGATGAGTGGCGGCGCGAAGGCGGTGAAGGAAAAGACGATGAGCGCGATGATCGCGCCCAGCCCGTTGCCAACCAGAAGGAACGCGACTCCGTAGGGGGTGGTGAAAACGTCGGTGAACAGCTGGGGGAGGGATGGAATCCCGGCGCCGTAGAACATCAGGAATACGAAGACCGCAAGGTCGAGCCAGATGATAAGGGTGAAGAGACTGACCAGCGCGAGCCACGCAAGCTCCTTCCCGGCCCGGCTCCAAACCGAGCCGAGAATCGCAGACCAGGACAGGGGTTCGCCGCTCTCGAGGCGGCGCGAAATCTCGTAAGTGCCCGCCGCGCCAAACGGCGCAAACAGCGCGAACCCCATAATGAACGGATAGATGAGATAGCGATAATCGAGCGCGTAAGCCGCCCAAACGATCAAGAGGCCGCCGATCGCGTAGACGGCGCCGAAGAACATGCCATATTGCGGCGCGCGTCCGAAGTCCTTCACCCCCTGGGCGATGCAGTCGAGGACATCGGCGATCTCGATCTTGCGGAACTGCAACCCCGGCGCACTGCCGGCGTCGGCGGCCTGCTCATTCGCGCGCGGCGGCCCCGCGCCAGCCACAGCGGCCATCCATTTGCTCCCCTGGTTGCAGCCTCTTGCCGGGCTCGGACAGATAGGACCACGTTCCGGGCCCGCGATCAACAGCATCGGTCGCGTCATTTCGCCGCCGCGGACGTCGTCCGGCCTCACTGCCGCCTTGCTCCTAGCGCATCGCCGGCCTGCGGCGAAAACAATTGCCGACCGGCCCGCGCTGTGCCATGAGCGCGCGTCCCCCACAACCAGTCGCCTAGGAATGCGATGTCTTTCTTGAACGGTAATAAATTCACCGACCGCCAGGCCGCCGCGGCCAACGCGCGCAAGGCGATGGCGGAAAAGTTCCTCGCCAACTCGAAATATGATCCGACGGATCCGGCAGTCATTGAGCGCGAGGCGAAGCGCAAAGCGATCCTCGAGGCCCGGGTCGTTCGTGACGCAGAGCGCGCCAAGCGCAAGGCGGAAGAAGCGGCGGCGGAAGCAGCGCGGCGCGCAGCCGAGGAGGCCGCCCGGCAGGAGCAACTGAAGCTCGAGGCCACTGTGCGCGAGGCCGAGGCCCAGCGCCAACGCGAATTGGAGGAGCAGGTCGAATACGAGCGCAAGCTCGAGCGAGACGCTCGCTACGCCGCGCGCAAGGAGCGAAAGAAGAAGCGGAAATCAGCCTCCGAACGATACGGCTAGACCGT
>Ga0335073_10007350_pt1 | contig 15447 bp, 12 predicted proteins | sample Lox_Sample_22_FD_207093 | JGI IMG/M metagenome (GOLD analysis project Ga0335073, IMG submission 207093) | Soil microbial communities from Loxahatchee National Wildlife Refuge, Florida, United States - Lox_Sample_2.2 | ecosystem: Environmental > Terrestrial > Soil > Wetlands | place: USA... | reverse complement strand
CGCTCGCTCCGCACATCGACGTGCGCAAACTTGATGTAACCGAGACTCCTTCGATCGAACCATTTGTTGAATCCGTCCTTCACGATTACGCCCGCATCGATGTCCTGGTGAACAATGCCGGCTTTGCCGTGGCGGGTTTCGCCGAAGATTTGAAGCTTGAAGAAATCCGCCGCCAGTTCGATACCAATTTTTTCGGCGCTGTGGCGATGACCAAAGCGGTTCTGCCCATCATGCGCCGGCAGCGATCGGGGCACATCATCATGATCTCGTCCATCGGCGGACTGGTGGGCGGGGCCGGAATCAGCAGCTACGAAGCTTCGAAACATGCCCTCGAGGGCTGGAGCGAATCGCTGCGGATGGAAGTCAATCCTTTCGGAATTAAAGTGGTACTGGTCGAGCCGGGATCGTACCAAACCGACATATGGACGCGAAATGCTGTTCTGGGCGAGAAAACCCAGGATCCGAGTTCCGCTTACATCGCGCGTTCCCAGCGCCTGCGTGAGTTCGCCAAGAAGCTCAAGAAACGTGATCCGATTGAAGTGGCGCAATTGGTGGTGCGCATCGCGCAGGATCCGGCTCCCAAGCTGCGCTTCCTGATCGGACCCGACGCGCATATTCAACTATGGCTGAAGCGTATTCTGCCCTGGAAGTCGTTCGAGAAATTGATGGCGAAGGCGTTTTAGGCTGTCATTCTGAGCGAAGTCCATGCTTCGCGTGGCGAGTCATGGACGGAGTCGAAGCATCCCTTGCGCGCGATGGAACCGTGAACGCTTAACGGCGCTCTCACGACTCGACCGGAGACCGGAATCCCCTGAAACGCCTTCGCCTGAGGAGGGACCGAGGGATTCTTCGACTCCGTTCGGCCTTCGCCTGCGGCGAAGTGCTCTCTTCGCTCAGAATGACAGTACGTTACTTCCCTTCCAAATCCACCGTCTTCACCGGCAAATCCCAGTGCGCGTCGAGAATCTCGAAGCGCCGCTGTTCTTCTTTCTTATAAGTGTTCTGGTCGGGAAACAATTGCTTCTTAAGCGCGTCTTCGTCGAACGGCTCATTGGCAACCATGGCGTTCCTGAACACGATGGTCACGCGATAATCCCAGCGCCCATCTTCGGTGGTGTGGTAGCGCGGCTGGTCCATCCAGACTTTCAGCATCCGCCCCATCTCGACTTCTTTCTTGAGGAGCGGATAGTGGTTTTTCTTGAACAACGCGAGAAATTCATCCGCGTGCCCCCACTTGGTCTTGTAGTAGTACTCGACCACGAAGGGCTGATCGGATGGATTGGACTGTGAATAAGCCGGCGACCACGCTGTGATCGCCAGCAGAAAAAGAGCAGGCAGGAAGTGGCGCGTCATAATTCCTCCCGGCGTCTCGGACACCTTAGCTTTTACACTAACGACGCGTCTACCTCAACACCTTCAAGTTTTTTCACTCTGAGCGAAGTGAAATGCTTCGCTTTGCGAAGCATTTCACGAAGTCAAAGAATCCCTCGTGGCGTGGGGAAGGTTGAACCGGCAAGGCGCAGGGATTCTTCAATCGCGTTCAGAATGACAGGTTTTCACCGACCGCTGATGGCCGACGGCTGACGGCCATTTTCCTGGCGGCTCATCCGATTCTGCCAGTGCGTCCAGACGAACCAAACCAGACCGGCGAACAACACCAGGAAAATTACAGTGTCGAATTTGTGAAAATAGGTGCCTAACCCACGCCAGTTCTCGCCCAGCTTCATGCCCAGCCATGCCAAAGCGAAGCACCACGGCCAGGAGCCGAGAAAAGTATAGAGATGAAACCTTCCCCGCGGCATGCGCGCGACACCAGCGGGAAGCGCGATGAAGGTGCGGATCACAGGCAACAGGCGGCCAATAAACACCGCCAGATATCCCCAGCGCGCAAAAAAGCGGTCGGCCCAATCGAGTTCCTTCCGGCCCATTAAAATCCATCGGCCATACCGTTCCACGAGTGGCCTTCCACCGTAGCAGCCGATTTCATAGGCCACCAGCGATCCCAAATTGCATCCGATTGCTCCCGCCGTCGCGACCCAGAAAAGTTTGAAAACGCCCTCATGCACCAGGTAGCCGGCGAAGGGCATGATCAGCTCAGAAGGCAACGGAATACACGCCGACTCGATCGCCATCAGTATGGCGACGCCGCCATAGCCGGCGGCAGCTACCACCGACTTGACGAAAACAAAGACTGTAGCCAAGATTTTTTCTGACATGACGATGACTGACCGTGTGGGGACGGGCGACTTGCCCGTCCAAGCGGGAACCGGACTAGAACGATCCCTCCTGCGTAAAAGTGAATCCGGGAAGGGCTGCGCCTTGCTCGTTCTTCACCACCTTTACGCGCGTCGTGGGAGCATCGGGCGCGTTGACGGAGGCGGGCCGCAAAACCGCGTACCGCGTGAACACTTCGGTGTAGACCTTGGTGACCAGATAGTCCTGCCCGTCGGCGTCGTTACGCCAAACCTGCCCGAGCTGAATGGATTTTACGGCCACTGGACTCTTAAATGTTCTCTGCTGTCCAGACTACCTAGCCCCGGGGAAGCCGTCAATTACGCAAAGGGCACTTTCAGGAACGGCCTTCCGGACGGAATTGCCGGGGAGAAATTCCCAAGCGCTGGAGTTTGGATTGCAACGTGGTGCGCTTCAGACCCAGCCGCGCGGCCGCCCCGCGCGGCCCGGAGATCATGCCGTCGGCTTCCCGTAGCGCACGGATAATCTCTTCCCGCTCGCGGACGGCAAGCGTGCCTTCCGGGCTGCTTTCCGGAGCTACTCGCAACTCGCCCAGCGGCACCCGCAGCACCGGCCCATTGCTGAGAATCACCGAGCGTTCGATGAAATTCTCCAGCTCACGCACGTTTCCCGGCCAATCCCATTGCATGAGAGCGCTCATCGCGCGGCTGGGAATGGTTTCGATCTTCTTGTTCATGCGGGCGGCGAATTTCTGCACGAAGTAGGAAACCAGCTTGGGAATGTCTTCCCGGCGCTCCCGCAGGGCGGGTAAGTGAATGGGAAACACGTTCAGGCGGTAAAACAGATCGCTGCGAAACTCCCGTTGTGCCACGCTCTTGACCAGGTCGCGATTGGTGGCTGCAATCACGCGCACATTCACTCGCAGGGTACGCGTCCCGCCTAGCCGTTCGAACTCATGGTCCTGCAGCACACGCAAAAGCTTGGGCTGGATTTCCAGCGGAATTTCGCCCACCTCGTCCAGCAGCAGCGTGCCTTGGTCCGCCAGCTCCAGCCGGCCGATCTTTTGCGAAACCGCTCCCGTGAACGCGCCCTTTTCATGGCCGAACAGTTCGCTTTCCAGCAGGCCGGAGGGAATCGCGGCACAATTCAACTTGATAAAACTCTTGTTTCTTCTCTCGCTCATGCGGTGAATGGCCCGTGCCACCAGCTCTTTTCCCGTGCCCGTCTCGCCGAGCAGCAGCACAGTTGCACGGCTGGGGGCCACGACCTGGGCCTGGGCGAAGGCCTGCCGGAGGGCGGGACTGTCGCCGATGATGTCCTCGAAGTGCGCCACTGCCTGGATTTCGTTTTCCAGATAAAGTTTTTCTTCCGCCAGCTTTTCGTTGAGCTTGGCGATTTGCTGATAGGCGCGTTCGTTGTCTAACGCGATGGCAATCATGCCGGCGATTTTTTCCAGCAAGTCAAGCTTGGCCGCATCGAAACTGTCAGTGTGCATGCCGCCAACGGCCAGAATCCCGAGGGGTCGTTTGGGCGTCCGCAAGGGCGCGCAGGCGACTGACTGAACTCCTTTTTCCAACGCCAGCTGCGCAAAGCTGGAGCCCGAAGCTTCGATCTCGGAGGGCCCCATAACCGCGCCTTTCGCCGAGAACAATAAACGCCCCGAAAGAGATTTTTTGAGCGGCAGTTCGCTGCCAACGCGGAGACCGACGGGAGCTACACGTCCATCCATGGCGTGCAGGCGCAGGGTATCCTTATCGGCATCGTGAAGAACCACCACCGCACCTTCCTGCTCGAAAACCGGCTGCATCGAAGAAGCTATCGAGGCAAAAAGTTCCTCCCATTCGTGTCGTGACGCCAGGGCCTGACTTACCTCCAGCAGCATCTGCAAGCGGATTGTCTTTTCCCGCAACTCGGTGACGTCGATGGCTGCCGTAGTCACGCCAGCGACTCGGCCCTCCGCATCCCGCAGCGGCTCGACCGTACAGTCGAACCAGAATTTCTGGCCCGGCAAGGCGAATTCCACCAGTTCGCGGGTCGCTTTCTCAGTTTCCAGGACTCGGCGCTTGATTTCAGTGAGCCGGGCCGCGATCGCCGGAGGGAAAACTTGTTCGTGCGTCTTGCCGATCAGGTCTTCGGTGGGCGGGAACAGGCGCTGGTTGTGTGCCCAGGTATAAACCAGGTTTCGGTCCTGATTGAGAACCACGATAGGCGAGTCTTTTAGTGTGACCCGGAAACGCTCCTCACTCTGGCGCAGCGCCTCCTCCGCTCTTTTCCGCTGCGTCAGATCGATCAGAGTAACTACGTTTGTATCTCCAAGGCAGCAAAGATGAGCTTCAATATGGCGGGTGGAACCATCTTTGCACCTGACGGCCGCTTCCATGGGTTCGATTTCAGTTCCAGTCCTGATGGCCTTCTCCGCCCGCGCCTGCCATTCGGCTCGCACCGCTTCTCTGTAGGTTTCATCCGGATACGCCAGTGGCCACCAGTGGTCTACGTCCGGCATATCCTCGATGGTGTAACCAAACAACGATGTGAATCGATCGTTCACCAGCTCAACTTTCTGCTCCAATCCGCGACTGATAATCATCGCCACACTTGAGCTCTGCACCAGGTGCCGGTTGCGCTCTTCGCTCGCGCGCAAGGCGGCATCGGCCTTCTTGCGCTCGGTGATGTCGCGCAGAACACAAGCCGCCCGGTCCACGCCGTTTGGCCCCTCGAGGGGAAAGTACGTAATGGACAAGTCCCTTTCGCCGAGCCGGGGATATCTGTACTTCATGTCGTACTCGACCACTCGGCCCCGAAAACACTCGTCCAATTTCTGCTTGATGATGTTCTCGAACACGCCCGAATTCACCACCTCGGAAACCCGCCGGCCGATGACTTGTTCTTTCCTCATTTCGCGATAGCTCAGGAAAGCGCGGTTCGCTATGATGTAGCGGTAATCGCGGTCAACCACCGCGATCATCTCTTCCAGACCTTCCACGGCCTTTTCATACTCCTGCAACCGTTTCTCGGCCCGTTTGCGCTCCGAGATATCGCGCACTGCGCCGATGACCAGAGTCCCTTCGTCCATCTCCAGCGGGCTGAGACTGATCTCAACCGGAAACTCGCGCCCATCTTTGCCCAAGCCATAGAGCTCCAACCCCGCTCCCATCGGCCGAACCCGTGGCTCGCGGAAGTAGTCGAAGCGATGCGAAGTATGACGGCCCCGGTAGCGCTCGGGCAGCAGGATCTCGACCGGCCGGCCCAGCAATTCCTCTCGCCGATAGCCGAACATCCGCACTGTCTGAGCGTTGACCAGGAGGATTTCGCCGTCGCGTTTAATGATCACCATGGCATCGGGCGCGGCCTCCAGGCAGCCACGGAACTTGGCTTCAGCTCTCTTTTGTTCGGTTACGTCGTGCGCGATCCCTCGCACAAACGGTGGCCCCTGTCCATCCCGGATGAGTACGTTGCGGTATTGCCAGATGCGTCTTTCACCTCCTCGCGTGAGCAGCGCCAGGAACCCGTAGGCCACGCCATCCCGCTCGATGCGGGCCATATATAGGTCGAATTCGTGGCGGAAGTCGGGGACGATCAATTCCCGCATTGGGATCTTGAGCAGTTCGTCGGCGGAGTAACCAAGCACGCGCGCAGGAGCCGGACTAACCGAGAGCAGGCGGCCTTGAAGATCGTGAGTGCACAGCAGGTCGTGGCTGTGTTCCGCCAACGGGTAGGATGGGGCCTCAGATTGCGCGACCCCACTGTCGCGCTTTGCATCGTCCGCCCGCGCTTTGCCGTCCTGTAACTTCATCGACTCATACCCTGAGACGGAAGGTCTGAGTTTCGGATTCGGGATAGCCGGCGTGCCTAAGGCACGCCCTGTATACCACAAAACCGCCGCGCGCCATCAAGTTTTTTCCTTCCAGGAGAGAACCCTTCGGCTCATCCTGGAGCTTCTGGTACGATGAATTTCCTTTTGTCGGAGGTACACTGATGCCGCGCGGCGTCGTTCCACGTCAACCTGCCAAGACCGGTCGCCAGGCCGGAGTGCGCAATGGTTCGCGGGCGATTAAGCCCATGCGAGGTCAAGCGCGTGACATGGCCCGTGTAAGAACGAGTGCCCAACGGGCTGAAACGATCTCCGTCGCGCGCCCTTCCAGCAATGGCAAGAAAGGCTATGATCCCCTTGCTCCCGGCCGGATCCACGAAATTCTCGATCGCCTCAATAAGCTCTATCCCGGGGCAACCTGCGCCCTCCACCATCGCACCGCTTGGGAGCTTCTGGTCGCGACCATTCTTTCGGCTCAATCCACAGACGCGGTGGTGAACACAGTTACGCCGGGACTTTTCCGCAAATATCCTACGGTCGAGGATTTTGCCGCTCTCAAGCCGGAGCAGCTCGAGCCTGATGTCCACTCCACCGGCTTTTTTCGGAACAAATCAAAGTCCGTGGTCGGCGCGGCGAAAAAGATTGTCGCGGAATTCGGCGGCAAAGTCCCCGATGAGATGGACAAACTCCTGACCTTGCCCGGCGTGGCCCGCAAGACTGCGAACGTTGTTCTGGGAACGTGGTTCGGCAAGAACGAAGGCATTGTGGTCGACACGCACGTGCATCGCATATCCCGTCGTCTGGAACTGACGCGGAACGAGGATCCGAAGAAGATCGAACAGGATTTGATGAAAATCATCCCGCGGGAAAAATGGACTTTGTTCAGCCATCAGGTCATTTGGCACGGGCGCAAATTGTGCATCGCGCGCAAGCCCAAGTGCGCCGACTGTCCGCTGGAAAATGTCTGCCACGCCGCCGATAAAACCTGGACCACGGTTGACATGCACAAGAACGCGAAAGCGTAGGCAAAAGTCTTACTGTTCGGCGCGGACACTCTTGTCTGCGCAAAAGCCAGGACCCTGCAAAGTATCATTTCAACCACACAGAAGAAGAACCAACCTGCATGGATCGCCAATGACGAACTTTTCTGCGCAGACTCCAACCATCGTAAGGATTTGTAAACGCACACTCCTCAGGCCAACCCTTCGCTTCCTCACAGAATCCTAAATTTGTGAAAAAACATCATGCGAAGTTTTCATCACGAGCATTGGCGATTTCCTAATCCGACAATGTGGCTGGCCGTGGCCCTTGTGTTCTCTTTTTCGCTCTCCGCTGCCGCGGAATTGGGCGGGGATGTGAGTTCCGTACTTACGGACCAGGCGCGCATGAAAGCCACGGTGAAGAGCACGGAATCCCGCTCCTATACCGTGCAAGAACTCAAAGATCCATCCGGGACCGTGGTGCGAGAATATGTCTCGCCGGAAGAAAAAGTCTTTGCTGTTGCATGGCAAGGCCCATTCCTACCCAATCTTCGTGATCTGCTTGGCCAGTATTTCACTGCCTATTCGAAGGCTTTACAGGCTGCCAAAGCGCGCCATCCCGGACGTGGGCCTGTGAATATCCAACAACCCGGCCTTGTCGTGCAATCCGGAGGGCACGCACGCGCCTTCACAGGCAGGGCCTACCTTCCGTCGCTCATGCCGCAAGGGGTTCAAGCCGAGGAGATTCGATGATTGAACGACGAGTCTGGCAGCGATCGTATCTCCCATTCTTGATTGCGTTGTTGAGTTGCGTAACTGGCGCGGGCTGCGGCGGGTCTTCAAGCCCGCAGAAAATTGTTACATCTGGCCAAAATGTGCAACCGATCTCGGTGAATGCCGGGCCCATTTCTGGCCAGATCTACCCGAATGGCGTGTTCACCAGCGTGACGATCTGCGTTCCTGGCACTTCGACCTGCCAGACCATCAGCGGCGTGCTGGTTGACACCGGCTCCTTCGGACTGCGAATCCCATCTTCACTGATCACGATTTCCCTCCCCGAGCAGAGCGCAAACAATAACGCAGTCGGCGAGTGTTATCAGTTTGCCGATGGTTCTTACCTCTGGGGTTCTGTCGCTACGGCCGATATCAAGATCTCGGGCGAACAAGCCAGCTCAGTCCCGGTCCACTTGCTGAATTCCAATTTTTTCACGCTTCCAACCGATTGCAGCAGTAGTGGTGGTCCCGAGGAAAACGACCCGACAAGCCTCGGTGCAAATGGCATTCTGGGCGTGGGATATCTCGGCGCCGATTGCGGTCCCGCCTGTGCCTCTGGCAGTACGCCTCTGTCTCCGTTCTATTATGAATGCTCGAATTCGGGATGTAGTCCGGCTTTCGTAGCCGAAGCAAACCAGGTTACGAATCCGGTGACCTTATTCGCTACCGACAACAATGGCGTGATCATCGAATTGCCGTCCGTCTCGGGAGAGACCGCCAGCGTGAGCGGCTCCATGGTGTTCGGCATCGGCACGCAATCGAATAACGCCCTGGGCAGCGCGACCGTTTTCACCGTCGACCCAAACACGGGCAACATTTCAACGAATTTCAATGGCGTGACCTACACCAATGCGGCTTTTCTTGATACAGGCTCCAACGGACTTTATTTTCTGGACGGTGCTATCACCGGCATACCGGTTTGCAGCGACGATCCCGATTTTTATTGCCCGGGAAGCACGCAGAATCTCTCGGCGACCAATCAGGGCGCGAACGGAAACAGCAAATCGGTCAACTTCAGTGTTGGCAATGCGGACGAGCTACTTTCAACCAATAACGCGGCCTTCCCTACTCTGGCCGGCCCGAACCCAGGCAACTTTGATTGGGGATTACCTTTCTTCTACGGCCGTAACGTTTTCACCGCGATCGACGGAAAATCGACGCCGGGCGGTGCCGGCCCGTACTGGGCGTTTTAGTCGTTCGCCGGCGAAGCCAGACAATCGCTCCATCTGCTAAACTCTCCTTTTTGCCATTCTCAACTGCATGCCTCGATTCCTCCGGTTTGCTATGGCCCTCCTCATGAGCACTCTTGTCCTGGCTCAATCCCTACCCGTTCCGGCGGCGATTACTGATCCGAAACAGATCACGTCCAAACCCGATGCCCGGGTGGAGAAAAGCCTGACCATCGAAAAGCTCTACATGACCAAGGCCATCGGCTCGACCTCATGGTCCCCCGACGGCAAGACGATTGTTTTTGTTTCCAATATCAGCGGTCGCAATAACTTATGGCTGGTTTCTGCGGAAGGCGGCTGGCCGACGCAACTCACGGTCAGCGAGCAGCGGCAAACCACGCCAGCCTGGTCACCCGATGGCAAGTGGATCGCCTACGCCTCCGATTACGACGGCGACGAGCAATGGGATATTTTTCTGGTTTCGCCCAAGACCGGACAAGTCGTCAACATAACCAGTACGCGGGAAATTTCGGAAGAAAGCCCGGCCTGGTCTCCGAATAGCCGCTTTCTTGCCTACATGGTGAAGCCGAAAACTTCCTCCGTTTACGAGATCGACGTCTATGACTATCTGCTGAAAGACGTGAAGCACATCACAGCCGGCACGCCCAAAGACCAGATGAACGTAAATCCGATCTGGTCGAAGGATGGCAAGTTCATCGCCTACACACAGCAGCAGGCCAAGGGAACGGATTCGAACATTTTCATCGCGGAAGTCGCGACTGGAAAGAGCACTCTGCTCACGCCTCACCAGGGCGAGCAGCTTTATACGGCCAACGATCTTTCTCCCGATGGAAAGAAGCTGCTGATCACATCCAATGCCGCCAACGGATATGACAACGTCGCTCTGCTCGATGTCGCGTCGAAGAAAATCGATTGGCTCACGCAAGATAAGTGGGAAATCGAAGGCGGCAACTTCTCTCCCAATGGCAAATCCGTAACCTGGACTGCCAATGTCGAAGGCTATCGGGATGTCTACCTGCATGATCTGGATTCTGGCAAGACAACTGCGCTCCCATTGCCCAAAGGATTGAACTCGCTGGGCGGCGCGGCGGCGCCTTTCAGCGCCGATGGCTCCCGGCTCTTGTGCTACCACAATGGGGCGCGCTCGCCGAATGACATCTGGGTCTATTCACTCGCCGATGGCAAGTCGCAGCAGATTTCTCATTCGCTGGTGGCGGGTGTGCGCCCGGAAGATATGGTCGAGCCGGTTTTGGTTCACTATCCCAGCCGCGATGGCAAGTGGACGATTCCCGCATTCGTCTACATGCCGTACAACTTGCCAAGACAGCAAGTCAGCCCTGCCATCGTGTACATCCACGGTGGGCCGACGTCGCAGACGGTCGATTCTTTCAACCGTTTCGTTCAATACATGGTCAACCAGGGCTACATCGTGATCGCGCCCAATTATCGCGGCTCAAGCGGATATGGAAAGGCATTTCAGCAAGCCAATTTATTCGACATGGGCGGGGGCGATCTGCAAGACGTGCTGGCAGCGGCTGATTGGATCAGGCAGACCGGCTATGTCGATCCCAAGAAGCTGATCGTCATGGGCGCAAGTTATGGCGGCTACCTGAGCATGATGGCGGTCACCAAAGCGCCGGATGTTTGGGCGGCGGGCGTACCGGTCGTGCCTTTCGTCAACTGGTTCACGGAAATCGCGAACGAAGACCCGGTCTTGCAGCAATCTGACTTGGCAACTATGGGCGACCCGGAGAAGAATAAAGAACTGTTCCGCGACCGCTCGCCGATTTTCTTTATCGACCAGATCAAAGCGCCGCTTCTATTGCTGGCCGGTGGTAATGATCCCCGTTGTCCAGAGGAAGAAGCGCAGCAGGTGCTCGATGCCATCAAAAAGCGGGGCGGCACAGTTGAACTGAAGGTTTATGAAAATGAAGGCCACGGATTTTCACGCGTCGAAAATCAGATTGACGCCTACCGTCGCGTAGCCAATTTTCTGACCGCGCACGTGCCGCCGGCAGATTGCGGCTGCGTGCTGACGGAGTAAGATTTTCGCCTTTGCCTCCCAACGGCGGCTGAATTTGAACCTGCGTATAGCTTTGAGAAAAGCGCGACGGCCTATAAACGTTCGCCGACTTCAAACAACGTGATGGTCGTCCGGATCGCAGAGGAGGCTACTAGGACCATTGCGGCGTAATTACAGGGCATCCTGGAGGGCAAGCAGAACGTGAAGACCGTCCATCCATCCCTCATTGATTCATAACCCAAAGCTAAGTTGTTGATTCCTCGTGGAAGTCATTCATGGCTCGTGTAGAAAGCTGCAATTGCGCTCACTAGTCCCTGGATGGTGAACTCTTTCGCTTCGATCTCGGCCCGCAAGCCCAATTCTTTCAACGTCGCCGAAGTCACTGGCCCGATCGAAGCGAAGATCAGGCCTTGGAGATGGGCGCGAGCGACTCGCTCGCGCGACGCTCCCAGCAGAGCGACAAAGTTCTTCACCGTTGAGGAGCTGGTGAAGCAAACCACATGCGGACGCCGTTTCGGGTCGCTGACTAGATTCCTCAACCGTTGTCGCGAAGACTCAGGCATGACTGTCTCATAAGCCTCAACCACATCCACTCCCGCGCCCAGCCTTCGCAGCTCGCGCGGAATGACGTCTCGCGCCACTTTGGCCCGCGCCAGCAGCACACGCTTGCCCTTCACCTTGCTCCGTAAACTCCGAACGACCGCCTCCGCGACATATTCCTTTGGAACAACATTCACGTTCGCGCCCCGAGAGGCAATTGCCTTTTCCGTCGCCGGGCCAATGGCTGCAATCTTCAGGTGTTGAAGCGTGTGTTTTGTAATCCTTAATTTCTTCAGCCGCTCCCACAACGCTTCCACGCCATTCACGCTGGTCAGAATCAGCCAGTCATATTGATCGAGATTTTTCAGCGCCGCATCGAGCGGCTTATGCGATCGCGGCGGACGAATCTCAATAAACGGAATTTCAATCACTTGCGCGCCGACTTTTCGCAATTCCGAGGAAAGCGCGCTGGCCTGCCGCCGCGCCCGGCCCACCAGCACGCGGACGCCCGTCAGTGGCAAGCGTTTGGCGGAACTTCCGCGGGTGCTCATGCAATCAGCGCCCCAGGCCCTGTTGTTCCATCATTTGGGCAATCTCTTTGACATTAGAATCAGAACCCTGCGCCAGAGAAGCCATCACTGAGGCCTGATCTACTTTGCTGCGATTCTGGCTGAGTTTGAATTTGGCCTCGATGCGGCGGGCGGCCATCTCAAACCCGACGATATGTTTCAGCATGCCGTGGCGAAATTTCTCGGTGAGGCTTTCCCACTGCGCGAAGTAAGCCGGCTCAAAAACGTGAATGATGTCACGTACTTCTTCCAGCAGATGTTCGGTTTCCATCACGAGCCGCGCCCGCCCGTAGACATGTACCGCCGCGTAGTTCCACGTGGGAACGTTCTCGCGCGCTTCATACAGGCTGGGCGAAATATAAGCATGCGGCCCGTGGAAGATGACGAGCGATTCCTGCCCGTTTTCGAGAAGACCCCAATGGGGATTGGCCTTCGCCATGTGCCCGTGAACAAACATCTGGTCGCCGCTTTCACGAACGAGAATGGGAAGATGCGTGGCGAACGGCCCATGCTCCGAATTGGAAACTAGAATGGCGAAGGGATTGGCCCGAACGAAGGCGAGCATGTCCGCGCGATCTTCCACCCGGTTGAAGTCAGGAATGTACATGCTTCGAGTCTCCCGTGTCGCGTACAACGAAGCGAGCTGCTCTATTGTGGGTCATTTCTTGCGCACATGCAGAAGTTTCTCGACCACGGCAACGACTTCGCCCGACTCGTCAGTCACTTCCACCTCAAATACCGGCTCACACTTCGGAAGTATTTTCAGTTTTTCACGGATGCCGTCGACCTGCTCGTCGTTCAAACGAAACTCCGCGCGCACCGTGCCTTTGCCCGGCTTGCGATAACGGATGCTGGCCGCCTTGTCCCACACAATGTAGTCGCGGCCAAGCAGAGAAATCAGCATGAGCATATAAAACGCGTCGGTCATGGCGAAGAGCGAGCCGCCAAAATGCGTGCCGACATAATTCGCGTTCCAGAAGCGCAGCTTCATTTCGACATCGATCGCTTTCATGTCGGGCGCAATCCGCGTCACGCGAATGCCCGCGCCCAGAAACGGAGGCCAGACGTTGACCAGACGCCGAAGATGGGCGGGGTTTTTGCCTCCGAGAAGTTCGAGGAGAACGCGGTGGCTCATGGTTGCGGCGGGACGGCGATTCCGCGGCCATAAACGGCTTCCAGGATTTTATCGCCGCCGCGGCGGAGCAGGGATTCACCGGTTTCATTGCCGAGCTTTTCGGGATTCTCGCCGTCGCGCGATTCGCGGAGAAGCCGCGTGCCATCGGGATCGGCGACGATGGCGTCAAGATGCAGCTTGCCATCGCGCATTTGGGCAAACGCACCGATGGGAACCTGGCAACCTCCGCCGAGACGGTTGAGCAAAGCGCGTTCACAAGTCGTGGTCAGGCGAGCGTCGCGATCGTTCAGAAACGTGACGTGCTCACGCGTTGCTTCGTCACCGGCGCGAATTTCAATTCCCAGCGCGCCTTGTCCAGCCGCGGGGCACATGATTTCCGCGGGAATGATCTGCCTGATCAGCTCTGTCTTGCCTAAACGTTTCAGGCCGGCCGACGCGAGAATCACGGCATCGTATTCTCCGGCTTCGAGTTTGCGCAGGCGCGTATCGACGTTGCCGCGCAGGGGATGAATTTCGAGATCAGGGCGAATCGCTTTCAGTTGCGCCTGGCGGCGAAGGCTTGATGTTCCGACACGAGCGCCATTCGGTAAATCTTCGATCCTGGCGTAGTGGCCCGAGCAGAAAGCATCACGCGGGTCTTCCCTTTTGGTGATGGCGGCGATTTCGAATCCGAGCGGAAGCTCAGTGGGCAAGTCTTTGAGCGAATGCACGGCGAGGTCGACGCGGCCGGCGGCGAGGGCTTCTTCAATCTCTTTGGTAAACATGCCCTTTGTGCCAACCTTGGCCAGAGCGACGTCGGTGATTTTGTCGCCGGTCGTGTGGATGATTTCGATTTCAACCTCATGGCCGCGTTCGTGCAGAAGCGCGGAGATGTGATTCGCCTGCCAGCGGGCAAGTTGCGAGCCGCGAGAGCCGATGCGGAGGCGGGCCACTAGCTTTTGGTCCCGGGGTCGCCGCCCGATCTTGCAGCCTTCTTTTCTTGAAGGTTGAATAAACGCCTGACCAGGTCCACCACCGTGGTCGCTTCCGGCTCGCGGGCGGCCGTCTTCAGCGCGCTGATCGGAGTGTGCATGATTTTGTTGACGATGCCGTGGGTGAGCGTCTCGATCGCCATCTCCTGCTCGGGAGTCAGCGTGCCAAGGCGTCCGCGAACCCGGTCAATTTCCGCCTGGCGAATGGTTTCAAGATGGTCCTGCAAGGAAACGATTGTGGGCACGACATCTAGCGTTTGCAGGCGCGCCTGAAAGCGCACCACTTCGCTTTCGACAATCGACTCGGCGAGCTCAGCTTCCTTCTTGCGGTCCGCGACGTGGCTTGCAACCGCCTGCTGCAAATCGTCGATGTCGTAGACGAAAATGCCGTCGAGCTTGTTCATCTCCGGATCCACGTCGCGAGGCACAGCGATGTCGACGAAAAACATGGGCCGATTCTTGCGGCGGCTCAGAAAAAGCTCGCCGTGCTCTTTGCGGAAAATGGCGAAAGGCGCGCCGGTCGAGGTGATGACGATATCGGCGCGGTCGCAGGTTTCATAAAGCTGTTCGAATAAAATTGCTTGGCCATGGAATTTCTCAGCCAACTTGGTGGCGCGTTCGTAGGTGCGATTGGCGACGAAGATCGAAGCGGCTCCATGGGCCATCAGGTGCCGGGCCGCGAGTTCACTCATTTTTCCGGCGCCAACCAGATACACGTTTTTACCGTGCAATGAACCAAAGATTTTCTGCGCGAGTTCTACGGCAACCGAAGCCACAGAAACCGCGGATGAGCCAACCGCCGTTTCGGACCGAACCCTTTTGGCAACGGCAAAAGCGCGGGTCAAAAGCAGATCGAGCTGGGAGTGAACGCTGCCAATCGCACGCGCCGTGGCGTAGGCTTCTTTCACCTGGCCTAGAATCTGCGGTTCGCCGACCACCATGGAATCGAGACTCGAAGTCACACGAAAAACGTGACGGACCGCGTCGGATTCGCGATATTCATACAAATGCGGTTCGTATTCGCCCGGGTTAAGGTGGAAATAATCACGCAGAAAAGCCCGCAGGTCGGCGCTGCCATTTTTGGTTTGGGCCAGAACCTCCACTCGGTTGCAGGTGCACAAAATCAAGCCTTCGTCCACGCCGGGATGCTGACGCAGTTGCTTCATGGCATCGGGCAGGCGCGATTCCGGGATGGCGAGGCGTTCGCGCACCTCGACCGGCGCCGTCTTGTGGTTCACGCCGATGAGCTGAAAGTTCATGA
>Ga0335073_10007349_pt1 | contig 15447 bp, 12 predicted proteins | sample Lox_Sample_22_FD_207093 | JGI IMG/M metagenome (GOLD analysis project Ga0335073, IMG submission 207093) | Soil microbial communities from Loxahatchee National Wildlife Refuge, Florida, United States - Lox_Sample_2.2 | ecosystem: Environmental > Terrestrial > Soil > Wetlands | place: USA... | reverse complement strand
CTGGCCGACGGTCGCTGGATCCGTGTGCTGACGGTAGTTGATCAGTTCACCCGCGAGTGCCTGCTGCTCTATGCTGACACGGCACTCAGCGGCGAGAAGGTGGCCACGGCACTCGATGCAGTCCTTGCCGGTCGTGGCGCACCACAGTCGATCACCGTCGATAACGGCACGGAGTTCGCCAGCAAAGCCATGGACCACTGGGCTTATCAAAACTGCGTCCACCTGGACTTCATCCGGCCGGGGCGTCCGGTCGAGAACGGCTATATCGAGAGCTTCAACGGCAGGCTGCGCGACGAGTGCCTGAACGTCGAGGTGTTCTTCAGCCTGGCTGATGCGCGAAGGAAGCTGGATCAGTTCCGCACGGACTACAACCACCAGCGTCCGCATTCAGCGCTGGCGGACAGAACTCCGGCAGAGTTCGCAGCCAGCTGCAGCGGTGGAAATGACGGCGATAAAACCGCCTTGGAAACCGCTGCGCGTTTCCCACATTACCACCGCACGGCGACGGCTGACACGATCCGAATTAATGCCTCAGTCTCAGGCCTGTTGCTGGAGACCATCACATGAGTTACATTAACCGCAATCGTGCCCACCAAACGGGCACTAACCGAACCACGCAGACCGAAATCTCTAACCTCCTGCGGCCGAGTTTTCCGGGGCGGGTCAATAACCGAGAATCTCCAGTTATGAATGGATGAGAATTCGGGGGCACGTCAGCTACATAAGACAGATCCCTGAAAGGTGCACTTCAGTAAAAGAAAGTGCGTGCATGTGGGACATTACCTGTGAAGACGTGCTCGTGGCCGCTCGCCGTGTGAGCCACGAAGCCTGGCTCGGCATTTGAGGGTGTCAACCGGTCCAGCCGTCACACGCGCCGGCTGCGATTCGAACACTGATCGACCCAATATCGCAGCAGATCGCGCAGCGTTTCCTTCAGTGGAATCTCCGGGGACCAACCCAATTCCTCGCGAATTCTGGAACAGTTGCCTCCCGAGCGCAGGATCTCACGATCTCTGACCCGAAGTGGATCCAATTGCGCCGTCACCCTGATTTGAGCGATTTCTGCAAGAGTGTCAATGATCTGTTCCATGCTTACCATGGAGCCCGAACAGACGTTATAAGCTTCGCCCGGCACTCCCCCAGAGGCAAGGAGAGCATATGCGCGCACCACGTCACGGACATCACTGATATCTCGCCGCGGTTTCAGGTTTCCGGTCTGCAATTGGATCGACGGCTGGCTCATCACATGAGCCGCCGCGATGCTTTTTGCAAACTCCGAACACGCAAAAGCTGGCGGCTGCCCCGGACCGGTATGGTTGAAGGGCCTGGCGATCACGACTCCGAGACCGAAATCCTCGAAATAGGAACGCCCGATCTGTTCGCCTACGAGCTTACTGGTAGCGTAGGGAGAAGTCGGTCGAAGTGAATCGTTTTCTCTGAAGCCAGCAGCCCCTGAATCGATCTCGCCATACAGGTTTCCCGTACTCACCAGGACGATTCGCGCCTGGCTCCCAATCTGACGAAGGCTCTCAAGCACATTAAAGGTGCCGGTAACATTCACATCGAAAACTAATTCGGGGTTGTCCCTGCTGGTTGGAACATGACTGATAGCCGCAAGATGAAAGACCAGATCCGGTCTCTCCTCTTCAATAACTCTTCGCAATTCGCGTCGATCCCGAATATCGATTTCATGAATCCGAACATCTTCCAAAGAAACCGGATGCTTCGGGTCCCTTGGCAGACGCGAAACTCCGACGCATTCGATCTTCTGGCTACGGAGGTGTGCCGTCAGATAAGGTCCGACAAACCCGGAAATCCCGGTAATCAGCGCGCGTGCCAATTCGCTACATTCCTGCCACTGGATGCATCATTTTCGGATTCTGCCGATTGCGCTCCAGATCGGCGTCGACCATCATGGCAATCATCTGCTCGAAGCTGGTTCTCGGCTCCCAACCCAACGCCTTCCTGGCCATAGAAGCATCCCCGCACAGGTAATCGACCTCCGCCGGGCGTATGAGCGCCGAATCCACCCGAACATAACTCCTGTAGTCGAGATTTTGACAGGAAAAGGCCACCTGGAGAAGATGTTCCACGGAGTGACTAATTCCGGTAGCTACGACATAATCCCGCGGAGACTCTTCCTGTAACATAAGCCACATTGCAGAGACATAGTCTCCCGCAAAACCCCAGTCGCGACGCGCATTGAGATTTCCCATTGGAACTTCGTTTTGTAAACCCAGTTTGATCCGAGCCACAGCGTTTGTAACTTTTCGAGTCACGAATTCCAGACCACGCCGCGGCGACTCATGATTGAACAAGATCCCAGAACACGCGAACATATCGTAACTCTCGCGGTAATTTTGTGTCATGTAGTGTCCGAATACCTTCGCTACTGCATAAGGGCTTCGCGGATGGAAGGGAGAGGACTCATTTTGGGGTGGATTCGTAGAACCAAACATTTCGCTCGATGATGCCTGATAAAAACGAATCGTCGGATTGACAACCCTGCATGCTTCAAGCAGCCGTGAGACACCTAGTGCCGTGAACTCGCCAGTGAGATCCGCCTGGCGCCAGGACGTAGCAACAAACGACTGTGCCGCAAGATTGTAAACTTCGTCCGGCTCGGCCTGCTCAATGGCGGCAACGAGTGAGTTTTGATCCAGCAGATCGCCGGAAATCAAATCGATCTGATCGACCACGTTCGCAAGTCGATCCAGATTTTGCGAACTGCTCCTCCGCACCAGACCGCTCACGTGGTAGCCCTTCTGAAGCAAAAACTCGGCGAGATACGAGCCATCCTGGCCAGTTATTCCCGTGATTACTGCTCTCCTGGTCATCTACGCCGTCACTCCCTTTCCGTCAGCTGATGCAGTATTTCCCTCAATCTGGTCGCCCCTCGCCTGCGAACACCGTTCGTGTCTTCTCAAAACAAGGAATGATCATACACCTACCGAACTTACGCATCGATCCGCTCGTATGCCCCAACAAGCTTGCTCTGGTTGAGAATTCGGGGGAACGTCCCTCCGGCCAGCGGATGTGACGGCCTATCGCCCCCTGCGCAGCGGGGTTGCAAACCAGACTGCCAGGAACAAAAGCTCAGAAGGGTGCTGTAGTAACTACGTTTTGGCGGCGAGTTCGGCGGCGTCCACCTGTTTTTGAATCCACTCGTACGTTCGGCGAAGGCCCTCGACCAGAGGCCGCGAAGGTTTCCAGCCCAGCCTTTCTGCGATCAGGCGATTGTCTGAGTTGCGGCCGCGAACGCCGAGGGGCCCGGGAATGTGCCGGATTGAGAGCTTCTTCCCTGCGACCGTCATGATCATCTCTGCAAGCTGGTTGATGGTCACCATTTCTTCGGAACCTATGTTCACCGGTCCGATGAAGTCGGAATCCACGAGGCGGCGAACGCCCTCGATGCACTCGTCGATGTAGAGGAAGGAGCGGGTCTGCAGGCCATCGCCCCAGATTTCGATTTCCCCGCCATCGGGGGCCTCGGCGATTTTGCGGCAAAGTGCGGCCGGCGCCTTCTCTTTGCCACCAGTCCAGGTGCCTTCCGGGCCAAAAATGTTGTGAAAGCGCGCGATTCGCACCTGAGCTCCGTAGTTGCGCATATACGAGAGATAGAGCCGCTCGCTGAAAAGCTTCTCCCAGCCGTATTCGCTGTCCGGGGCCGCGGGGTATGCGGATTCCTCGGAACACTTCGGGTTCTGCGGATCCGTCTGGTTATATTCCGGATACATGCAGGCGGAGGAGGAATAGAAAAACTTCTTCACGCCGGCTTTGACGCCAAAGTGGAGCGTGTTCAGATTGATGGTTGCCGAGTTGTGCATGACATCGGCATCGTGCTCGCCCGTGAAGATGTATCCTGCGCCGCCCATGTCTGCAGCAAACTGATAGACCTCGTCGATGCCGTCGATGACGTCGGCCGTGACCCGCTGATCGGAGAGATCTCCAACGATGAACTCGTCGGCGGGCGAAGGACAGAATTCATGTGGCTTAAGGTCGACGGCGCGAACCCAATGGCCTTCGGACTTTAACCGTTTGACCATGTGCCCGCCAATGAATCCCCCGGCACCGTTGACGAGGATTCTGTTCATTCGATAATTCCCGTTTTCTGGTTTTTTGATCCGGACGCGTGCTGGCATCGATTGTATCGTGTTTGAGTCTGGACAGCCGAAGGGGCATAGACACCCGGACAGTGATCTGGATAATCTGGCGGGAGTGCAGCACAGCGCAGGGTTGCGCATTTTCAGTCGATCGAACAGAGCTACGCGGAGCGACTCGCACGATGAAGGGGATCATACTCGCAGGGGGATCGGGGACGCGACTGTATCCGGTCACGCACGTAGTTTCAAAGCAGTTGTTGCCGGTGTACGACAAGCCGATGATCTATTACCCACTGAGCACGCTGATGCTTGCCGGGTTACGCGAAATTCTGATCATCTCGACGCCACAGGACACGGCACGGTTCGCGGAACTGCTGGGCGACGGCCAACGGTGGGGGATCAGTCTCAGCTATGCCGTGCAGCCGAGCCCGGATGGCCTGGCGCAGGCGTTTCTGATCGGTCGGGAGTTTATCGCAGGCGACGCCAGCGCGCTGATTCTGGGCGACAACATCTTCTATGGGCAGTCGTTTTCGAAGCAGTTGCAAACAGCGGCAGCGCTGAAAAGCGGCGCGACAGTCTTCGCCTATCCGGTGCATGATCCGGAGCGCTACGGTGTGGTCGAGTTCGACGGCAACGGCCACGCTGTGAGCCTCGAGGAGAAGCCGCAGAAGCCGAAGTCGCGCTACGCCGTCACAGGGCTGTATTTCTACGACGATCAGGTCGTCGAACTCGCGGCATCGCTGAAGCCTTCGGCGCGCGGAGAGTTGGAGATCACCGACCTGAACCGGCGTTATCTTGAGGCGGGCAGGCTGAACGTGCAGATCATGAGCCGTGGCATGGCGTGGCTCGACACAGGGACGCACGATTCGCTTTTCGAAGCCGGGCTATTCATTCAGACCGTGGAGCGGCGACAGGGGCTGAAGATCGCGTGCCCGGAAGAAATTGCGTATCGACAGGGGTATATCACCGCGGAGCAGCTGGAAGCGCTAACGCAGCCGATCCGCAAGAGTGGGTATGGGGAATACCTGCTGAACCTCCTGCGCGAGCCGTACTTTTCTCCCGAGGGGCAGGGATGAACGTTGAGCAGACTGCTCTGCCAGACGTGCTGATCCTGAGCTCAAGAGTTTTCCGCGACAACCGGGGCGCCTTCGTGGAGACCTGGAATCTGAGGGCCATGGAGGAAGCGGGCCTTCCGGCTCGCTGGGTCCAGGACAACTTCTCCGTCTCGAAGAAGAATGTGTTGCGCGGCATTCACTATCAGGTGGTCCAGCCGCAGGGAAAGCTGGTCCGCGTGGCGTATGGCGCGGTGCTGGACATCGCGGTGGACCTGCGGCGGAGTTCGTCGACGTTTGGAAAACACATTGCGGTGGAAATGACGAGCGAAGACGGAAAGATGTTATGGATCCCGGAAGGATTCGGGCATGCGTTCCTGGTGCTGAGCGATGAGGCGGGTTTCGCTTACAAAGTGACCGACTACTATTCGCCCGCGGGCGAGCGAACGATTCGCTGGAACGACCCGGAACTGGCGATTCCGTGGCCAGTGGGTGCGGCGGACGTGGTGGTTTCGGAGAAGGACAACAAGGGTGCGGGCCTGCGCGAGGCTGAGGTCTTTCCGTGAGCGACAAGCCCCGCGTGCTTATCGTGGGCGGCTCCGGACAACTGGGGCTGGAACTGCAGCGCAGCTTCTCCGGGACGAATCCACTGGTGGCCGTGGACCGCGAACTGGTGGACCTGACCGTGCCCGATCAGATCCGGGCGATTGTTGCCGGCGTGAAGCCTGACGTGATCCTCAACTCTGCAGCCTACACTGCCGTGGATCGCGCCGAATCTGAGCCTCAAATTGCCAATGCAGTGAATGCCCGCGCGCCCCGCATTCTTGCTGAGGAGGCATTGAAGCGGGGGGCACTGCTTGTGCATTACTCCACGGACTATGTCTTTGACGGGACGAAGGAGGGGCCGTGGACCGAAGAGGACGAGACGAGCCCGATCAATGCTTATGGGGCGAGCAAGCTGGCGGGCGAGGAGGCGATTCGCCAGGTTGGCGGGCGGTATCTGATCTTTCGCACCAGCTGGGTCTACGGTCCGCATGGAAAGAACTTTCTTTTGACCATGCTGCGGCTGGGGCGGGAGCGGGACGAACTGAGCGTCGTGGACGATCAGTTTGGAGCGCCAACGACCACGCTGGAACTGGCGCGCGTGACGCGCGAGATCGTGGATGGGGCTCTGGCCGGACAATTCGGGACCCCAGACGAATGGTCCGGGTTATATCACCTGACCTGCGGTGGTGAAACGACCTGGTGCGGCTTTACACGTGAGATTTTTACGCGAGCCCGGCAGTTACTGGGGGGGAGAAGGCCGCAGGTGAAAGCAATTGCAACCAGCGAATACCCGACTCCGGCAAAGCGGCCGCGAAATTCTGTGATGTCGAATGCGAAGCTACGGGCGCGCTTTGGCGTGGGGTTGTTGAACTGGGAAGAGGCGCTGGAGGCCGTTGTGCAGCAGATGGCAGTGGAGGTTGTAAGGCATTCTTGCTGATCCCGGCAGACGCGCATAATCTCAAGCTTGAAACAGGCATTTGGTCAGGTACGTGAATGTACATCGTCACTGGTGGTGCAGGGTTTATCGGCAGCAATCTTGTGCATGAGCTGAACCGGCACGGGATCAACGAGATTCTTGTTGTCGATAGTCTTGCGGAGTCGCGGAAGATGCTGAATCTTCACGGCGCTCGCTTCGTCGACTACATGGATAAGCGTGAATTCCGCCGGGCGATCAGAGAGAAATCACTCGGAATTTCACGGCTGGAAGCCGTATTTCATCAGGGCGCCTGCTCGAACACGCTGGTCGACGATGGCGTCTACATGATGGACAACAACTTCACCTGTTCCAAGGAAGTGCTCGACTACGCGATTGAGCAGGGCGCGCCGTTTATCTATGCGTCGACCGCGGCAGTCTACGGGCTCAGCGGGCCCGGGCACTTCACGCCGACGCAGGACAACGAGCGGCCGCTGAACATTTACGGGTTCTCGAAGCTGGCTTTCGACAACTACGTGAGGCACCGAATCGCACAACAGTCGCTGCCTGTGACGGTTGTGGGGCTGCGGTATTTCAACGTCTATGGGCCTCGCGAGGATCACAAGGGGCGCATGGCATCCGTGATTCACCACTTCTCGAAGCAGATCCGCGAGACTGGCACAGTGAAAATGTTCGAGGGTTCCGGCGGATACGGAAACGGGGAACAGCGGCGGGATTTCGTTTTTGTGCGCGATCTGGCGAAGCTGAATCTGTACTTTGCGAAAGTGGGCCCTTTTGCTCCGGCCGGTGATCAGGCGGGAAAGACATGGCAGACGGTAGTGAACGCGGGATCGGGCCGGGCGCGGACATTCAACGAAGTTGCAAAGGCGTTGATGCAGGTCCATGGGGACGCGAAGATTGAGTACATTCCCTTCCCGGACGATCTCAAGTCACGGTATCAGCACTTTACGGAAGCGGACCTGACAGGCCTGCGGGCCACGGGGTGCGATTTTGAATTCACGCCGCTTGAAGAAGGGGTTCGTGAGACGTTTGCCGCCGAGGCGGTTCTGGTCTAACGGTGTGTTCTGAGGATCCGTGGCGTGTCTCGGGAGGGAATGGGTAGAACCACTCGCCCGGCCATAATGCAGGGTCTGCTGCGGAGGCGTCCCACCCTCATTTAGCCGAAGAGGCTGCTTCTCGAATCACGGCGTCATAGGCCGGTTTGGGCTTTCCAGATCGGTCAAAGAGCAGCGGGTAATTGGTGCGGCCCGGGACGGGCCAGTTGTTCTTCCAGGAGTCTCCGTCGGTGAGGCCCCAGAGCGTGACGCGGTTTATGACGCCGCGATGTTTCAGGTACACGCCGAAGAGGTCCGCATAGCGCTTTGTTAATTGCTGTTGGACGGAATCGGGCAGACCGTTGGGATATGGGTTGAGAGCCGGGTCCTGGGCAGCGTGCACCGAGACGTCCGCAGTTTGCTGGCGTGTGGCGCGGGGCAGGACGTCGACGTCGAGCTCGGTGATGGCCACGTGCACGCCGAGTTTGCCGAAGGCTTCGATGCTGTCGTTGATCTGATCGAGGGTCGGTGTGTCGAGGCTCACGTGTTCCTGGATACCGACGGTGCTGATGGGAACGCCGGCGGCCTGGAGCTGTTTGACCAGGGTAATGGCGCCGTTGCGCTTGGCTTCGTTTTCGATGTTGTAGTCGTTGTAGTTGAGTTGCGCCGCGGGGTCGGCCTCGTGTGCGTATTCGAACGCCTTTTGGATATAGTCGTCGCCGATGATCTTGTGCCACATCGAGTCGCGCAGAGTCCCGTCTTCGTTGAGCGCCTCGTTCACCACGTCCCACGACTGAATACGGCCTTTGTAGCGGCCAACCACGGTGTGGATGTGATCGCGCATGCGCGCGAGGAGAGCGTCGCGAGTCAGGAGATTGCCCTTATCGTCGTGGAACACCCAGGCCGGTGTTTGGCTGTGCCACACGAGATTGTGGCCAACGATGAACATGTGGTGCTTCTCCCCGAAGGCCACGTACTGGTCGGCGACCGTGAAGTCGTACTTGCCGGGCTGCGGGTGAACGATCTCCCACTTGAGGCAGTTCTCCGGCGAGATGGAGTCGAACTGAGCGGCGATGATCGCGTCGCCGCGGGCATCCTGACCGGTGATCTGCTGCGCGTTGATGGCGACGCCGATGTGGAAGTCGGATTTATAGGCGTCTTTGAGAGACGCGGGGGCCTGGGCCGCGGCGGTCAGGGCGCAAAACGTGGCGATGGCTGCGAGTCGGACGTACATGAAGCCCTCCGTGGGTGTTCTATTTCTGCGAGGTCGTGGCTGCGCCGAAATTCAGGCGGCGGCCGGCGAGCTCATCGGAGATGGTCTTGTTGGTTTTGCGCGAGATCGGATAGAAGAATAGGCAAATCGCAGTCGCGAAGAAGAACAGGCCCGACCAGAGACCGGCGGTGAGACGGATACCGTCCAGCGCTCGTGGTGTCTGGGCGGCATTGGCGACGTAGCCGTAGACACCTTCCAGCCAGGGGACAATGGCACCCCCCAGAGCGAGGCCCACCCACAAAGCCAAGACAACCGCAGAGGTCACCGTACCGGTTGCGCGGCGGCCAGTCTTCCACTCACCGTAGTCCGCGACGTCGCCCATCATGGCCCAGAGCAGCGGGCCGGAGGTTCCGAAAGAGAACTGGCGCAGGATTTCGGAGGCGATGATGGCAACGGTCGCATGCGGAGAAAGGAAAAGCACCGCGAGGTTGAAAAGTCCAGTCAGCGTCATGCTAAGGATGAACAACGGACGCTTGCCGATGCGGGAAGAGATCGTCGTAGAGAGAGTAACCCCGAAAATGAGAGCGGCAAGACCGAATCCGTTGAACCAGCTGAACAGCTTTTCGTTGCCGGCGTTGTATTTGAAAAACGCCAGCATGACTCCGCCGCGCATCGCCAGGGCTGCAAAGTAGAACGTCGTAGCAAGGAACAGAATCACCCATGGGAAGTTGCTAAAGAGGTCCCTCAGGTCCTGGGAAAGCGAAGTCTGCTGCTCCGGATCCGGCTGGATGCGCTCCTTTGTTGTTGCGAAGGCGATGATGAAAAAGAGAATGCTGAGGGTTAAAAGCAAGCCCATCGCGATCTGGTAACCGTGCGCTTCATTGCCCCGACCGAAGATTGCCACCATAGGAACAAAGAGGCTCTGAATGATGAACCCTGCAATGTTGGCAAAGACCTGCCGATACGAGGCGATACTGGTACGTTCATCGGGATCGCCGGTGAGAACGCCGGTCATCGACGCGTACGGCACGTTGTTGACCGCGTAGACCAGGCGCAGCAACAGATAGGTCGTCCAGGCGTAAATAAACTTACCTGATGGGCTCAGGCTGGGCGTGGTGAACGTCAGCATTCCAAGAATGCCGAACGGCAGCGCCGTCCACAGCAGCCAGGGTCGGAACTTGCCCCAGCGCGTGTTGGTGCGGTCAGCGATGACGCCCATGACGGGGTTGAACGCGGCGGCGATGAGGCCTGCGATGAGAATCAGATTGCTGGCCTTCTTATTGGCGAGACCGAAGACATCGGTGTAGTAGTAGGCCTGCAGGGCGATCATCGCCTGGAAGATAAAGTTGGCGGCAAGGTCGCCGAGGCCGTAGCCGAACTTCTCTCGGAAGGAAAGTTTTTCGATCATATGCGCCTGCTTTCTGGCGTCAGTCGCTGCCGCTATTTCGTTACCTGCAGAGTCAGCTTTTGCAGGTCTTCGTCGCGCGAGGAGGTGCCGATCATGACGGAGAATTCGCCAGGCTCGACCACGTGTTTCTTGTTGACGTCGTAGAAGGCCAGCGCATTGGGCGTGATGTCGAGCGTCACCGTCGTCGTTTCGGCAGGTTTGAGATAGACCTTTTTGAAGCCCTTGAGCTCCTTGATCGGGCGGGTGACGGAACTGACCAGATCGCGAATATACAGCTGGACGACTTCGGCGCCGGCGCGCTTGCCGGTGTTGGTGACGTCTACCTGAACCTGCGTCGTGCCCTTGGTCGTGATCTTCTTCTTCGTCAGGCGGGGGTTTTTCAGAGCGAAGGTGGTGTAGCTCAGGCCGTAGCCGAAGGCGAAGAGTGGCGAGACGTCGTCGAACAGATAGCCGCGGCGCGCCGAGGGCTTGTGGTTGTAGAAGACGGGCAGGTGGCCGACCGAGCGCGGGAAGCTGATGGGCAGCTTGCCGCTCGGGTTGTATTCGCCGAAGAGCACGTCGGCGATGGCGTGGCCGGTCTCCTGGCCGAGATAGAAGCACTCGAAGATGACCGGCACATGCGCGATGAGGTGGTTGATCGACAGTGGGCGGCCGTTGAACAGAAACGCGATGACGGGCTTGCCGAGCGCGGCCATGGCTTCGACCAGCTCATCCTGGCGGCCGATGAGGTCGAGGCTGGTGCGGTCGCCCATGTGCTGCAGGTTCCAGGCTTCGCGCGAGGTTTGCTCGTTGCCGCCGATGGCGAGCACGATGACGTCGGCGTCTTTTGCGACCTCGACGGCTTCTTTGATCTGCCGGCGATCTTCTGCGGGGTCGGAGGCGACAACAGCGTCCTGATTCCAGTTGCCGCCGATGGTGATTCTGCACCCTTCGCTGTAGAGGACTTTCGCGCGATTGCCGACGCGATTGCGGATGCCTTCAAGCACCGTGACTTCGTGCTTCGGCACGCCCGAGTATCCGCCGAGCAGCGTGCGGTTGGCGTTGGGGCCGATCACAGCGATGGTCTTGAGCTTGTGGATGTCGAGCGGCGCGATGTTGTTGTCGTTTCTGAGCAGCGTGATGGCTTCCTGTGCGGCGGTGCGAGCGAGCTTCTTGTGCGCATCGGAGCCGACGACGCGATCGGCCTCGGCGGGATCGACGTAAGGATCGTCGAAGAGGCCCATTTCGAATTTCCAGAAGAGCATCGGCGACACGAGTTCATCGAGCTGCGACTCTTTCAGCACGCCCTTCTTTACCAGCTCGACCAGATAGAGATAGCAATCGGGATCGGGCAGCTCGATGTTGACGCCGGCATTGACTGCCAGCGCGCAGGATTCCTTCTTGTCCCTGGCGACGAAGTGGCCATGCGTGTCGGGCCTAAACCCGAGCTCCCAGATGGCGTAGTAGTCCGAGACGATGAAGCCCTTGAAGCCCATCTCCTTGCGGAGAACATCCTTCAGCAGCCACTTGTTGGCGTGCGACGGGACGCCGTCGACCTCGTTGTACGAGGCCATGATGGTGACGGCTTCGGCTTCGCGCAGAGCTTCTTTGAAGGTGTAGAGGAACGTCTCGCGCAGCACGCGCTCGGAGACGTTGGCCGGAGCGCAATTCATACCCGACTCGGGCTGGCCGTGACCGACGAAATGCTTGAGCGTCGCGAGAATGTGCTTCTTGTCGCGGAAATTACGGCCGCCCTGGAAGCCGCGAACGGCAGCGATGCCCAGCCGCGAGACGAGGTAAGGGTCTTCACCGTAGGTTTCCTCCACGCGCCCCCAACGCGGCTCCCGGGCCACGTCGACAACAGGAGTAAGGGCGTGGTGAGCGCCGCGGAGGCGAGCCTCGAGCGCCGTCATCGTGAACAGCTGCTCGACGAGATCGGGATTGAACGTGGCGCCGAGGGCGATGGGTTGCGGGAAGCTGGTGCCGTCGGGCGCGGCGTGTCCGTGCAGGCACTCCTCGTGAAACATCACCGGAATCCCGAGGCGCGAATTCTCAAGGAAGAATTTCTGGATGGCGTTGGTGAGCTCCGCCATGGCACGGGCCTTCTTGCCGCCGCCGGCGTCGGAGGGACGCCCAACCTGGCCGAGGCCGCGCTTGTCGCGGAAGGCCTGTTTCGCTTTGGCGAGGTCGAAGTCGCCTTTTTCGTTGACGAGCTTCTGTGCCTTTTCCTGCCAGACGCAGAGCATCTGCGCTGCTTTTTCTTCGAGGGTCATGCGGCCGAGCAGGTCTTTGGTGCGACGGGCCGAGGGCAGTTTTGAATTCTTGTAGGCGGGCAGCGCGGACTTGCGTGCGGAAGTTGTGGGAGGAGATGACTTCTTCATGGCCGATCCTGGTTCCTGATTAAGGCGCAAAAATGGCAGCGGTGCAATTGTTAGCATGCCGAACTAAATGTAGTCGCCTGGTCCTGAAAGAGCAATGAAAAATCGATGGCCCGTCGAGGCGAAAAACCTTACACCACAGAGGACACAGAGAAACTTCAGAGCTCAGAGGGCAGTCAGGATTGACCGGCACCGGGTAACGGCCGCGGTTGCAGGACTTGCTCGTTGTGCCCGGTAAAATGGGAGGTATGCTGCAGCTTTCCGGCGCCGGTAAGCGCTTCGGCCCCAGACTCCTCTTTGAAAATGCCGACTGGCTGATTACTCCTAACGAGAAGACCGCGCTGGTGGGGGCGAACGGCGCGGGTAAATCGACGCTGATGAAGGTGCTGGGCTGCATGGAGTCGCTCGACTACGGCTCGATGCAGCGCATGAAGGGGATGACCATTGGGTACCTGCCCCAGGATGGCCTGACGCTCAGTGGGCGGACGGTCTTCGAGGAGTGCCTGAGCGTTTTCGATGAGCTTCGCGCGATGGAGCAGGAGTTCGAGCAGCTGGCGCACAAGCTGGCGGAGCTGGATCCGGCGAGCAGGGAGTACGAGACGGCAGCGGATCGGTATAACCACGTGGAGGGACGCCTGCGCCATCACGACGTTTATGCGCTGGATGCGCAGGTGGGGGGTGTGCTGACGGGGCTGGGCTTCTCGAAAGAAGACTGGACCCGGCGAACGGAGGAGTTTTCCGGCGGCTGGCAGATGCGCATCGCGCTCGCCAAGCTGCTGCTGGAAAAGCCGGACCTGCTGCTGCTGGACGAGCCGACGAACCACCTGGACCTGGAGACGAGGAACTGGCTGGAAAACTACCTGAGCACCTGGGAGAACGGGTACATCCTCATCTCGCACGACCGATACTTTCTCGACGTGACGGTGAACAAGATCATCGAGATCTGGAACAAGGCGCTGCACGTCTACCACGGCAACTACGAGAAGTACCTCACGCAGAAGGCGGAGCGGCGCGCGCAGCTGGAGGCGGCGTACAAGAACCAGCGCGATCGCATCGAGCAGCTCGAGGTGTTTATCAACCGGTTCCGGTATCAGGCGACCAAGGCGAAGCAGGTGCAGAGCCGTATTAAAGAGCTGGACAAGATTGAACGGATCGAGATTCCGCTGGAAGAACCGGTGCCGCACTTCACATTTCCGCAGCCGCCTCCGTCTGGGCGAACAGTGGTGGATGTGCAGAGCCTCTCGATGCAGTACGGCGAGAAGCGGGTGCTCGAAGATGTGAACTTCACCATCGATCGCGGCGATCGCATCGCTCTGGTTGGCGTCAACGGCGCGGGCAAATCGACGCTGATCCGGCTGTTGAGCGGGCAGGAGTCGCCGAGCGTGGGGACGCTCAAGCTGGGGCACAACGTGATTGCAGAGTATTTTGCGCAGGATCAGTACAAGGTGCTGGATCCCGCGGCGCGGATGCTCGATGACATTGGGCGAGTGGCGCCGAAGGTGGCGGAGAAGGATCTGCGCAGTCTGCTGGGGTGCTTCCTGTTTTCCGGCGACGACGTTTTTAAGACGCTGGGAGTGCTGAGCGGTGGTGAGCGCAACCGTTATGCGCTGGCGCGAATCCTGGTGAGTCCGGCGAACTTCCTGCTGCTGGACGAGCCGACGAACCACCTGGACCTGCGCGCAAAGGACGTGCTGCTGGAGGCGATCGGGAAATTCAACGGGACAGTGATCTTCGTCTCGCACGACCGGTACTTCATCGACGGGCTGGCGCAGAAGGTCTTTGAGATTGAGAAGAACGTCGACGATCCGGCGCTGGGTTCGCGGCTGAACGTCTATCCCGGCAACTACGAGGACTATCTGTGGCGCAAGGAAGGTGGCGCGGAGGAGCTGGCGGCAGCGACGAGGGCCGCGGAAGAGCCGGTGGTGCGGGCGACCGTGGTGATTGAGTCGGCGGAGCCTGCGGTTGCGGAGAAGGCGGCGAAGCGGGTGAATCCGATCAAGCTGCGGCAGATGCAGGAGCGGCTGGCCACGGTGGAGGCGGAGATTCCGAAGGTGGAGACGTCGCTGGCGGCGACCGAGCAGGCGCTGGCGGTGTATGTGAGTGCGGAGGAGACGCAGCGGCTCTCAGATGCGCTCAGCGCGCTCCGCGAGCAACAGGCGTCGCTGAACAGCGAGTGGGAAGAGCTGTCGATGCAGGTGGAAGAGGCGACTGGCTAGTGGTGAGGCGGTCGGCTGGTGAGGCGGTCGGCTGGTGAAGCGGTCAGCTGGTGAGGCGGTCGGCTGGTAAAGCGGTCAGCTGGTAAAGCGGTCAGCGGAATTGCGTGGTGCGTGGACGAACCAGGCTATTCGCTCTTCGAAGATGCCGAGGCGCCTGAGGCTGAGGACGAGCTGGCGGAGTCCGAGGTGCTCGTGGAAGACTTTTCGGCGGGCTTCTTTTCCGACTTCGAGTCAGCCGACTTGCCGTCGCCTTCGGCGGAGGCCTTCATGGAGCCGGACTTCGAGTTGCGAGCGTAGTCGGTGACGTACCAGCCGGAGCCTTTGAACTGCACGGCAGGCGCGGAGATGAGGCGCTCGACCGGACCCTGGCAGACCGGGCACTCTTTCTCTTCCGGAGCGCTGAAGCTCTGAATCTTCTCAAACTGATGACCACAACTGTTGCAGCGGTATTCGTAAAGTGGCACGGGGTGGGCTGTTCCTCTGGGGTTTGGATGCTGCTCTCATTTTAACGGCTCATTCAAGGAGCGGGGAGCCCTGCGCCGGGAGCCCGCCGTGGGTTGGAACCAATCTGCAGTTTGTATAAT
>Ga0335073_10007348_pt1 | contig 15448 bp, 9 predicted proteins | sample Lox_Sample_22_FD_207093 | JGI IMG/M metagenome (GOLD analysis project Ga0335073, IMG submission 207093) | Soil microbial communities from Loxahatchee National Wildlife Refuge, Florida, United States - Lox_Sample_2.2 | ecosystem: Environmental > Terrestrial > Soil > Wetlands | place: USA: Florida... | reverse complement strand
GTACGTCGGGCTGTATTACTGGAATAACGGCAGCCCGCAGTTGGAGATCTTCAAGCGGTCCGGCGGCGGCTGGGCGCAGATCGGCGCGGCGTACAGCGTGAGCCCGCTGCCGGCCGGGACCCAGCTTGAGCTCACCGCGGTCGGCTCCACCATCTCGTTCCTGGAGAACGGCATCGTGGTCGTCCAGGTCACCGACGGCAGCTTCACCGGCGGCGCCCCGGGCATCATGGCCTACGGCAACGCCCAGGCTGACGCCTGGTCCGGCGGGAACCAGGGGCCGGTGCCCCACTTCCAGGCCACGTACATGAGCACCGATGCCAACGGCATCCAGAGTTACCAGGTCCTGTCGTCCGATAACGGCTACGGCCCGCAGGAGCTGAGGATCCTGAATCCCACCAACCCGGCCCCGGGGGTGGCTCACAACTTCCTCTTCGTGCTCCCCGTCGAGCCGGGTCTTGGCACCCAGTACGGGGACGGCATGCAGACCCTGCTCGGTATCAACGCGCAGAACCAGTACAACCTGACGATCGTCGAGCCGACCTTCGGGACCGATCCCTGGTACGCGGACAACCCCGACGACCCCAATGTCCAGTACGAGACCTATATGACCCAGGACCTGGTGCCCTGGGTCGATAAGAACCTGTCCACCACGGGCCAGGAGCAGAACTGGCTCATCGGGTTCTCGAAGTCCGGCTACGGCGGGCAGGATCTCATCCTGAAGCATCCCGATCTGTTCGCGTTGGCGGCGTCCTGGGACTTCCCGGCGGATATGTCCAGCTACGCCGGATTCGGCACCGACACCGAGGCCGCCTACGGCACCGACGCCAACTTCCAGGCCAACTACCGCCTCACCCAGGCGTTCGTGGATGCCCACAAGGGGCCGTTCCTGAACCAGAACCGGATCTGGATCGGCGGGTACGCGGACTACCAGCCCGACGACACGGATTACGACGCGCTGCTGACCTCGGAAGGCATCGAGCACACCACGGAAACGCCGACGGCCATGGCGCACCGCTGGGACAGCGGCTGGGTTCCCATCGCCATGGCCGCTCTGTACCAGGACAGCCTGAATATGTCCTCGTGACCGCGGCGCGGTAACCGCCCCGCGGCGTCGCCCCGGGCAGCCGGACCGATGACTCATCGGTCCGGCTGCCTCACCGGCGCCGTCCAGCCGAGCCGGGGATTCCGGCAGACGCTGTCGATGATGCGTATCTTTCCGGCGGCTACGGACTCATATGTACAGGACCGCCTGTCTACCTATGTAGGATCCGGTCCGTAGCTCGATCCGGATTCTGCCGACCAACGGTGGCGTGACTGGACGGAGGCCTCGCATGCAAAGGGATCAGGACTTGCATGTGCAGACCAACGAGACTGGAAGTACTGGCCTGCCGGGGTCCGAGGACCCTGGCCGGGCGCAGCGACTCGGTGAGGGCATCGCCCGCGGTGCCGCCGTGGTCGCCAGCCTCACCATACTGTCCCGGATCCTGGGCCTGGTCCGTACGCTGGTGTTCTCGCAGACCGTGGGGGCGACCTGCCTGGGCACGGCGTACGTCACCGCGAACCAGGTTCCCAACCTGTTGTACGAGCTGATCCTGGGCGGCGCGCTGACCAGCGCGATGGTCCCGGTCCTGGCCCGCTCGGCCGCGCGGGCCGGCCAAGACCCGGCGGAGAAAGCGCGCGTCAGCGCCATCACGTCGGCGCTGCTCACCTGGTCCGTGATTATCATCGTGCCGCTGGTCCTGGTCATCGTGGCGGCTGCGGGGCCGATTGCCTCGCTGCTCAACCCGGCCAACCCGAACGCGCACTGCGTCCGGGCCGACGTGGTCCACGTCACCGGCAACATGCTGGCGGTGTTCGCTCCCCAGGCCCTGTTCTACGGGCTCTCGGTCGTCCTCTACGGACTGCTGCAGTCGTACCGCCGGTTCGCCGCCCCGTCCATCGGCCCGGGAATCTCTAGCCTGGTGCTCATCGCGTGCTATCTCGCCTTCGTGCCGCTGAACAAGGGGCATGCGCTGGCCCAGCTCCCCCTTTCGGCCGAGCTCGTCCTGTCGGTGGGAACCACGCTCGGCATCCTCGCCCTGGTCGTGGTGGCCATACCGCCTACCTGGCGGCTGCACCTTCGCTTCCGGCCCGTCCTGCGGTTCCCGCCCGGGGTGGCCCGGCGCGCGGGGGGCCTGGCGATTGTCGGCGTGATCGAGCTCATCGCGATCGACGTCGCCAACGTCGTGGCCATCGCCCTGGCCAACGGGCACGGGCAGACGGGCGCGATCGTCCTGTTCAACTACGCCTCGCAGGTGTTCAACTCCATCGCCGCGATCCTGGCCCTGTCCATCGTGGTCAGCGCGTTCCCCGTGCTGTCCTCGCGCGAGGGGCCGGACTTCGACCGGACCAGCGCCGGGTCGACCCGGGCGATCTTGCTCATGGCGTGGCTCGGCACGGCCGTGATCGCGGCGATCGCCATTCCCGCCGCTCATGTCCTGGCCAAGGACCCTGATCAGGTCCCAGAGCTGATCCAGGCGTTCGTCCTGTTCGCTCCCGGTATCGCGGGCGCCGCCGTGATCGCGAACCTGTCGCGGGTGATGTTCGTCATCGGGCGGCTCAAGGTCGCCGCCGCGGCGCTGGCCGGAAGCTGGCTGCTGGTCATCGTGGCCGACCTGGTGCTGGTCCAGCTGGTTCCGTCCCGCCTGGTGGTCGCCGCGCTCGCCCTGGGTACCACCATCGGCCAGACCGTGGCGGCCGTCCCGCTGGTGATCGTCACCCGCAGGATCTGCGGCCAGGCCGCCGTGCAGGGTATCGGCCACGCGGCGCTGGCCGGCCTGGCGGCCTGCGCGGCAGGTGCCGCGGTCGGCCTGGGCATCAGCGTGGCGGTGCCCCTGCACCACAAGCTGGTCGCCGTAGCCGTCGCCGTGCCCGCGGCCGGCGGCGCGATCGTCGCCTACGGCGTGGTCGCGTTCCTCCTGGATGACGGAGATCTGAAGGCCGTCCTGGCGTGGCTGCGGCGGGCCATCAGGAAGCGGGGATAAGTGACGCGCTCCGCCTCGCATCACGACCACGCACCCGACTAAAGTAGGCAAGTCACACTTGGCTCAACTACATCACGCTACTCCGGTGAAAGTGAACTGCGCAGCGAGGCCCCCTGTCAGGAAAGACCTGCCCGGTGAGGGCGGGGCCGTGGCCCCTGCCCGGATTTCATGCGGCCCATGCGGGCTGCGGAAGGCCATCAGTGACCGGTTTGTCGAGGTTGATATCCGGCAGCGGCTGGTTGTCCTGTTTAGCCCGCATAGGGAGGTATGTTGGTGGGGTGACCGCGGTCCCGCGGCGGTTGCTCATCCCGCCTCTGGATTCTGTGCTGCCGGGTGTGGAGGTGGACGGTGGATCGGGCCGGTGACCGCGACGCATCGCGAGAGCCATGCACCGCGAGGTGTCAATGCCGCCAGATGACATGACGGCGGTCCATCCGCCTCTGGCCGGTGCCGGGGAGCCGCAGATCACCGGGCTGGCGTCGAAGGGGCCAGCGAGCGAGCAACTCGTCGTGGGTGATATCCCGCGGGAGGCGCCAGGTTTCAAGCCGAGGCGTTATCTGCTGGCGGAGCTGGACCGAGTCGACCAGGGCGTGCAGCTGCTGACGGGAACGCTGGGGGCCGGCAGTACGCAACTGGCGGCCGCGTACGCGCGGGCGAAGCTGGTGGCCGGCTGGCGGCTGGTGGCCTGGGTCAACGCCGGGAGCACCGGGAACCTGCTGAATGGCCTGGCCGCGGTGGCTGACGCCGTGGGACTGTCGGTCGGCGGTTCCCGGCCGGACGCGGCCGATGCGGGCCAGATTCTGCGGCACTGGCTGGAGACCGAGGGCGACAACTGCCTGCTGGTGTTCGATGACGCGGAAGATCCCGACATGCTGCGGGAGTTCGTCCCGGTCGGCGCCGCCCGGGTGCTGATCACCAGTACCCGTCAGCCGCCGGCGAACCGGCAGGCCAGCGTCTCGGTGGCCAGCTTCAATGCCGATGAGGCGCTGGCCTTCCTGGCCGGGCCGACCGGCCTGGACGACGCGGGGAAAGCCGCCGCCGTGGCCGCCGAACTGGGGCATCTGCCGCTGGCCCTGGCTCAGGCCGCGGCGGTGATCGCCGGGCACCGCCTGGCGTACGGGCCGTACCTGGACCGGCTGCGGGCGCTGCCGGCCGAGGAATACCTGACCGAGCCGGAGGGGCAGGCGCCTCCGCACGGCGTCGCCGGGGCGGTGCTGCTGTCCTGGCAAGCGGTCCGGGCCGCCGACCGGGCGGGCGTGTCCACCCGGCTGCTGGAGATAATGGCGGTGCTTTCGGCGGCCGGGGTCCGCCGCGAGCTGCTGCATATCGCCGGGCAGGCGGGCGTGCTGGCCAGCGGCGGTCATCGGGTACCGGCCGCTCAGGTAGACCGGGCGCTGGAGTGGCTGGGCCACCGCTCGCTGCTGAGCTTCAGCCTGGACGACCAGACCATCATCATGCATCGCCTGGTGGCGCAGGTGATCCGGGCCTGGCTGGCCCGCCGGGAGCGGCTGGCGGCGGTATGCCGGGTCGCCGCATCCGTACTGGAAGCGCGGGCTGTCACGCTGGGGAGGTCGCAGGACCGGCTGGCGGTCAGGGAGGTCCCGCAGCAGGTAGGGGCGCTGCTGGAAACCACGAGAGAGCTGCCCGGGGAGGCCGGCAAGGAACTCGCCAGGATCTTGCTGCGGCTCCGGTTCGTCGCGCTCTTCCACCTCATCGAGCTGGGCGACAGCATCCCGCAGGCGATCGCGGCCGGCGAGCCGCTGACCGCGGACCTCGAGCGGCTGCTGGGCCCGGACCATCCGGACACCTTGAACGCGCGGAACAGCCTCGCGGCCGCCTATCTCGCGGCCGGCCGGATCGCCGACGCGATCCCGCTGTTCGAGCAGACCCTCGCCACGCGAGAGCGGCTGCTCGGCCCCGATCATGCCGACACCCTGACGTCGCTGAACAACCTGGCCAGCGCCTACCAGGACGCGGGCCGGGCCGTCGACGCGATCCCGCTGTTCGAGCGGACCCTGGCCGCACGAGAGCGGCTGCTCGGCGTCGGCCACCCCCGCACGCTCAGCTCGCGGAGCAACCTCGCCGCCGCCTACCGGGACGGGGGGCGGGTCGATGAGGCCCTCGCGCTGCTTGAGCAGACCCTGGCCGACCGGGAGCGAGTACTAGGCCCCGAGCACCCCGATACCCGGACCTCACGGAAGAACCTCGCCACCGCTCACCGGGGCGGGGAGGGCACCGGGGAGATCCCGCTGTTCGAGCCGACCTCGTCCGGCTGGCCGCGGATGGTGCCCCGCGAGCACGCCGACTCCGGTACCCGGACCGCACGGAAGAACCTCGCCAACGCCTACTGGGGCGGGGGCCAGGTCGCTGAGGACGAGCCCGTTTCCGGCGTCCTGGAGGGTCAGGCCGCGGTCGATGACGCCACGCTGGTGTTTCCCGCGGCGTTCCGCCGGCCGCCGGTTGATCCGGGCCGGCGGGAGGGTCAGGCGGGGGTCGGTGACTCCACGCTGGTGTTTCCCGCGGCGTTCCGCCGGCCGCCGGTTGATCCGGCCAGGCGGGTGCTTCCGGCCGGCTTTCACTGGCCGCCCGCCGACGCGGTCCGGCGGGTGCTTCCGGCCGGCGTCGCGCGCCGGTCGGCCAAGCTGACCGCGTATTCACCCACCAGCCAGGCCCGGCGGGGCATCGACCGCGAGGTTGCCGCGGCGATCGCGGCGGGAGACCCGGCGGGCATCGCCCTGGCGTACGACAGGCACGCGGCCGCGCTCTACGACTATTGCCAGTGGATGCTGCACGACCCGGCTAGCGCAGCCGAGGCCTTGCAGGACACGTTCGTCATCGCCGCCGCTACGCTGGGCGACCTTCCCGAGGTCCCGCAGCTGCGCCCGTGGCTGTATGCGCTGGCCCGGAACGAGTGCCAGCAGCTGCGCTCCGGCCCGGGGCGGGGCCGCGACGCACAGCCCGACACGGACCCGGCGGCGGGCGTCAGCGGCGACTCCGCGCAAGCCGAACTCCGGGCCATGGTCGATGCCATCGTGACCCCGCTGAAGCCTCGTGAGCGTGAGGTCATCGAGCTGAGCTTGCGGCACGACCTGTATGGCTCCGATCTCGCCCAGGCCCTCGGCTTGTCGCTGAGCCGGACGCACGTCCTGGCCGCCCGGGCCCGGGCCCGGCTGGAGAGAGCCCTCGGGGCCATGCTCGCCGTGCGTACCGGGCGCGAGGCCTGCACGGTGCTTGGCGAGCTGCTGGCCGACTGGGATGGGCAGCTGACCGAGCAGACGCGCGACCTCGTCGGCGGTCACATCGACCGGTGCGAGACCTGTGCCGTCCACGGACCTGGCGCGCTTCGCCCGGCGGCGCTTTTCGGCCTGCTGCCGCTGGCCTCGCCTCCCCCGGTCCTGCGGGGGCAGGTCCTGAGGCACTGCTCCTTCACCTCCGAGAATCCGGCGGAGGAGCGCCGCCGGGTGGCCCAGCGCGCGGAACCCACGTGGTCCTGGAGGTTCTCGCAGGCGATCAGGAAGATGAGCTGGGACAGCGTGGGAGCCAATGCCGGAACCGTAACCGCCGCCGTGGCCGTCGTGGTGTGGGCCGTGGCGGCCGTGGGCGTCGTGCTGCTCACGATGGCTGGCTCCCACCCCAGCCAGGCCCAGACCGCTCAGCCGGCCGTCCAGACGTCGTCTAGCCGTCCCGCCGCCACTGCGACCACGCCGGCCGCGGCGGCGACTGCCGCCACGTCCGCCGCGGCGAGGCCGTCCCGGAACGCCAGCCAGCCGTCCGCCCAGATAGCGCCCCCGGTCCAGTCGCCGGCCTCGCCGGAGCCGTCGAGATTGTCCTCAGCCTCGCCCAAGCCGTCGACATCGCCGACGGCATCGCCCTCGTCTTCGCCTTCGTCCTCGCGTTCGGCGTCGCCTTCTGCGTCGCCGTCAGCGTCGCCGTCGAAGACCTGAGGCGGGCCGCGGCCCGGCCGGCTAGTCCGGCGCGGCGGCCGCGTCCCCCGCGCGCGCGGTCCAGTGGGCGAGCTGGTACCAGACGGCCAGCGTCTCGGGGTGCTCGGGGCCGAGGACCCGCTCGCGGATGCTCAGCAGCGTGGCGAACTGGTCGCGCGCGGCGGCCGCGTCCCCCGCGCATCCGGTCCAGTACGCGAGTTCCTCCCGCGCGGCCAAGGTGTCGGGGTCGTCCGGGCCGGATACGCGCTCACGGACCGGGTGCAGCGCGGCGAACTGGTCCCGGGCGGCGGCCGCGTCCCCGGCGCGCCCGGTCCAGTAGGCCAGGTTGAACCGGGCGACCAGGGTGTCGGGATAGTCCGCGTCGGACAGGCGCTCGCGGATCCGGAGCAGCGTGGCGAACTGGTCCCGGGCCCCGGCCGCGTCTCCCGCGTAGCCAGTGAAGTTGGCGAGATTGTGGCGGTTGGTCAAGGTGTCGGGATGCTCGGGCCCGAGGACACGCTCGGCTACGGGCAGCAGCGCGGCGAACTGGTCCCGCGCGGTCGCCGCGTCGCCCGCCTGCCCGGTCCAGTACGCCAGGTTGGCCCGGGTGGCCAGGGTGTCGGCGTGCTCGGGGCCGAGGGCGCTCTGGGCCACGGGCAGCAGCGCGGCGAACTGGTCCCGCGCGGCGGCCACGTCTCCGTCCTTCCCGGACGAGTAGGCGACTTCGCTCTGCTTGGCCACCGTGCGAGGGTGCTCGGGCGCGGCCGCCGCGGCTATGACGATGGTGGCATCGCCGTTGGCGGCGACCGTCCGGCTGGGTCCAGTCGGCGTTCTGGTGGCTGGTGCAGGTGTCGTTACGTGGTGCAATACCGCATGGGTCTGCTCCGCCAGGGCCTCCAGGTCCGCCTCGGCGTCCGGATACTCCTCCAGCAGGTCCGCCAGCCGGCTGGCCCACCCGACCGCCAGGGCCTTGCGGATCAGGCCCGCATCCGTCCCGGACGCGCCCAGGAGCTGCTCGCGCGTCTCGTGCAGCCGCTGCTCGGCCACCCGCATCTGCGCGGCGTCCCCGCGGCTCAGCAGCTGGGCGTACCCGCGCTGCACCGTCTCCCACTCGTCGCCGACCGCGGCGTCTACCACCATCTGGCCGGCCTGCGTCGCCAACGCGAGCAGGCTCTTCGCCAGCATCTCCTGCCCTCCTCCGTCGACGTGCGAGCAAGCCGAGAGGACTGACCCACCGTAATTGTACAGGCACGATGACCCTGATCCCGTGACGAGATTATGACGGCACCGGCGGCGAAGGGAAGATCTGGACTAGTGGATGAGATCCGTGGCCATCTCGAGTACGATGGCTCGCAGCTTATCCGGGTCATCTACCCGCTGCAGGAAGAACATGCAGGTCGCGCCCACCGCGAGCACGGCGGTGGTGGCGCGCACCCGGTCGCGCAATAGGGCCTCGGGGCCGGCCAGCACGTCGACGAGCGCGTCCAGGCGATCACGGAAGCGGGCGAAGCGCTCCTTGCCCGCCTCCATGCCCTGGACCGAGGCCCGGTTCTGCTCGAGGAAGCGGAAGACCTCATTGCCCGCGAGCACGATGCCGACGTAGCGGTCGAGGACCTCGCGCCTGGTCTCGTCGCCGTACGGCTGGCTCCTGGCCCAGTCCACGAGGGTGTCGATCTCGACGAAGTAGTCGTCGGTGAAGCTGTGGACGATGTCTTCCTTGGACTTGAAGTGGTAGTAGAGGGCGGCCTTGGTCACGCCCAGGCGCTCGGCGATCTCGCGCAGAGAGGTCTTCTCATAGCCCTGCTCGGCGAAAAGCTCCAGCGCCACCTTCTGCACGCGGGACCTGGTGTCGGTCCTCGGCGTGGGCGCCGTGTGATCCATGTCCGTTCGCACCCTCAGACGCAGCCGGGGCCGCCTTTTTTACTTGACGGCCGGTTAGTTACAGCCATAGCATAGTGACTTGCCGGCCGGTAAGTCAACGACGCCGGCCCGAGGCGCCCGAGCAGGGCAGGCGAGATGACGGCGGAGAAGAAGGAGCGGATGGGGTGGCGGACGCGATAAACGGTGCGGGGACACCAGGCAGCGGACAGGACAGCCCGGGGACGGCCGCTGGCCCAGCGGCGGCGGGCGGACAGTTCCTGGCCCCGCGCGAGGTGATGATCGTGCTGCCCGGGCTGCTGCTGGCGATCCTGCTGGCCATGCTCGACAACCTGATCGTGAGCACCGCGCTGCCGCGGATCGTGGGTGACCTCGGCGGGGTCGCGCACCTGTCCTGGGTGGTGACCGCCTACATCCTCGCGTCCCTGATCGTCACGCCGTTCTACGGCAAGCTCGGCGACATGTACGGCCGGAAGAAGTTCTTCGTCGTCGCGATCGTGATCTTCCTGGCCGGGTCGGCGCTGTCCGGCCTGTCCCAGTCGATGGCCGAGCTCATCGCGTTCCGCGCCATCCAGGGCCTGGGGGCCGGCGGGCTGATGGTCGGTGCGATGGCCACGCTCGGCGACATCGTGGCGCCGCGTGAGCGCGGCCGCTACATGAGCTACATGATGGTGGTGATGATGCTCGCCACCATCGCCGGCCCGCTGGCCGGCGGGTTCATCACGGAAAACTTCTCCTGGCGCTGGATCTTCTACATCAACATCCCGGTCGGCGGCGCGGCGCTGGTCTACATCATCGCCACCCTGCACCTGCCCGCCAAGCGGGTTAGTCACAGGGTCGACTACCTCGGCGGCGCACTGCTCGGCCTGGCCGCCACCTCCCTCGTCCTGCTGGCCACCTGGGGCGGCACCGAGTACCCGTGGGGCTCGCCGCAGATCATCGGGCTTGGCCTGCTGGCAGCCGCGGCCACGGCCGGGTTCTGCCTGGTCGAGCTGCGGGTGGCCGAGCCGATCCTGCCGCTGCACGTGTTCAGGAACCGGAACTTCTCCCTCGCGATGGCCCTGACCTTCCTCACCGGCCTGGCCATGTTCGGCGCGATGACGTTCCTGCCGCTGTTCCAGCAGACGGTGCAGGGCGAGTCGCCGACCGTCAGCGGGCTGGCGCTGACCCCGATGATGATCGGGGTGACGATCACCTCGATCGTGGCCGGGCAGGTGACCACCAGGACCGGCCGGTACAAGATCTTCCCCATCCTCGGCGGCGCGATCATGGCGCTCGGCATGTACCTGCTGACCGGGCTGAGCATCGGCACGACGCGCCTGGAGTCGGCGCTGTACTACGTGGTCCTCGGCCTCGGCATGGGCTTCCTCATGCAGATGGTCTCGCTGATCGCGCAGAACAGCGTCGGGCAGAAGGACATGGGCGTGGCCAGCAGCGCCCGGATGTTCTTCCAGCAGATCGGCGGGTCGCTGGGCGTGGCCGCGTTCGGCGCCCTGTTCGCCCGGCAGCTGATCGAGTCGCTGTCCCGCGCGGCTGGCGGGGCGCATATCAGCGCCAGCGGCGGCCAGCTCGACCCGGCCACGGTCGACTCGCTGCCGGCGGTGGTCAAGCACGACGTGTTCGCCGCCATCGCGGAGGCCACCCAGCACGTCTTCATCTGGGCGGTGCCCGCGGCGGTGATCATCTTCGTGCTGGCCTGGTTCATCAAGGAGGTGCCGCTGCGCGGCCGGACGCCGGCCGACCAGCCCGCCAGCGAGCAGCCGGAACTGGTGTCCTGACCGGGGCGACCACCCCGGAATCGCCTGAACGGGCAGCGGTCTGAAGTACCGCTGCCCGTTCGGCACAAAGATCTTGACCGTCAGGCCCCGACGTACGGGACCGCCTCCAGGATTTCCACCGTGCTGGCCCGGCCGTTCGGCAGCGAGTAGGTGGCCTTCTCGCCGACCTTCTTGCCCATGATGGCGGCGCCCAGCGGCGACTTGGGCGAGTAGACGTCGATCGGCGATCCGCTCTCCTCGCGCGAGGCGAGCAGGAACGTCACCTCGTCGTCGTCCTTGACGAACCTGATCGTGACCGTCATGCCCGGGCCGACCACGCCGTCGGTGCGCGGCGGGCCGCCGACGCGGGCGTTCTCCAGGATGTGCTGCAGGACGACGATCCGCGCCTCGATCTGGCCCTGCTCGTCCTTGGCCGCGTGGTAACCGCCGTTCTCGCGCAGGTCCCCTTCCTCCCGGGCCGCCTCGATCTTCTTCGCGATATCGACGCGTCCCGGTCCCGAGAGGTGGTCAAGTTCGGCCTTGAGCCGGTCGTACGCCTCCTGGGTCAACCAGGTGACGCTGTCATCGCGCGTCTCAGTCACGGGCACTCCTAGGTACTGCGCAGGACTTACAGTCTGCGGGACCGCGGGTCGGTCCTCGGGGTAATCCTCACAGGCTAACTATGGTCGGCGACGAATGCGAACTATTGACGTCCACCCTGCCGGGAACGGCGGGAATTCCTCCGGCGCGGCTCAAGCCGCGCCCCGTGCCGGTTACCGTCGTGGCGTCGTGGCGGGAGTGGGAATGCCGCGCGGGACAATCGCTGTTGGCCAGCACGGAAGGTTACTCAAGGGGAGATACGTTGGAAACCGAGCTTCGGCTGATGGCCGTGCACGCGCACCCGGACGACGAGTCGAGCAAGGGCGCCGGCACCATGGCGCGCTACGCCCGCGAAGGCGTCCAGGTCCTGGTCTGCACGCTGACCGGCGGGGAGCGCGGTGACATCCTGAACCCGGCGATGGACCGCCCCGAGATCAAGGCGGACATGGCGGCGGTCCGCCAGGCGGAGATGGCGCGGGCCAGGGAGATCCTCGGGGTGGACCAGCGCTTTCTCGGGTTTGTCGACTCGGGGCTGCCCGAGGGCGACCCCAAGCCCCCGCTGCCGGACGGCTGCTTCGCGGTCACGCCCGTCGCCGAGGCGGCCGAGCCGCTGGTCCGCGCGATACGCGAGTTCAGGCCGCACGTGATGCTCACCTACGACGAGAACGGCGGCTACCCGCATCCGGACCACGTGATGACCCACCAGGTCAGCGTGGCGGCGTTCGAGGCCGCCGCCGACCCGGACGCCTACCCCGGTTCCGGTGAGCCCTGGCAGCCGCTCAAGCTGTACTACTTCGTATCATTCCACGGCGCCAAGTTCGTGGCCCTGCACGAGGAGATGCTCCGCCGCGGCCTGGAGTCGCCTTACACGAAGATCTTCGAGGAATGGGCGGACCGCGCGGACAAGCGCGGCGACGAAGGGCGCGAGCTCGAGATCACCACCAAGGTGCCGTGCGGCGACTATTTCGAGATCAGGGATCAGGCCCTGAAGGCACACGCCACCCAGGTCGACCCGGACGGCTTCTGGTTCCGCTGCCCGCTGGACGTGCAGCGCGCCGCGTGGCCGACCGAGGACTATCATCTGGCTAGGTCAGTCGTGGATAGCGAGCTGCCCGAGGATGACCTGTTCGCGGGTGTCCGGGAGAGGGTGAGCCTTTGACGTTCGGCGTGCTCGCGGCCGTGGCCGCGTCCTCCTCAGCCAGCGACGACGTCGCGCCGGGAGTGCTCGCGTTCCTGGTGGTGGCGGCCATGGGCGTGGCGCTGGTCTTCCTGCTCCGGTCGATGAACAAGCAGTTCCGCAAGATCGCCCCGGACGCGCAGGCCGGTCCCGCCGCGCAGGATGAGACGGCCGGCCGGGAAGCGCCCAAGTAAGCCGTCTGGCGGCGTTTCGCGGCGAGTGGCGCCGCGACCGCTGTTAGCGTGCTGGACAGCGGCGTAATCGGGAGTACATCATGAGGGTGATCCATGGGGTCTGGGCGCACGGGGCGGTATGCCTGTGGGCCGAGGACCCGGACCTGCCGTCCGTCCCGGGGCCGGCCCCGCGCGACGTCCACCTGCCGCGGCCGCACCCGTTCGCCTGCCAGGCCGCGGAGCTGGCCGACCTGCTGGCCGGGCGGCCGGGGGCGGCGGGCGACGCCGCCCGCAAGGCCGTCCATGACGAGCTGACCCTGCAGCTGCCGTCGGCCGGCGGCGGGCCGCTGGCCTCACCGGAACTCGTCCGGCCGCAGGCCCCCGGGACCCCGGAGGCCTCGGGTTCTTCGGGGCCGGCTAGGCGCAGGCCGGCGAGCCGGGTGTCGCTGGCCAGCTGGCGGGTGCCCGTGCTCGCGTTCGGGCCCGCGGCCGCCCTGGAGGTGCTCACCGGTTCCGGCCAGCCGGACGGCCTCGCGGTCGACGGCGGGTCGCTGGTCTACCTGGCCGCGGCGGCCCGGTTCGCCGCCGACCTGGCCGCCCGCGGCCGGGTGCTGCCGGTGCTCGCGGCCGAGGGCGACGGCTACGCCGCCAGGTGGCGCCCCGTGCTCGGCGGCGCCGACGCGCAGCGCGCCCGCGACCTGGCCACGGCGATGCCCCCGTCCTGCCGGGCGGCGTCCGGGCAGGCTCCGGGACCGCTGCTCGGCGGGGTCCTGGACGCCCTGGCCGACGCGGCCGCGCGGACCCGGCTGCCCGCCCCGCTGCTGCCCGCCCGGCGGGGCAGGCACCCGGCGCGCCTGCCCGCGGCCGAACGGTACGTGATGGCGCTGACCACGACCGATGCCCGCCTCGAGGTCGTGACGCCGCAGGACGAGGCCGAACTGGCCGACCTGGCCGCGGAACTCGACCGGTGGCGGGACGGCGCCCTGATACCGGCAGGCCCGGTGCGCACCTGCTTCCGGCTGGCCGAGCCCGCCACCCCCGAGCCCGCCACCCCCGAGCCCGGCACCCCCGAGACCGGCCCCTGGCGGGTGGAGTTCGCGCTGCAGTCCGCGGACGATCCCAGCCTCATGGTCTCCGCGGCCGACGTCTGGGCCGGCTACGGGGCCGGGATGGCGCCCGGCGGCGACCCGGTGGAGGAGCTGCTGGCCGGGCTCGGCGCTGCCGCCAGGCTCTTCGGCGAGCTCGACAGCGCGCTGAGCGAGGCGGCCCCGGCCGTGGTGGAGCTGGACACGCCGGGCGCGTTCCGGTTCCTCAAGGAGACCGGGCCGCTGCTGGCCGGCGCCGGGTTCGGCGTGCTGCTGCCCGACTGGGTGCGCCGGGCCCGCCTCGGGCTGAAGCTGACCACGCGGTCGCAGGCGCCGTCCGGCTCATCGGTCACGGGCGCGAGGTTCGGCCTGGGAGACCTGGTGGACTTCCGCTACGACGTAGCCGTGGGCGACGAGGCGCTCAACCCGGACGAGCTGGCGGAGCTGGCCCGGCTGAAGGTCCCGCTGGTCCGGCTGCGCGGCCAGTGGGTGGAGCTGGACGACGCGCACCTGAAGGCGGCGCTGAGGTTCCTTGAGCGCAGCCAGTCCGGCACGATGACCGCGGCCGACGCGCTGGCGGCCGGGCTGGGGCTGGGACCGGGCGGATCCGAGGGACCCGGGGAGGAGGTCCCGCTGGTGGGAGTGGACGCCGACGGCTGGCTGGGCGACCTGCTGTCCGGCCAGGCCGACCGGCGGCTGCGTCCGATGGCCACGCCCGCGGGCTTCTCCGGCCAGCTGCGGCCCTACCAGGAGCGCGGGCTTTCCTGGCTGTCCTTCCTCGGCACGCTCGGCCTCGGCGGCATCCTGGCCGACGACATGGGCCTGGGCAAGACGATCCAGCTGCTGTCGCTCATCACCACCGAGCACGCCGGGCCCACGCTGCTGGTCTGCCCGATGTCGCTGGTCGGCAACTGGCAGCGCGAGGCGGCGCGGTTCACGCCGGATCTGCGGGTCCACGTGCACCACGGCGCGGACCGGCTGGACGGCGAGTCGCTGGCCTCGGCCCTGGCGGAAGCCGACCTGGTCATCACCACCTACGGCGTCGCCACCAGGGACCAGGCCGCGCTCAGCCAGCTGAGCTGGGCCCGGGTGGTCTGCGACGAGGCGCAGAACATCAAGAACCACGCCACCAAGCAGGCCCGGGCGGTCCGCGGGCTGCCCGCCGCGGCCAGGATCGCGCTGACCGGGACGCCGGTGGAGAACCGGCTGGCCGAGCTGTGGTCGATCATGGACTTCACCAACCCCGGCCTGCTCGGGCCGGCCGAGAGGTTCCGGCAAAGGTACTCGGTCCCGATCGAGCGCCACGGCTCGGAGGACGCGGCGCGGACCCTGAAGCGCATCACCCAGCCGTTCGTGCTGCGGCGCCTGAAGACCGACAAGACGATCATCTCCGACCTGCCGGACAAGCAGGAGATGAAGGTCTGGTGCAACCTCACCCCCGAGCAGGCGAGCCTATACCAGGCCACGGTCGCCGACATGCTCAGCCGCATCCAGGACGCGGCCGACGACATCAGCCGCCGTGGCCTGGTGCTGGCCACGATGGCCAAGCTCAAGCAGGTCTGCAACCATCCCGCTCACCTGCTCGCCGACGGTTCCCGGCTGCCGGGCCGGTCGGGCAAGCTGGCCCGGCTCGAGGAGATCTGCGACGAGATCGTGGCCGAGGGCGACAAGGCGCTGTGCTTCACCCAGTACGCCGAGTTCGGCCGGATGCTGCAGCCGCACCTGGTGGCCAGGCTCGGCTGCCCGGTGCTGTTCCTGCACGGCGGCACGACGAAGAAGCAGCGGGACGCGATGGTGGAGAGCTTTGCCGGGCTGGACGAGCCCGCGCTGTT
>Ga0335073_10007347_pt1 | contig 15449 bp, 10 predicted proteins | sample Lox_Sample_22_FD_207093 | JGI IMG/M metagenome (GOLD analysis project Ga0335073, IMG submission 207093) | Soil microbial communities from Loxahatchee National Wildlife Refuge, Florida, United States - Lox_Sample_2.2 | ecosystem: Environmental > Terrestrial > Soil > Wetlands | place: USA... | reverse complement strand
GCCCACACGACGGCTGGGAACAGATGGCAGTAGGTCACGAATGCGCCCGCGACCGGGATAACGCCCTCCGGATGCGAGCGGACACCCTCGGCCAGCACGACGCCAGAGAGCAGGACAGCGGCGACCCCGGCACGCCGGAACCGCACCGCGATCGCCGACAGCGCGAACAGCGCCGCTTCGACAGCGGCGATCTCGGCTGTGCCGCCGGACCGGAGGCCGGGCGGAGCCGGCTGGGCAAGCCTGGCTGCGATACCAGGCCCGATCACCGCCGTCACCAGTAGTGCCACGCTCGCCGCCAGGCCGAGCAGCGAACCGCCGAGCGCCAGCGAGCCGGGGACTTCGGCTGGCCGGTCACCCTTGTACTGCCGCGACAGCCCGCGGCCAGCCAGCCCGCCCAGAGCGATCGCGAGGCCACCGAGCATCAGGCCGCGTTCGATGCCAGTGAGCCACAGCGCGGGAGTCGAGATCGGCACGCCGGCCGCTGACGGCACCATCGCGACGACCCCGGTCACTCGCACGTGCTGAGCGGCAACAAGACTCTCACCGGCACGACAGTAGCCGTGCCGGTGAGAACTTGGGCCGTTTGTAGCCGATATGCCGGAAGCTTTACCCGCTCGATACGCCCTGAGCCACGGCCGCCGGCCCGCGACGGCTACGGCTGAGCGGGCAGGGTGTAGGTCTGGACCGCGGGCACGTGCTTCGGGGCTCGCTTGCCGCTGCCGCTCAGGATGATCGTCATCCGGGTGAAGTAGTGGCGGCCAGCGTGCTTGGGCCAGGCCGCCGGCTTCCACAGCACGACCAGGATCGGGTACCTGGTGAACTTGCTCGGGCCACAGCTTGAGCTGGGCGTGCAGTTATTGACTGCGACGACGCCGGTAGCAAACGCGGACGACGTCCAGCTCGCCCACTTGAGCTTGGGAATGAGCTCGTTGGATGGCATGCAGCCAGGCTGCTGCGTACTGGACGGCCTGACCTGGCCGGTGCCGCTGCACTGCACCAGCACGACCTGGCCGGAGGCAGCCGGGGCCGCTACGGCGGCCAGCGCCGTTCCGCTAATTGCCGCAGCTGACACCAGGCCGACAGCCAGCAGCACACGCACACGAGTAAGCCTCATTAGATGAACCCCTTCTAGCGCAGAGAATTCTCGTTAGAAGGATGCCGTGACCTCGGGCCGGATACATGCTGCGCCACAGTTGCGGCGCGGCCCGTATCCGGGCTACTGCCTGCCGAGCAGCGACCGCAGCACGTACTGCATGATCCCGCCGTGCCGGAAGTACTCGGCCTCGCCGGGCGTGTCGATCCGCACGATGGCCCGGAACTCCTTGCCGTCCGCGCGAACCGTCACCTCGCGCGGGGTCTCACCGGAGTTCATGGCCTCGATGCCGGTGATGTCGAACACTTCATGCCCGGTCAGCAGCAGCGATGCCGCGCTGTCCCCCGGCTTGAACTGCAGCGGCAGCACGCCCATGCCGATCAGGTTGGACCGGTGGATCCGCTCGAACGACTCCACCAGCACCGCCCGGACGCCGAGCAGCGCGGTTCCCTTCGCCGCCCAGTCCCGCGACGAGCCCGAGCCGTACTCCTTACCGCCGAGCACCACGAGCGGCGTGCCCTCGGCGATGTACTGGCGGGACGCGTCGTAGATCGACATCTCCTCGCCCGCGGGCAGCTTGACCGTGACCCCGCCCTCGGTGCCAGGCGCGAGCTGGTTGCGCAGCCGGATGTTGGCGAAGGTGCCGCGGATCATCACCTCATGGTTACCGCGCCGCGAGCCGTAGCTGTTGAAGTCCGGTCGCTGGACGCCGTGCTCGGTCAGGTACTTCCCGGCGGGACTGTCGGTCTTGATCGCGCCAGCCGGAGAGATGTGATCCGTGGTCACCGAGTCACCGAGCATGGCCAGCACGCGGGCGCCGTGAGTGTCAGTGATCGGGCTCGGCGAGATTTGCATGCCCTCGAAATACGGCGGATGCCGCACGTAGGTCGACTCCGGGTCCCAGGCGAAAGTCTCGCCCGGCGGGACGTCGAGCTCCTGCCAGCGCTCGTCACCGCTGAAGACATCGGCGTAGTCGCGCGTGAACATCTCGGCCGCGACCGCAGTCTCGACGATCTGCTCGATCTCGGCCGGCGCAGGCCACAGATCGCTGAGGTAGACGTCCTGGCCGGACGAGCCCGTTCCTAGTGGCTCGTTGACGAGGTCGATGTCCATGGTGCCGGCCAGCGCATACGCCACCACCAGCGGAGGCGACGCCAGGTAGTTCATCTTGACGTCGGGATTGATCCGCCCCTCGAAGTTCCGGTTGCCGGATAGCACCGAAACGACGGCCAGGTCGTTCTTGGCGACAGCGGCGCTGATGGCCTCCGGCAGCGGGCCGGAATTGCCGATGCAGGTAGTGCAGCCGTAGCCGACCAGGCTGAAGCCGAGCTTCTCCAGGTACGGCGTCAGGCCGGCCCGCTCGTAGTAGTCCATGACGACCTTGGATCCCGGCGCGAGAGTGGTCTTCACCCACGGCTTGCGCTCCAGGCCGGCCTCGACCGCCTTTTTGGCCACCAGCGCGGCGCCGATCATCACCGACGGGTTGGAAGTGTTCGTGCACGACGTGATGGCAGCGATCACGACCGAGCCGTGGTCGACCGACGTCACCGTGCCGTCGTCCAGCGTCACCTCAGCGCGCGCAGTGGGCCTGCTGGCGGTCCGGTGCGCCGCGGGATCCGCTGCCGGGTGGGTGCCGCCGCCGTTCTCCCGCTCGGCCACGAACGGGTCAGACGCCGGGAACGTGTCGGCGATCTCATCGTCCAGCCTGTCCAGCTGGACGTAAGTTCCAAGTGCCATCCGGAACGAGGTCTTCGCGTCCGACAGTGCCACGCGGTCCTGCGGCCGCTTCGGGCCGGCCAGCGACGGCACGACCGTGGAGAGGTCGAGCTCGACGTTCTCCGAGTATCGGGCGCTGGCGTTCGGGTCGAGCCAGAGGCCCTGCTCCTTGGCATAGGCCTCGACGAGCGCGACCTGCTCGGGCGGGCGGCCAGTCAGCCGCAGGTAGGAGAGCGTCTCGCTGTCGATCGGGAAGATCGCGCAGGTCGAGCCGAACTCAGGGCTCATGTTGCCGATCGTGGCCCGGTTGGCGACCGGGACCGCGGCCACGCCGTCGCCGTGGAACTCGACGAACTTGCCGACGACGCCGTGCTTGCGCAGCAACTCGGTAATCGTGAGCACCAGGTCGGTCGCCGTCGTGCCGGCCGGCAGCTCGCCGGTGAGCTTGAACCCGACCACGCGCGGGATCAGCATCGAGACTGGCTGGCCGAGCATCGCGGCCTCGGCCTCGATGCCGCCCACTCCCCAGCCGAGGACGCCGAGGCCGTTCTGCATGGTGGTGTGCGAGTCGGTGCCGACGCAGGTGTCGGGATAAGCAGCCAGTCCGTTGTCCGTCCGCCCGGTCATCACGACTCTGGCCAGATACTCGATGTTGACCTGGTGCACGATGCCGGTGCCGGGCGGCACGACCTTGAACTGGCGCAACGCCTCCTGGCCCCAGCGCAGGAAGGCAAACCGCTCGTGGTTGCGCTGGAACTCGAACTCCACGTTCCGGTCGAAGGCGTCTGGCCGGCCGAAGACGTCGGCGACGACCGAGTGGTCGATCACGAGCTCGGCCGGCACCAGCGGGTTGATCTTGGCCGCGTCGCCGCCCAGCGCGCGCATCGCCTCGCGCATCGCGGCCAGGTCCACGACGGCGGGCACGCCAGTGAGGTCCTGCATGAGCACCCGGGCCGGGCTGAACTGGATCTCGGTGTCGGGCTCGGCAGCCGGATCCCAGTGCGCGAGCGCGGTCACGTGCTCGCCGGTGACGTTCAGGCCGTCCTCGGTCCGCAGCAGGTTCTCCAGCAGGACCTTGAGGCTGTAGGGCAGGTCAGCCCCGCCGTCGACGGCATCCAGCCGGTGTATCTGGTAGCTGCTCCCGCCGACGGCGAGATCGGCGCGGCTGCCGAAGCTGTTCGGAGTCATGGTCCTGGCCTCCTGGATTCCGCGGGTCCAACGGACCTGCCCTGCGTTACGTCCTGCATGCATCTTGCCGCTAGCCGGGCTGCCTGCGCCCGCCGACCCCACGCGCTCCCGGCAAGTATCTTGATGTCAAGCTATCTCGCCGTCCAGCGTAGTTACCAGTTATCTCGACGTCAAGCTAATCGGTGCCCGCGCCACCGCCCGCCGCGGCATTTCTGGCTGATGTAAGCCGCCCGGCTGCTGGGCGCGCTTCTCGCTTCCGGGCAGCGGTCCGGTATTGGGCGAGCCTTCCCGATCGTGGCCCAAAGACGGGCCACGATCGGCAACTCACGCCCTATCGTCTGGTTCGCCCGCATCGCCCCTTCCCCCGTTGGCCTGCGGTACAGGCGGCATTTACCCGGCAGCCGACCTCCGGTTAGCCGGCCGGCGCAGCATCTCAGTGCAGCGCGGCCGAGAGCGGCCCGCCTCGGGAAAGGCCACCAGCATGCGGTTCACTTCAACGCGTCGTGGATTCTCGTTCCTCGCCCGGCACCGCGCTCAGGCGCTGGCGGCAGGCTTCGGAGTGGCGGGCCTGGTCGCCGCGGCGGCGGTGGCCGGTCCGGCAGCCGCCAGCCCGGCCCGCGCCAGCGCCAGCGCCGCGGCCCGCCCGGCCGCAGCATCAGCGAACTCGCTCCGCCGGATCAGGCATGTCTGGATCATCGAGCTGGAGAACAACTCGTTCAAGACAGCCTTCGGGCGCCCGTCCTCGGATCCTGAGCTAGCCAGGGTTCTGCGTGCGAAGGGCGCGCTGCTGCGGAATTACTACGGCATCGGCCACGACAGCCTCGACAACTACATCGCCGAGATCTCCGGTCAGGCGCCGGACTACCAGACGGGCCAGGACTGCGAGTACTTCAGCCGGTTCCTGCAGTTCGGCGGCGAGACCTTCGACAAGTGGACCAAGTACGGCCAGCTGTCCGGCGACGGCTGCGTCTACCCGCGGTATGTGGGGAACATCGGCTCGCAGCTCACCGCCAAGGGCCTGACCTGGAAGTCTTACAACCAGCAGATGGGCGTGGATCCAGGCCGTGACGGGACCACGCCGACCGCGCACGGACCAGCCTGCGGTCACCCCAAGCTCGGCGGCATCGACGAGACCGACGTCACCGGGCCGAAGAACGACAGTTACGCCACCCGTCACAACCCGTTCGCGTACTTCGAGAACATCATCGGCAACCAGGCCTACTGTGACGCGCACGTGGTCACGCTGCAGCCGCTGCTGACGGACCTGAAGTCGATCGCGACGACGCCGGACTACTCCTGGACCACGCCAGACACCTGCGCTGACGCGCACGACACGCCGCGCTGCCAGAACGGCGCGAAGGGCGGCCTCGGTCAGGCTGACAAGTTCCTCGCCACCTGGGTTCCGCGGATCATGGCCTCACCTGCCTACAAGAAGAACGGGCTCATCTTCATCACGTTCGACGAGTCAGGCAACGACCTGGACGCCGCCGCGTGCTGCGGCGAGAAGGACAGCCTCGGCTACGACGACCCGTCGCACCCCAACACCAACGAGCCGGGGCTATGGGGACCCGGCGGCGGGCGCGTGGGCGCGGTCGCGCTGTCCCCGTTCATCCGGCCGGGCACCGTGAGCAGAGGGGTTTACAACCACTACTCCCTGCTCAAGACCGTGGAGCAGATCTTCGGCCTGAAGCTGCTCGGCGACGCCAAGCAGCCGCAGGTACGCGCATTCGGGCCGGACGTGTTCACCGGCTGAGCCAGACCATGATCGTCAGCCCAGGATGCGCAGCCGCTGAGGATCGTAGAACGGCGCGATCTGAAGCCGGGCCGGGACATCGATCCCGGCCCCGGTCCGCACCGTGAAGCCGCCGTCCTTGATCCACTCGGCGGTCACGCCATCGGGGCAGCTCACCTGCGCCAGCCCGACGGCCGCCCCGAGGGTGTGGCCGTAGGCAGCGGCCCGGACATAGCCCGTCCAGGTACCGTCACGAAGGACGGGCTCGTTCCCGAACAGGTCGATCGCCGGATCCTCGGCCAGCAAGCCGACCACCCGGTTGCGCGGCGCACCCTCAGCGCGCGCCTTCAGCAGCGCCTCCCGCCCGGCGAAGCCACCTGGCTTGTCCCAGGCGACCGCGAACCCGAGGCCCGCCTCCATCGGGTTGTCGGTGTTGTCGATGTCGACGCCGAAGTCCCGGTAGCCCTTCTCCAGCCGCAGGCTCGTCATCGCGGCCAGGCCGACCGGCCGGATGCCGAGATCCGCGCCGGCCGCCATCAGGTCGTCGTACACCCCGAGGCCGTACTCGGCGGGCACGTGCAGCTCGTACCCAAGCTCCCCGACATAGGTCACGCGGACGGCGAGCGCAGGCGCATACCCGACATGAATCTGCCTGGCTGATAGGTACGGGAACGAGGCACCCGACAGATCAGCGTCTGTCAGCCGGCTAATCAGCTCCCGTGACGCTGGGCCCTGTACGGATAGCAGTGTCGTTCCGGACGTCACGTCCGTCACGGTGACGAACTCACCGGGCCTGATCTGCCGCCGGATCAGCGGCTCCATCCGCCGGTGGATGACGTCGCTCGCGATGACCAGGAACTTCTCTTCCTCCAGCCAGGTGACGGTGACATCGGCGACGATGCCGCCCGCCTCGTTGAGCCACTGGGTGTAGACGATGCGGCCGATGCCCGCGGTCACATCGTTGGCCGACAGCCGGCTGAGCACGGCGGCGGCATCCGGTCCCTGCACGACGAGCTTGGCCATCAGCGTCATGTCCAGCACGCCGACTGCCGTCCGGACGGCGTCATGCTCGCGCGCAACGATGTCGTGTGACTCCTGCCGCGCGAAGTCGAGCGTGGTCCTCGGGCGCTCGGCAGGCCCGGCGAACCATTCCGGGAACTCCCAGCCCGCTGACTGCCCGAAGTGCGCACCCTGCGCGACCAGGCGGTCATGCAGCACCGACCGGCGGATGTTGCGCCCGGTCGACGGTTTCCAGGATGGCCAGACTGCGTCGCCGAACAGCACGCCGAGCTGCTCGGTGGTCCGCTCCCTCCGGAATCGGCGCGAGGTCTCATAAGTCGCGGTGCGGTCCACGGCGATGTGGGCGGTGTCCACGGGCGGCACGCCATCCACGATCCACTGCGCGACCACGCTGCCGACGCCGCCACCCGACAGGATGCCCAGCGAGTTGAGGCCGGCTGCCACGAAGTAGCCATCGAGCTCGGGCGCTGGGCCGAGCAGTGGCTTGACGTCGGCGGTGAACGACTCGGGGCCGCAGAAGAACGTGCGCACGCCGATATCAGTCAGGCACGGGATCCTCGCGAGCGCCGGCCCGAGGAACGGCTCCAGCCGGTCCCAGTCCGGCGGCAGCTTGCCGAAGGCGAAGTCGCGGGCGACTCCGTCCAGCGACCACGGAGCGCCGACCGGCTCGAAGAGCCCGACCAGCATGCCGTCGCCCTCCGGCCGGTAGTAGCCGTAGTTGTCCGGGTCCTCGATCACCGGCAGGTCCGGACTCATCCCCGGCACGGTGTCGGTCAGCAGGTAATAGTGCTCGGCGGCCTGGAGCGGCACCGACACGCCGGCGAGCGCGCCGAACTGGCGGGCCCACATTCCGGCCGAGTTAACCACGGTCTCCGTCTCGATCCGGCCCGCCTCGGTCAGCACCGCGGTGACCCGCTTGCCCGTGGTCTCGACACCCGTCGCCGCAACGCCCTCGACGATGCGGACGCCGAGCCGCCTGGCGCCCTTGGCCAGCGAGGTGGCGACACCGACCGGGTCGGCCCGGCCCTCGTCGGCCACGTAGAACCCGGACAGCACATCGTCAGTCCTGGCCAGCGGCCAGAGGTCGGCGATCTCGCGGGCAGAGATCTCGGTGTCCTCGACGCCGAAGCCGTGCATCCAGGCAGCCTCGCGGCGCAGCGCCTCCTGCCGCTGCGGCGTGGTCGCCAGCGAGATGTGCCCGACCGGACGGAAGCCGGTCGAGTGCCCGGTCTCGGCCTCGAGCCGGGAGTACAGGTCGCGGGAGTACCGGCTGAAGAACAGCGAGGTCTCGTCGGTCATCCCGGCCGAGGTGATCAGGCCGGCCGCGTGCCAGGTCGTCCCGGCCGTCAGCGCGTGCTGCTCGAGCAGGACGACATCGGTCCAGCCGAGATGGGCCAGGTGGTAGGCGATGCTGCAGCCGATGACGCCGCCGCCGACGATGACCACCTGCGCCCGCTCCGGTACCCGGCCGCCCGCCGGGTGGCTGTCTGATCGTTCAGTCATGGCCCGATCCTAGACAGAACCGACAGGCCCGGATAGCCCTTCCACGACGGAGCCGGCGCCAACGGCCGGGCAGCTCACAGGGACGGGCGGCGGCTGAAGCGGTCGAGCCAGGGCAGACGGTCCTCGTGCGCGGCGGCTACCCGGAACGCGGTGATGTCGTCATAGGTCTTGCCGACGATCGACAGCCCGGTGGGCACGCCGTCGCGCGACAGCCCGGACGGCACGCTGAGTACCGGGCAGCGGCTGGCGATGTTGAAGGGCAGCGTCATCATGACGTCCATCCAGTTCGCGGTCGGCCTGCCGTTGACCTGGATCTCATCAGCGACGTCGTACTCCGCAGGAAGCGCCGGGATGGCGAAAGTCGGGCAGATCAGCGCGTCGAAGTCCTCCAGGAGCGCGCCCAGCGGGGCGTAGATCCGCGACTCGAGCTCAAGACCGGTCAGGAAGTCCTCCTTGGCGACCTCTGCCGCTTCGGCCGCAAAGTGCCGCGCGTAGGACGTCAGCTCGGCCCCGTGCTGCTCGTTCAGCTCGCGGATCGACGGCCCGAAGATCATCCCGAAGTGAATCCGCGCCGCCTGGGCGATCATGTCTAGCTGCCAGGGCAGGCTCACCTCCGTCACGGTCGCGCCGGCGTCGCGGAGCCGGTCCGCCGCAGCGCGCGTGTTCGCGGCCACGTCATCGTCGACCTCGTAACAGCCGAGGTCCGGGCACAGCGCGATGCGCATCCCGCTGACTGGCTCTAGCTGCTCGGGAAGCTCTAGCTTCGGGCGCAGCGACGCGACGTCGCTCGGATCGGGACCGGCGATCACGTTCTCCAGCAGAGCGCAGTCGGCAACGGTGCGCGCCATCGGCCCCTCGTGGCAGTAGTGATCGAGGTTGAAGATTTCCACCTCGGGCACGCGCCCGTAGGGCGGCTTGAACCCGACCACGCCGCAGAAGGACGCGGGGATGCGGATGGAGCCGCCGATGTCCGATCCGGTCGCCAGCGTCGTCGTGCCGGCCGCGAGCGCGGCCCCTGACCCCCCGCTGGACCCGCCTGGCGAGTAACTGGTGTGCCACGGATTGCGCGTTACCCCCCACAGCTTCGTCCACGTGACTGGCGCGCAGCTGAACTCCGGCGTCGTCGTCCGGGCGTGCACGATGCCTCCGGCATCGATGATGCGCTGCACGAACACCGCCGTAGAGTCAGCGACGACATCGCGCAGTGGCAGCGAGCCCAGGGTATTGCGCTGCCCGGCGATCGGTGCTTCCTCCTTGACCGCGACGAGCAGGCCGTCCAGCGGACCCGGTTCCTGGCCGTTGCCCGCGTACCTGGCTTCCGCCGCTCGCGCTTCCGCCAGGGCCTGCTCGTAGCGCGTCTCCGCGAAGGCATTGATCGTCGGCTCGACGGCCTCGGCCCTGGCGATGACCGCCTCGGCCAGTTCGACGGGCGAGAGCTGCCGGGTGCGGAACAGCCGCACTGCCTCGGCCGCGGACAGGTAACACAGGTCACTCACGAGAACTCGCTTCCTGCTCGGGTTGGCTTCCAGCCCGGCCGCGGCACGCTCGCGCGCAGCCTCCTGGTGTAGGGGTCTTGCGGCTCGTCGAGCACACGGGCCGTCGGCCCGCGCTCGACGACCCGGCCGCGGTACATGACGATCGCGTGATCAGTGAGCTGGCGGACGACCGCGAGATCATGGCTGATCAGGACGTAGGAGACGGCAGTCTCGTCGCGGATGTCGGCTAGCAGGTTCAGCACCTGCGCCTGGATGGACACGTCAAGTGCGGCGACAGACTCGTCCAGGATCAGGACGCGCGGCTCGGCGGCGAGCGCACGGGCGATTGCGACCCGCTGCCGCTGACCGCCGGACAAGGTCCGCGGCAGCGAGCGCGCCTGCCTCGCATCAAGCCCGACCAGGTCGATGAGCTCGGTAACCCGGCTACGGCGCCGGTCAGCAGGCCAGTCGTGATGGAGCCGGAGCGCTTCGCTGACCGCGTCCTCAGCGGTCTGCCGCGGATCAAGGCTCGTGTAGGGATCCTGGAACACGATCTGAACTTCGCCGCCGCGGCGCCGCCGGTCACGGGCCGAGCGAGCTGGCCGGGACCTGTCGGCACCGCAGGCGGTGATCGTCCCGCCGGTGGGGTGCTCCAGTCCGACGATCATCCGGGCGATCGTGGTCTTGCCCGAGCCGGACTCTCCGACGATGGCCATCGACTCCGCTGGCTGGACCGTGAAGCTGACGTCTTCGACGGCCACGAGGCTGCCGAACTCCTTGCGCAGGCTGGTGACGGCCAGCACCGGCGCGTGTGAGTCCGAGCCGGGCGAGTCGGGCAGCAGCGTCTCACTCATGTGACACCGTCAGCTGCCCGCGCAGCTCGGCTGCCCTGACGCACCGCGAGAGACCGCCGTCGAGCGCGGTCAGTCCCGGCACGCCTGCCCGGCACGCGTCGCTGGCATGCGGGCAGCGTGGCGCGAAGGCGCACTCGTCGGCTGGCGCCTCGAACGCGGAGAGCGGCCGGCCGGGGATAGCCCGCAGCCTGGCGGTGGTCCGCGCGATATCTGGCCGCGCCGCCGCCAGCGCGGCGGTATAGGGATGCAGCGGGTCGTCATGCAGCAGTTCCGAGCTGCGTACCTCGACGATCTGCCCGGCATACATCACGACGGTCCGGTCGCAGATGGCCGCGGCTAGCTCCAGGTCATGGGTGATGAACAACATGGCCAGGCCGTACTCGCGGCGCAGTTCGTCCAGGATGGCCATGACCTCGGCTTGCGTGGTCACATCGAGCGCGGTCGTCGGCTCATCGGCAAGCAGCAGCCGCGGATCAGTGAGCAGCGCGGCCGCGATCATGACCCGCTGGAGCATGCCGCCGGACAGTTCATGCGGGTACTGCCGCATGCGCCGCTCTCCGTCATCAATGCCCACCTGGGCGAGCATGTCGAGCGCGCGCATCTGGGCGTACCTAGGCGGGACGCCGAGGTTCGTGCGCATCGCCTCGGTCATGAAATCGCCGATGCGGCGGACCGGATTCACGTGCGCACGGGGATCCTGGAAGATCATCGCGACTTTCGTACGGAAGGCCCGGAGGTCGGCCCCCGCAAGCTCGCTGACATCTCTGCCGCTGCACCGGATCTGGCCGTCGACCTCTGCGCCGCCGGGGAGCAGCCGGTCGATCGCGCGAGCCGTCATGGACTTGCCCGAGCCGGACTCGCCGACCAGCCCGACCGCCTCGCCGGCCCGCACAGTGAGCGAGACATCGCGGAGCACCGCCCGCTTGACGCCGCCGACCGGCAGCCGCACGGTCAGGCCGTCGACTTCGAGCAGCGGCGCCGCTGCTGGCCCGTCGCTGGCCGTCAGTGCCCCGGCCGCCCCCTCCGCGGTCGGGACGTTCGCGTCCTGGTCGCTAGCCGTCACCTGGCGACCGCCTGCCGCTGCCGGACCTGCGCCTGCGGCACCTGAGGTTGCTGGAGCCGTGTCTGCTGGGCCTGCGCTTGCTGGAAGAGGCGCTCGCCGAGGACGTTGAAGGCGATGACGACGCCGACGATGCACAGGCCGGCCGAGAGCGCCGGCAGCGGATAGCCCTGCAGGATCCCGGGCTGGTTCTCCGAGATCATGACGCCCCAGTTGGGCGCGGGCGGCTGCACGCCCAGTCCGAGGAAGGAGATCGCGGCAAGGTCGACCATCGCCCAGCCGAACATGATGGTGGCCTGCGCGACGATCAGCGGCAGCATGTTCGGCACGATGTGCCGCAGGCAGATAGAAGTCGCCGATGAACCCTGCACTTCGAGCGCGGCCACGTACGGCTGCCCGCGTTCCTTCAGCGCGGCGCCGCGCAGCACCCGGGCGACATACGGCATGTAGGCGATGGCCAGCGCCACTGAAGCCGCGGTCAGGCCGGCCCCGAACACCGCGGCCGCAAGCACCGCGAGCAGGATGCCGGGGAACGCGAACAGGATGTCCAGGCCGGAGGAGATGACGGTGTCGGCCAGTCCCTGCCGCCAGGCCGCGACGACCGCGATCACGGTCCCGAGCGCCATTGCGCCGGCGACCACCGCCAGCGGCCCGAGCATCGACGACTGCGCGCCGGCCATCAGCCGGGACAGCACGTCGCGGCCCGCGAAGTCGAAGCCGAGCAGGTGCCCGCCCACCGGCCCGACCCACGTCATGTTCAGGTTCGGCAGCACCGGGCTGTACGGGGCGACGAACGGGCCGATGATCGCGAGGATCGTGGCGGCGAGGATGACGGCTGCCGAGATCATCCCGGCAACCCCGGTACCGCGCAGCAGGCTTGCCGTCCTCATTGCGCCCTGCTCCCGAGTGAGACGCGCGGGTCCAGCACCGCGTACAGGACGTCGACCAGCGCGTTGATCAGGACGAACGCGGCGACCAGGACGAGCGAGATGCCCTGGACCACGGCCAGGTCCTTCGACTCGGCCGCCTGCACCAGGTACGCGCCAAGGCCGTTGAGGCTGAACGCCGTCTCCACCACTGCGGCGACGGCAATGAGCGACGCGATCGTGATGCCGGAGACGGTGGCGATCGGGATCGCCGCATTACGCAGGATGTGGCGGCGGACGAGCAGTCGCGACGGGATCCCGCGGCTGATCGCGGTCTGTACGTGCTCGCGATCGGACTCCTCGCGAACCGCGGCCCGCGTCACGCGCGAGACGATCGCGATCGACGAGAAGGCAAGTGCGACAGCCGGGAGCGTGAAGTGCTGCACGCTCGACCAGAAGCCCGCGCCATTGCCGAGTGCCGGGAACCAGCCCAGCTTGACGGAGAAGACCAGCACGAGGACGATCGCGGCCACGAAGGACGGCACTGCCGCCGATACCGCCGTGGAAACCAGCACGCTGGTATCGGCCAGGCCAGGGCGCAGCGCCGCGAAGATTCCGCTGCCGATGCCGATGACCAGGATGATCAGCGCGGCGTACAGGACGAGCCCGGCTGTCGTCCAGATGCGCGCCCCGATGACCGAGGAGACGTTCTCCTGCAGCGTGATGGACAGGCCCAGGTTCCCGTGCAGCGCGTTGTCCAGCCAGTACCAGTACTGGGTCAGGAACGGCTGGTTGAGGTGATAGCGCTGCTCGAGCACGTGCATGGCGCTCGCGGGCAGGGCCCGTCCGCCCGACAGCGCCGAGATCGGGTTCCCCGGCGCCAGGTACAGCGCGCCGAATATCACGAAGCTCGCGATGAGCAGGCTGGCCAGGAGCATGGCCAGCCTGCGAGCGAGGAACCGCCATCGCATCGGCTAGCCCTTGCCGCCAAGGCTGTCGGCCCACGGCGCGAACATGTACGAGAACGAGGCGACAGCTCCGGTCAGGCTCTTGCTCAGCATCAGGATGTTGGTGGGTTGCACGTCCGGGATCCACGGCAGCAGCGTCGCCGCCATCTGCTCTGCCTTCGCCACGAGGGCCGCGCGCTTGTCCGGATCTGCCGTGCCGCGCGCCTGCTCCAGCAGCGATGTCAGCTGCGGGTTGTCGAACTTGTCGTAGTTCTGCGAGGCGCCCGGCAGCACGATCGTGGCCAGCAGGGCCGCTGGATCCGCATAGTCGCCGTAGTTCACCGTGATGAATCCGTCGACGCCCTGCCGCGCCTGCGCGCTGGTGAAGAAGTTGATGTAGTCCTGCGCGGAGACCGACTTGAGCACGACCTTCAGCCCGATGGCCTCGGCCGCCTGCTGGTACGCCGCGGTGACCGTCGCAATGCTGGTGAGCTGGCTCGAGGTGCCGATGGTGATCGTCTGGCCGGTCACGCCGGCTGCCTTGGCAAGCGCCCGCGCCTTCGCCAGGTCCTGGTTCAGCACTGGCGAGGAGTTGTAGGCCGCGTCGAAGACAGAGGTCCCGTAACCGAACGTTCCGGGATTGGCCAGCCAGCGCGGCATCAGTGCCGCGCCCTGGTAGACGTTGCTGATGATGGCGTGCCGGTCGAGCGCGAGGGAGAGCGCCTGCCGCACCTTGGCGTTGGCCAGCGGCCCGGTGGTCGCGGACACGATGAACGCGTCGGTGGACTGGCCAGGCCCCTGGTAGACCTTGACGGCGCTGCTGCGCTCAAGCTGGCTCAGGGCCGGATCGCCGAAGTAGTACGAGCCCTGGATCGCCCCGGTCAGCATGCCGGAGTTGAACGACGCGGCATCCGGCACGCCCTTGATCACGATCTGCTTGACCAGCGGCTTGACCGCAGGATTCCAGTAGTGCGGATTCACGACCGCGGTCACGCCTGCGCCCGCCGTCCACGACTTGAACTCGTATGCGCCGGTGCACATGATGCCGCCGGCCGGCGTTCCGTAGTTCTTGCCTTCCTTCACCGCATAGCTCTTCTGGATGACGACGCCAGCCATCGACGAGAGCTCGCCCTCGAGCCAGTAGTCGGGCTGCTTCAGCGTGATCGTCACCTGGCCAGGACCGGTCGCGTCGATGGACCGGACGCGGTCGAAGACGGCGCCGTAGAAGCCGCCATAAGCCGGGTTCATCTGCCTGTCCAGGCTGTAGACGACATCGGCGGCGGTGACGTGGCTCCCGTCCCAGAAGGTCACCCCCGGCCGCAGCGTGAACACGAGCCTGGTCGGGGATGGATTGGCGACGGTCGCCAGGCCAGGCCCGATCGAGCCATCCGGCGCCTGGCGCAACAGCGACTCGCACATCAGCGAGATCGCGGTGTTCTCCGGGTAGTCGAAAGCGAAGATCGGGTCGAGCGAGTTGACGTCCCGGTAGACGGCCCACGTGACGGAGGGCACTGGACTCGTCCCGGCCGCGGTAGTCGTGACCAGGCCCTTTGTGGGCGAGACATCGCCTGCTGCGGTACCTGCGGAGATCGAGCGCCCGCACGCCGAGGCCATCAGCATGCCTGCTGTCGCGATGGCCGCGACCGCCGTGATCTGCCTTACCCGGCTCATCGTTCCTCCCGAAGGGCGTGACGTATCTGGTCGGTCCTGGCCGGCGACTGCGCCCTGTTGCTACCGCTGAGCACCCAAAGTCTCCCTTTGTCCGGGAACTTGCCCGGTACTCAAGCACTTGACAAAATCGTTGTCAACGCCTTGGACTAAAATGTGTCAAAAGCGAACTGATACCGTCACGGCAGGCGCCGCAGCACGCAGATCACACGAGGAAGGACACAGATGGCAGTGGAGGCGACCCCGCCCCCGGGAGTGCCGGCGCTCCGGCGCGGTCTGCGGCGCGGGACGCTGACCAGCGACATGATCCTGGCCGAGAGCCTGCGA
>Ga0335073_10007345_pt1 | contig 15450 bp, 11 predicted proteins | sample Lox_Sample_22_FD_207093 | JGI IMG/M metagenome (GOLD analysis project Ga0335073, IMG submission 207093) | Soil microbial communities from Loxahatchee National Wildlife Refuge, Florida, United States - Lox_Sample_2.2 | ecosystem: Environmental > Terrestrial > Soil > Wetlands | place: USA... | reverse complement strand
GCTCGGTCCTCGCGGCGCCGGCCGGCAGGTCGCCCGCGGGAGCCCACACCCGCCAGTCCGCGCCGCGCCGCCAGGCCAGCGGGGCCGGGCGCTCGCGTCCGCTGGCCGTGCCGACCGCGCCGGGCACGCCGCGCAGGATCGCGTCGGGCGAGCCGCTGGCCAGCACGCTCCCGGCCTCGAGCAGCACCACGGACGAGGCCCGGGCCGCCTCGTTGACGTAGGTGGTGGCCACGGCGATGGCGGTACCCTGCGCGGCGGCGCCGGAGATCAGCCGCCACAGCTCGGCCCGGCTCACCGGGTCCACGCCGGTGGTCGGCTCGTCGAGGACCAGCATCTCGGGCGAGTGCAGCAGCGCCAGGCCGACGGCCAGCTTGCGCTGCATGCCGCCGGACAGCTGCCCGCCGAGGCGGTCCCGGGCGCCGGCCAGGCCGATGCGCTCAAGCATCTCCGTTTCCCTCCGCCCGCGCCGGGCGCCGGGCAGCCGGTATGCCCCGGCGGAGAAGTCGAGGTTCTCCTGGACGGTCAGGTCCGCGTACAGCCCGGCGGTGGCCGGCACGTACCCGGTGCGCTCCTTGGCCGGGCGGCGCACGGTCCCGGCCCGGGGCTCCACGAGCCCGACGAGCGCCCGCATGCAGGTCGACTTGCCCGCGCCGTCGCCGCCGACCACGACGGTGACCCGGGACGGCTCGACCGGCACCGACACCGAGTCCAGGGCGACCCGCCGCCCGAAGCTGACCCGGACGTCCCGCAGGCCCCAGCTCCCCTGGTCCGCCTCCGCCTCCGCGCTTCTGGCGCCGCTCATGCCGTGACCGACTCGCCGACCCGGGCCTCGCCGCCCTCGGTGCCGGGGCCGCTGCGGGCGCGGCGGGTGCCCGGGGCGAGGTCGCGGCGGAACCGGACGATGGCCAGGCCGAGCACCACGACGGCCAGCACGGCGAGCAGCATGAGCGGCTGCCACAGGGCGGTGATCGGCGTCGCTTTCAGCATCACGCCCCGGCTGATCTGGATGAAGTAAGTCAGCGGCAGCACCCAGGAGATCCAGCGCACGCCCGCCGCCATCGACGCCACGGGGAAGATCAGCCCGGACAGCAGCACCTGCGGCAGCAGGATCATGAACGCAAGCTGGATGGCCTGCCCCTGATTCTGCGACACGGTCGAGATCAGCACGCCGATGCCGAGCGTGACCAGCAGGAACAAGGCGGCGCCGAGAGCGAACGTGCCGACGTTGCCGGTGAACGGCACGTGGAACACGCCCATCCCGACCAGGATGATCAGCACCAGGTCGACCGCGGCGACCATCAGGTAGGGGGCGATCTTGCCCGCGATCACGTCCCGGGCACGCAGCGGCATCACCGCAAGCTGCTCGATCGTGCCGGTCTGCCGTTCCCGGACCACGCCGAGGCTGGTGATGAGCGTGCCGATGAAGACCAGGATCAGGCCGGCCAGGCCGGGGACCATCACCCACGAGGTGGTGAGCCTGGGGTTGTAGAGGATCTGCACGCTGACCGCCGGGGCGCTCCCGGCCGCGGCGCCGGCGGGCAGCATCTTGGCCAGCGCGCCCTCGGCCGTGAGCACGGACAGCAGCTGCGACCCGTCCATCAGCACCCGGACGCCCGGGCCGCCGGTCACGACCGCGACGATCGCCTGGCCGTCCTGCAGCCGCGCCTGCGCGGTGGCCCGGCCGGCCGTCGCGTCTATCTCGGTCACGTCGAACGGGGCGTGCAGCCGGGCGGCCGCCTGGGCGGCCTGCGGCCCGACCACCACGGTCGGGATCGTGTTCACGTTGAAGCTGGCCGCGTAGCCGAACACGACCAGCAGCAGGACCGGGAGCACGATCATCATCGCCACCGTGCGGCGGTCCCGACGCAGCTGCCGGAACTCCTTGGCCACCATCGCCCACATGCGGGCCTCCCGCGGGAGAGAATTCAACAGCTGATGAAGTCTACGGCTGTTGATTTTCCATGTCAAGCAATGGGCGGTTGCGTGGCGGTAGCCGGCGTTGCGTTATCATCCAGGAGTTTTTCCCTGACCTGCGAGAACCCCGGGGCCGCGCGTGCGCGTATTCGACAACAACTGGATGCAGATCGAGGAGTACCTGCGGCGAGACGACCGGATCGTGCTGCCGACCGGGTCGACCGAGCAGCACGGCTACCTCTCGCTGGGGACCGACGCGATCCTGGCCGAGCGGGTGGCGGTCGAGGCTGCCGAGCCGCTCGGCATCCCGGTGCTGCCGGCGCTCCCGTTCGGTATGGCTCCCTACTTCGCCGCGTTCCCCGGCAGCATGAGCCTGCGGATGACCACCTATATCGAGGTGCTGCGGGACCTGCTCGACGGCCTCGCCGCCCAGGGCTTCGGTCGCATCGCGATCATCAACGGGCACGGCGGCAACGCCCCGGTGACCGGGTTCATCCGGGAGTGGATCTGCCAGCCGCGGGCGGAGCGGGTGCAGGTCCTGTTCCACAGCTGGTACAACGCGCCGCAGACGGCGGCCGCAGGCGACCAGTTCGACCGGGATCAGATGCACGGAGGCTGGGTGGAGAACTTCGCGTGGACCCGGGTGGCGGGCGTCGACCCGCCGTCCGAGGCGAGGCCGGTCATTCCCCGAGAGCTCGCCGCGCAGTTCGACCCGGGGCAGATGCGTGCCGCGGCGCCGGACGGGGTGCTCGGCGGCGCCTACGCGCGGCCGGACGCCGACATGCAGGTCGTATGGGACGCCGGGGTGGCCGAGGTGCGGGCGCTGCTCGAGAAGGGATGGGTCCGATGAGCGGGAGCCTGGCCGGGCGGACCGCGGTGGTGACCGGCACCGCGCACGGTATCGGCGCCGCGATCGCGGAGGCGCTGCGCGGCGACGGGGCGTCGGTGTTCGGCATAGACAAGGACGACGTCGACGTCACCGACCCGGCGGCGGTCGAGGACTTCTTCGCCGGGGCCGGCAACGTCGACATCCTCGTCAACTGCGCCGGGGGCGTCTGCGGCCAGGTCGGCCACCCGATCGAGCGGGTCTCCCCCGTCGCCTGGTTCGCGGTCGTGAACGCGAACCTGACCAGCGCGTTCCTGTGCACCCGGGCGGTCGCGCCCGGGATGAAGGAGCGCCGCTGGGGCCGCATCGTCAACATCTCATCGGCGGCCGGGCTGACCGTCAGCAAGACCGGGATCCAGGCCTACACCAGCGCGAAGGCGGGCCAGATCGGCTTCACCCGGCAGATGGCCAAGGAACTCGGGCCGTTCGGCATCACGGTCAACTGCATCGCGCCCGGCTTCATCCGCTCCAACCCGACGACCGAGCGGCAGTGGGAGAGCTACGGCGAGGAGGGCCAGCGGCACCTGATCGACGGCATCGCCACCCGGCGGCTGGGCGACCCGGCGGACATCGCCAACGGCGTGCAGTTCTTCGTGTCCGAGCGGTCCGCCTGGGTCACCGGGCAGACCATCGCGATTGACGGCGGCAGTGCTCTCCTTTGATCCCGGCGACGCCGGGTACCTGCGCGAACTCAGCGAGTACGTCGCGGTGCCGAGCGTCAGCCGGGACGCCAGCCCGCAGACCATGCGCGCCGCCGCGCAGTGGCTGGCAGGCCAGCTCGCGTTCGCCGGCCCGCGCCTGGTCGAGACCGAGGGCCACCCCGTGGTGCGCGCCGACTGGCTCGGTGCCGACGGGGCGCCGACGATACTGGTCTACGGGCACTACGACGTGCAGCCGACGGGCTCGCCGGACGAGTGGGAGTCGCCCCCGTTCGAGCTGACCGTGGACGGCGACGTCGTCCGGGGCCGCGGCGCGACCGACGACAAGGGCCCGGTCCTCATCGTGCTCAAGGTGGCCCAGGCCTTCCTGGCCCAGGAGGGCCGGCTCCCGCTCAACGTCAAGTTCATGTTCGAGGGCGAGGAGGAGATCGGCAGCCCGCACCTGGCGGCGTTCGTGCGCGAGCACGCGGCGGACCTCGCGGCCGACCTGGTCATCTCGGCCGACGGGGCGATGTGGCGGCCGACCGAGCCGTCGGTGTCGGTCGCGTCCAAGGGCCTGGTCTCGATGGACATCGTCGTCGAGGGCGCCGACACCGACCTGCACTCGGGGCGCTACGGGGGGACGGTCCCCAACCCGCTGCACGAGCTGAGCCAGATCGTGGCCAGCCTGCACCGCGCGGACGGGACGGTCGCCGTCGACGGCTTCTACGACGGCATCCCCCCGCTGACCGCCGGGCGGCGCCGCGAGATCGCGGCGATCCCGTTCGATGAGGCGGAATTCCTCGGCGGCCTCGGCCTCGCCGAGGGCCGCGGCGAGGCCGGGTACAGCACGCTGGAACGACTCTGGGAGCGGCCGACGCTCGAGGTCAACGGCATGCAGGGCGGCGGGAAGTACACGGTGATCCCGCATACCGCCGTGGCCCACGTGTCTTGCCGCCTGGTGCCCGGCCAGGAACCCGGCCACGTGATCGAATCCATCGTCGCGCACGTCCGATCGCAGCCGGCGCCGGGCGTGCGGGTCGCGGTGCGCGTCGACGAGGCACGCGTGCCCGCCTACACGATCCCCTCGGGCCATCCGGCCATCCGCGCCGCGACGGCCGCGCTCGAGGAGGTATACCCCGGTCAGCACGTGCTCGAGGCGTGCATACCGGGGACACTCCCGGCCACGGCGCTGTTCGAGGAGGTGCTCGGGGTCAAGACGCTGTTCTTCTCGTTCTCGACCGCCGACGAGAAGCTGCACGCGCCCAACGAGTTCATGCGCATCCGCAGGCTGCGCGAGGGCATGCGGGCGTGGGAGCAGCTGTGGCGCCTTCTGGCCGATGGCCCGCACCGCCTGGCCCCGGCCGGAGGCACCCGTGGCTGAGGACCGTCCCTATCCCTACCTGACGCCGGGCACCGACTACCCCGTCTTCGAGCTGGCTCCCGAGTTCGGCAGGGTCCCGGCCTACGCCGGCGCCCTGAACCCGGAGCAGGAGCAGCGAGCGCAGCGGCTGCTCCGGGACAGCATCGTGATCAGCCTGCACGACCATCCCGTGCGTTTCCCGCTGCGCATGGAGGAGACCCCGGACTTCTACCGCACCGGGCGCCAGCACGCCGGCTACGCCGGCCTGGCGGCATCGGGCATGACGGTCGTGTTCGACAACATGATGGACGGCACGGCGTGCGTGACCGGGCACGCTCCGTGGCGGTGGGACGACATCATCACCGACCTCGGCATGCGCCAGGCCGACCTGGCCCACCAGCGCGGCGCGGTGGCGGTGCGCACGCTGGCCGACATCGACGAGGCGCACCGCTCCGGGCGGGTGGGGCTGGTGTTCGGGCTCGAGGCGGCCACGCCGATCGAGAACGAGATCGACCGCCTCGACGTGCTGTACGGTCTCGGGCTCCGGCAGATCGGCATCGCCTACTCCGACGCGAACTCGCTGGGCAGCGGGCTCGGCGAGGACCGCGACGGCGGCCTCACCGCGTTCGGGCGGCGGGCGGTCGCCCGCATGAACAAGCTGGGCCTGGCCATCGACGTGTCCCACTCTTCGGACCGCACCACCCTGGATGTGTGCGAGGTGAGCGAGCGCCCGGTGCTGATGACCCACGCGGGCGCCCGGGCCGTGTGGGATACCGCCCGGATGAAGCCCGACGACGTGCTGCGCGCGGTCGCCGCCACGGGGGGCGTGATCGGGATGTCGGCCGCGCCGCACACCACGCTGTCGGCCGCGCATCCCCGGCATTCGATCGACTCGGTCATGGACCACTTCCGCTACTGCGCGGACCTGGTCGGCATCGAGCACGTCGCGTTCGGGCCGGACACGCTCTACGGCGACCACGTCCAGCTGCACCGGATCTTCGCCCACCTGCTCGGCATCGCGCGGGTCAACCGCGGGCCCGCCTACGAGCCGGTTCCGTACGTCGACGGGCTGGAGAACCCCACCGAGAACTTCGCCAACATCTGCGGGTGGCTGGTACGCCGCGGCTTCGACGACGACGCGATCCGCGCGGTCATCGGCGGGAACATCTACCGGGCGCTGCAGTCCATCTGGATCGGCTAGCCAACCAGGTAGTCGCCGACCGCGGCCAGCAGCAGGGAGCTGCGCATCGCGCTCGTCCGCACGCTCGCCCCGCGCCGCGGCCTGCGCCGCAGCCACCGCGACCGTGGCGCGATCTTGCTGGCCTGCACCAGCAGCGACATGCCCGTCCCGATCAGCGCCCAGCCGATCGCCTGCAGGTCGGCGCCGGGCAGGTCGTCCAGCAGGGTCTGCCGGATCTGCGCCAGGCCGTCCGCCATCGACTCGCGGAACTCCCGCCGCAGCTCTGCCGGGTCCGCCGCCGCGGACCCGGCGGGCTGCCCGGCGAACTCGGCGTAGACCGCCGACATCTCGCAGGCGGCCAGCTCCGGGCCGATGCGGACAAACCCGGCCTCCGGGCCGGCGGCCGGGGCACCGGACGCCACCAGCGCCTCACCCACCCGGCTGGCCAGGATCATCGAGGTGCGCTCACCGCCCCTGTCCTGCAGCCCGGCCCACGGGCCGCCCTGGCCGGCGGCCGGGAACAGCATGGCCGTGACCGCGAGAATGCCCCAGCCCAGCTGCCGCGGGTCGGCGCCGGGCAGTTGCTCGGTGAGCCACCGGGCGATCGCGGAGCCGTAGCCGATCGGCTCGCCGACCGCGGCCTGGTGCCGGTCGAACTCCCGTTGTAGCTCCTCGCGGCTGACCCGCAGCCGCTCGGAAGGATTAACGCCCATACCCGACGATATCCGACAAATAGCGTTACCTCCCGAGGGGAGCATCGCCTAACGCCTCCCCTGTCTGCCCGACCGCCTCGGCCAGGGCGACCGGCCCGGTCCCGGACGGCGGCTTCGGCTCCCGGGCGGCCGGCGGCTGGTCGTGCCGGCCGCTGATCAGCTCCTGGATGCGGATCTTGGCCCGGATCACGGGCTGCCGCAGGCGCCGTTCGCGGCGGTCGGCCCGGGCGAGCTTGCCCGGACGGCGCCGGTAGCGCCAGCGCGCCCACGGCGAGCCGGGCCGGGCCAGCCGGAAGGCGCCGACGATGAACACCAACGGCACGAACAGGCCGAAGAGCCCGGTCCAGATCTTGCCCTTGAGCAGCGTGACCGACGCCAGCAGGAACAGCACCGCCACCGCCACGTGGAGCGTCACGACCGCGCCCGGCGTGGCGGGCAGCAGCCGCTGGTAGTCGGCCACGTTCTTCACCCCGACCGGGGTGACCCCGAGCAGCAGCAGCGCGGTCACGCCGGCGGCGACGAACACCGCGTCGACCGACACCCGTCCCTCGTTGGTCCAGTAGACGTCGCGCAGGTGCAGGATGAGCGCGAACTCGTCGAGGACCAGCGCCATGCCGAGCCCGAACACGGCGGCCGCCGCCGACCGCCAGCCCGGCGAATAGAGCGGCGCGGCGAGCTGGGCGACCCCGCCGACTCCCATCAGCACCACGCCGAACACCATGTGGTGCACGTGCACGTCGCCGGCCACCACATCTCCCGGCCACCAGCGGACCCGGGCGCGGATGAGGCGGACCGAAAGCCGGATGAAGCCAAAGCACAGCACGAAAGCCACGAAGAAGCAGAACAGCGGCAGCCGGCCGGTATGCACGATTTGCTGCTGGAACCAACCGGACATGTTTACCCCTAGCTGGCTGGCCGCCCCCGAGCTCAGGTAACAAAAACTTGCACTACTAAGTCTTGCCTACCCGAAACACTGCCCGCTAGCTATCCGCTACCGGAAGTACACGTCCGCGTCGCTGATCGCGATCGGGCGCCCGCCGGTGCAGCGGCGCCGCTGGCGGGCCTACGATGATGTGCGCGGCGGCCGGCCAGCCGGTTCACGAGGCGCCGCTCCCGGATCAGGGCAGCAGCCAGCGGGCCCGTTTCGGGATCGAACATCAGAGAACGACGATCATGCCTGATGAATACGGAATACGATACGGCAGCGTGACTGAGCCTAGCCACGCCGCGGAGCCACTGCCCCGGCGCGGGGACCCGCTGCCACAGCGCGAGAACCCGCTGCCCCGGCGGGAAGAACCGCTGGCGCAGCGCGGCGACCCCCTGCCCCGGCGCGACCCCCAGCCCCGGCCCGGCGACCCCTTGGCGCAGCGCGGCGAGCCCCTGCCCCGCCGCGGAGACCCCCTGCCCCGCCGCGGCGACCCCCTGCCGCAACGCGGCGACCCCCTGCCCCGCCGCGGCGACCCGCTGCCCCGCCGCGGCGACCCGCTGCCGCAACGCGGCGACCCCCTGCCGCAGCGCGGCGAGCCCCTGCCCCGCCGCGGAGACCCGCTGCCGCAACGCGGCGAGCCGTCGCCGGGCGGCCAGGAGGCGCTGCCGCGCCGCACCGGCCGGACCCGCAGGTCGGGCCGGCACCGCAGCCCGCACCGGCTGACCCTCCCCTCCGACGCCCCCACGCTCCTGCTTGCCGTGCCGGGCAGCGCGACAGCGGCCAGCGACGCGATCAGCGAGGCGATCGCCGAGGCCGCCAGGTCGTCCTGCCAGGGCGCCGACGTCCGGGTGGCGTACCTGGAGGGCACCGAGCGGCGGCTCGATGAGGCACTGGCCGCCTTCGGTCAGGGACCATGGCTCGCCCAGGCCGTCGTGGTCCCGCTGCTGGCCGGCCCGCAGCCCCGCGCCGACGCCGCCCTGCACCAGGCGGTCGCCTCCGCGACGGGCGAGGTCATGGTCGCCGAGCATCTCGGCCCCCATCCGCTGCTGGCGGAGGCGCTGCACGCGCGCCTGGCCCAGGTGGGCCTCGCCCGCGAGAGCCGGGCCCGCGGCCTGTCCATCAGCACCGCCGCGAACGGGGTCCTGGTGCTGGCCGACCGCGGAGACGACGCCGTGCGGGCGGCCGGAGTCGCCGCGGTCCTGCTGGCAGGCCGGCTGGCCGCCCCGGCCGTTCACGCCTCGATCGACGACCCGCAGGGCATCGCCGCCGCGGTCGCGCGGCTGCGCGACATGGGCGCGTCGCGGGTGGGCATCGCCCCGTGCGTGATCGGGCCGGAGACCGATCCCAGGGAACTCGACGCGGTGGGCGCCGCGACCGGCGCGCTGATCGCCCCGCCGCTCGGCGCCCACCCGGCCGTCGCCCAGCTGGTCGCGATGCGCTACGGCGCCGCGCTGGTCGGCCTGCCCGCGGCCGACAGTTCCCTGGGCTGACGGCGCCGGTCCCGGGCGGAGTGCCCCGGCCGGCGGCCGCGCCCGCCGCCGTGCCCGAACCGCCATTCCGGCCACCGGAACAGCCCATTGACAACCGGGATGGCGCTGCGCTGAGCTTCGTACGGACGCGGGCGCCGCCGCGGCGGGAAGAGTCCTGCGCAGTCCCCGCCCGTCCCGGATCCGCTGTTTCCTTCGAACGTGGCTGTGTAGATCACCCAGAGAGGGGTGGGCGGCAGTGACCGAATGGGATGCGACGTCGTACGAGGGCAAGGACACCATCCTCCGCGTTGTCCGCAACGAGGCGGAGCGGCTGTTCGAGATGGCCGAACAGCCTGGCGCCTGGGAAGCCCCGACGGCCTGCGAGGACTGGAGGGTCAAGGACATAGTCGGTCATCTCATCGACACGACCGAGGGCTACTTCGCCGCCTTCGAGACCGCGCGCAGCGGCGCCGAGGCCCCGGCCGCCTACGGGCTGCCCGGCATGCACGAGCGGGCGGGCGCGCAGGCGATGTCGTTCGGCGACCTGCCTCAGGCGGAGACGATGGACCGGGTCCGGGCCGACCTGGACAAGATGATGGGAATCCTGGAGCCGCTGACGGCGCAGGAGTGGACCGGTCTCATGGTCCCGCACTTCTACATGGGGCCGCTGCCGGCCTTCTTCTACGCCGCGGGCCAGCTCATGGACTACGGGGTGCACTCCTGGGACATCCGCCAGGGCACCGGGCAGGCGCACGGCATGTCGGGAGATGCCGCCGACCTGCTGGTGCCGTTCATGTTCGTGCTCTGGCAGTCGACGATCAAGCCGGACGCCGACCTGAGCCCGTTCACGATCGGGGTCCGGGTTACCGGGCGCAACGCCGGGGAGTACCGGATCTCGATCAGCGACCAGGGCATGCAGTACGAGGCGGGCAGCGTGGACGACCTCCCCGCGGTCCTGGATTTCGACGCCGCCAGCCTGGTTCTGACCACGTTCGGCCGCAGTAACTCGGGCACGGTCCGGGGGGACGCGAACCTCGCCGACCGTTTCCTGAACCTCTTCTACCGGATCTAGCCGCGATATTCATGATCCCGGAGCATTGCGGCCAATTCCGCGGTGCTCCGGATTCATGGAAACCCGCCTTTTGCCGGCCGGCCGAAGTCGCCTAGCCAGGACGGCTGACCGTCCCTGAAAGCTCCCGGCCGGCCGGAGAACCCTGCGCGCGAGCGCTACCGGCTGGCGCAGCCGAACGGCGCGTGCACCTCCGCGGCCTGCTGCCAGCGCAGCTGAACCGCGAGCTCACCGGCGGTCGGGGCGTGCACCGAGAAGGCCGGGGCACCCTGATGGTAATTCTGAATAAACCCGCCCCGGCGGCACGCATGCCAGCCGGTCTGCGGGCTCGTCCAGATCCGCCAGCCTGGAAACAACTCCCCGAGCGCCTCCACGCCGGCATCCGCGAGCACGGCCACGCACATGCCGCGCCACCCCCTCCCCAATCATGGCGACACAGCCACGATTTGTTCTTACCAGAGGATCCGCTGAATGCGAAAGTGCTTCTCGCTAATGTCGCAGTGTAAGCGGCGCCATTGTGGCATCTGTCCGGTGGATACCGGACAGATCGTCCGGCCTACACCGCACGAAATACGAGAAGCGCCAGGTCATCTGTTGGCGGATCCGATCCGAACTCGCGGACCGCGCGCTGGATCCTGGCCACGACCGAGCCGGCGTTCAGGTCCGGGCACTCGCCGAGCAGGCGCCGCAGCCCGTCGTCGTCGTCGAGCAGCCGGTCACCCGACCGGCGCTCGGTCACGCCATCGGTCACGCACAGGAGCACGTCCCCGCGGAACAGGCGGACCATGTTCTGCTCGAACGTGACCCCGTCCAGCACCCCGAGCAACGGCTGCGAGTCGGTCACCGTCTCCACGCCCCCGGCGCGGCGCAGGACCAGCGCCGGCGGATGCCCGGCGCACACCAGCGAGACGGTCGCGGCCTCCCCGGCCCCCGCCGCCGGCCTCAGCTCGCCGTGGATCAGCGTGATGAATCTCGCCCGGACACCCTCGTCCACGATGAGCGCGTTGAGCCGCTCGAGCACCGTCGGGACGTCATGCCCCTCCCGGGCCAGGATGCGCAGCGCGTGCCGGGTCAGGCCGGTCACCGCGGCCGCCTCCGGTCCCTTGCCGCACACGTCGCCGATGGCGAACCGCCAGCGGCCCGTCGTGGCCTCGAACACGTCGTAGAAGTCGCCGCCGACCTCGTTGCCCTCGCCCGCCGCCTCGTAGCCTGCGGCCAGCTCCATCCCCGGGATGTCGGGCAGCTCCGGCGGCAGCAGGCTGCGCTGCAGCGCGTTGTTGGCCTGCCGCTGTTCGGAGTAGAGCCTCGCGTTATCCATGGCCAGCGCGACCCGCCTGGTCAGGTCCTCGGCGAGGTCCACGGCCTCCCGGGCCAGCGCTCCCTCGCGCGGCCGCCCGATGATGAACACGCCCAGGCTGCGATCGCGCGCCACCAGCGGGAAGCACCACGCCGGGTCGGCGGCCAGCTCGGCGGCTGTCCCCGAACCCGGCCCTGGCGCGGGACCGGCCAGCGACCACCGCAGCGCGTCGTCGCCCGGCGCCAGCTCGGGCGGGGGGGCCTGGCCGAGCAGCGCCGTCAGGGCGTCGACCTGCGACTCGTCCGCATGCCAGACGTAGGCCGGCCGCAGCTCGCCGTCCTCGTCGGGCACCAGCGCGGCGCACCAGGCCGCGAGCCTGGGCACCACGAGCTGCGCCGCCAGGGCGATGGTCTTCTCCTGGTCGAGGCTCCCGGCCAGCAGGTCGCTGGCCTCGGCAAGGAAGCTGAGCCTGGCCCGGCGGACCCGGTCGTGCTCGGTCAGCCTGGCTCGCTCGAGCGGCAGCGCGACCTGGTCGGCCACCTGCTGCACCAGGGCCAGGTCCGCCTCGGCGAACCGGTCCGGTTCGGCGGCGGCGACCGCGAGCATCCCGGTGACCCGGCCCTCGGCCTGGAACGGGACGGTCAGCAGCGAGCGCAGCGGCTCGTTCTGGACCTGCGCGAGGTCTGCTCCCCGCTCGGCGAACTGGTTGTAGAGATCCACGAATGTCCGCATGCCGGGCGAATCGCTATCGTCCGCCCCGCCCCCGGCCGGCAGCTGGGACGCGCCGCGGCCGGCGGCGGCGCGCATGCGCAGCTCGCCATCCTCGTCGGCGATCAGCGCGTAGGCGGCATCCGCACCGACGGCCTCGCGGGCCAGCGTGACCGCATGGCCCAGCAGTTCGTCGTAGCTGAGCTGGAGCAGATCCCGGACGCCCGCGCCGGTCTCGGCGGATGTCGCCGCGTCCGGGCCCGGCCGCTCGGCGGACAGCGAGGCGGCCACGGCCGGCGTGATGGGCGGGTGGCCGTCGGACCCGGCGTCCGGGGCGAGCCGGAACCAGATCGCCTTGGCCGCCGCGGCGTAGGTGACGCCCCACGACGATGAGAGCGCCGCCGGCAGCAGCAGCCCGCGGCCGCTGGGCCGGTCGATGTCGGCGGCGGCACCCGGCGGGTCGGGGATCATGCGCGCCGGGTGCCGGTCCAGGACCGATACCTCCACGATGCCGCCGCTCATCCGGCAGGTCAGCTCCACCGGCGTCCCGGCGTGGACGATGGCGTTCGTGACCAGCTCGCTGGCCAGCAGCACCGCGTCGGTCACCCGGACGTCGGCGCCGGACAAACCCCAAGAAACCAGTGTGTCGCGGACAAAACTACGGGCGGTTCCTACCGCGGTGGGCTCGGGGTCAAAGTCCGCGGCAGCGCAGAGGTCCTGGTCTTCGTCCACGTGCCTTCCCGGGGCAAACGCTGCTGTTTGCAGCTGCCACCCCTTCCATCGTGGCAGACTCGAGACATTGACACATCGGGGAAGCGCAGTCCAGTCCCGCGGCTGCCAGGCCGAAAGACCGTGGTCAGGGCTTGAGGAGGGACACGCGATGACCGAGGCTACGGGTAGCACTCGTGTCACGCAGGAGAATGGAGCACGAGCGAGCAACGGCGCCCACGGCGGCGGCGTATCCGCGCCCGACGGCGCGGCCAGGTATTCCGAGGCCGACCTCGAACCGATCCGGGCCCGCCTGGCGGCGTTCGCCCGCGGTGACTTCCGCCCGGTCGCCGGGCCGCCCGATGACGGGCAGCCATCGTCCGACCCGGTGCTGGCCGAGATCATCGGGCTGGCCGACGAGGTCGGCGGCCGGCTCGCGTCGGTGACCTCGGAGGCCGACCAGACCGCGGCGCAGGTGCGCGACATCGCCCTGATCACCACGGCGGTGGCCCGCGGCGACCTGACCGGCAAGGTCACGGTCGAGGCGACCGGCGAGATGCTGCAGCTCAAGCAGACCGTCAACATGCTGGTCGACCAGCTGTCGGCGTTCGCCGGCGAGGTGACCCGGGTGGCCCGCGAGGTCGGCACCGAGGGCCGGCTGGGCGGCCAGGCCGAGGTGCGCGGCGTGTCCGGCGTGTGGAAGGACCTGACCGACAACGTCAACGTGATGGCCGGCAACCTGACCACCCAGGTCCGCAACATCGCCCAGGTGGCCACGGCCGTGGCCAACGGCGACCTGTCCAAGAAGATCGACGTGGACGCCCGCGGGGAGATCCTCGAGCTGAAGACCACGCTGAACACCATGGTCGACCAGCTGTCGGCGTTCGCCGACGAGGTGACCCGGGTGGCCCGCGAGGTCGGCACCGAGGGCCGGCTGGGCGGCCAGGCCTACGTCCGCGGCGTCTCCGGGGTCTGGAAGGACCTGACCGACAACGTCAACTTCATGGCCGGCAACCTGACCGGCCAGGTCCGCAACATCGCCCAGGTCACCACCGCGGTCGCCTACGGCGACCTCACCAAGAAGATCGACGTCGACGCCCGCGGCGAGATCCTCGAGCTGAAGACGACCATGAACACCATGGTCGACCAGCTGTCGGCGTTCGCCGACGAGGTGACCCGGGTGGCCCGCGAGGTCGGCACCGAGGGCCGGCTGGGCGGCCAGGCCCAGGTCCGCGGCGTCTCCGGGGTCTGGAAGGACCTGACCGACAACGTCAACTTCATGGCCGGCAACCTGACCGGCCAGGTCCGCAACATCGCCCAGGTGGCGACGGCCGTGGCCAACGGCGACCTGTCCAAGAAGATCGACGTGACGGCACGGGGCGAGATCCTCGAGCTGAAGACCACGCTGAACACGATGGTCGACCAGCTGTCGGCGTTCGCCTCCGAGGTGACCCGGGTGGCAAGGGAGGTCGGCAGTGAGGGGCGCCTCGGCGGCCAGGCGGAGGTGCGTGACGTCTCGGGTACCTGGAAGCGCCTGACCGAGAGCGTGAACGAGCTGGCCAGCAACCTGACCACGCAGGTCCGTGCCATCGCCGCCGTGGCCAGCGCGGTCGCCGAGGGTGACCTCTCGCAGTCGGTCGAGGTGGCGGCGCGCGGCGAGGTCGCCGAGCTCAAGGACAACGTCAACCTGATGGTCGCGAACCTGCGCGAGACCACCCGGGCCAACCAGGAGCAGGACTGGCTGAAGACCAACCTGGCCAGGATCGCCGGGCTGATGCAGGGCCACCGGGACCTGCTGGAGCTGGCCCGCCTGATCCTGGGCGAGCTGACCCCGCTCGCATCCGCCCAGTACGGCGCCATCTACCTGGCCGGCAACGCGGCCGACCCCCGCAGCGAGCGGCACGAGTTCACCCGCATCGCCACCTACGGCTTCATGAAGGGCGGGCTGACCAGCTTCGTGGCGGGCGAAGGGCTGGCCGGCCAGGCGGCCGTGGACCGCACCCCGATCCTGATCACCGACGTCCCGGCCGGCTACCTCAACGTCGGATCCGGGCTCGGCGAGGCACCGCCGATCAGCCTGGCCGTACTGCCGATCCTTTTCGAAGACCAGGTGCTCGGCGTGCTCGAGCTGGCCTCGCTGACCCGGTTCAGCGACGCGCACCTGGCCTTCTTCGACCAGTTCGTCGGGACCATCGGGGTCGCGATCAACACCATCATGGCGACGTCAAGGACCGAGGCCCTGCTCGGCGAGTCGCAGCGGCTCACCTCGCAGCTGCAGGAGCGGTCGGTCGAGCTGCAGCGCCAGCAGGCCGAGCTGCGCCGTTCCAACGCGGAGCTCGAGGAGAAGGCCGCGCTGCTGGCCAAGCAGAACAGCGCCATCGAGGTGCAGAACCGGCAGATCGAGCAGGCCAGGCAGACCCTCGAGGAGCGCGCGCAGCAGCTGGCGATCTCCTCCAGGTACAAGTCGGACTTCCTCGCCAACATGTCGCATGAGCTCCGGACCCCGCTGAACAGCCTGCTGGTCCTGGCCAAGCTCCTTTCGGAGAACCAGGACGGCAACCTCACCGGGCAGCAGGT
>Ga0335073_10007344_pt1 | contig 15450 bp, 13 predicted proteins | sample Lox_Sample_22_FD_207093 | JGI IMG/M metagenome (GOLD analysis project Ga0335073, IMG submission 207093) | Soil microbial communities from Loxahatchee National Wildlife Refuge, Florida, United States - Lox_Sample_2.2 | ecosystem: Environmental > Terrestrial > Soil > Wetlands | place: USA... | reverse complement strand
GAACGGGACGAGGTGCAAACGGGTCGTGAGTCATTTGATCGAGTCGCTCTTCCTTTCAATGGTTCTTGTCGATACGTGACTTCAAAAAACATTCGGCCATTTTTTGCATGCGTGGATCGGCGTGCGGTTTGATCCAGCTGAGTTGCTGAGCATCGAATTCCAAATCGCCGCACTCGACCGGCAGATGGTTTCGTTCGCAGACATAGCAGATACGAATAATATGTAAGGAATCACTCTTTGTTTCAGTTCGTCGAGCGGAGACCGCAAAGCGCACGGCATCCCACTTACGCTCTTGCGGTGCCCAAGCACAGCCCGTCGCATAACCAAGGTTACAGAAGGCTTCGAGTATATCTCGCGGTGGAGTTTCGTTCTCGTGATGAGGAGCGGTGCAGTGCCCGGTCCATCCGCATCCCAAAGGCAGCCGAGCGGGATGCGGCCAGCTTCCGTTTTCCAGCTTCTGAAGCGGCATGAAGTACGGGCAGGCCAAGTCTCATTTCCTAAGAGCTGAGATTTGTTGGGACTCGTCATTGTAATCAGTCGGGCGCGCTGTGACCAGTTTGTTGATGAATTTGTATAATTCGTGGCGAGGACGCCGCCATTATGGACCGCATCGCCGCATTGAACGAGATCCTGACCGAGCATCCCAAGGATGCCTTCGCGCGATACGGCCTCGCCATGGAATATTCCAAACAAGGCGACTTCGATCGCGCTCTGGCGGAATTTTCAATCTTGCTCGAACACAACCCCGATTACACCGCTGGATATTTCATGGCTGCGCAAACGCTGGTTCGGGCCGAGCGAGCCGGAGATGCCAAGAAAATGTTGCAGGATGGAATTGCTTCGGCACGCCGCACGGGAAATCTGCACGCGCAGTCGGAGATGGAAACGATGCTGGCGGAACTGAGCGGGAATTAGCTATTCCGCCATCTTTCTCATCGCCCACTCAACCAGCCCCGGAAATAGCTGATAGAGCTTCACTGGAATGTGCATCGTCCAGGGGACGATCACTTCGCGTTTCTGTTTGAGGTATCCATTCATCGTGGCGCGTGCCACGCGCTCAGCGCTGACGCCGCGAACGGAAGTCGGCCGAACCTGCTTCAATTCCTTGCCACGTACGACGTTCTGTCCGAATGCGGTACGCACATATCCCGGACAAACCGTCAGAACATGAATACCCATACCCTTAAGCTCCACGCGTGCGCCCTTTCCGATAGCATTCAGAGCAAATTTAGTCGCGCTATATGCCGCATGAAACGGCAGCGGAATATGTCCGGCAACGCTGGAAATATTGATGATGGTTCCACCACCCTGCTGCCGCATCACGCGAATCGCGGCTTGCATCCCTGAGACGGCACCGAAAAAGTTAGTTTCAAACATATCGTGGCAGGCATCCATATCCAGCTGCGAAACCGAATCCAGCAGCCCATGGCCCGCATTATTGATCCAGACATCGATGCGCTGAAAATGATGCAAAGTCAGCGCGATGACGCGATCGATTTCTTCCACGTGGCGAACATCGCAAGCTAGCGCGATGCTACGGTCCATGTGGCCAACACGGGTCCGCGTAGCTTCGGCGCGTGCCGCGTCGCGCGACAGCAGCACCACGCTCGCACCTTCGTCGGCGAAAATCTTCGCGATCGCCTCTCCAATCCCCATGGATGCGCCTGTCACTACGACGATTTTCCCTTGCAATTTCATGTTGGCGTTGTATTCGCTGCCACGCGACAAGTCAAGAGAGCGGGCATCGCGTAGCGTACAATCGAGGCTCGGCCAGGCCCTTACCCTCAGGCTCTCCTTTGAAGCTCAAGAACCGGAGAAGTTGAGTTGACGCTGCTGCCGCTGTTCCCGCTGGATGTCGTGCTACTCCCCGGTACTACGCTGCCGCTGCACATTTTCGAGCCGCGCTACAAAGAAATGATTGGGGAGTGCATCACGAACCACGCGCCGTTCGGTGTGGTGCGAGCGGTTGAGCAGGGCATTGCAGAAATGGGGTGCACGGCAGAGATCGCCCAAGTAACCAAGACGTATTCGGACGGGCGGCTCGACATCGTCACTCAGGGGCGGCAGCGATTCGAGGTTCTGCAGCTTGATCGGGAGCGTTCTTTTTTGCGTGGCGAGGTCCTGATCGTTCCCGACGAGCCTGGAGAAGCTGATGAGCATGAAAAAGGAAGGGCGACCGCTGCGCACAAAGAAATCCTGGCACTGGCCGGAACCACCGCGCCGGCATTCTCTCGCGAACACTCGCTTTCATTTCAAGTCGCGGGATCGCTCCCGCTCGATCTGGATTTCAAGCAGAAGCTGTTATCCATCCTTTCCGAGCGGGAACGCATGCACGAACTCGCCACATATTTGGAAAAGATCCTTCCCGGCCTGCGACGCGCCGCGCGCGCCAGAGAAAAAGCCGGCGGCAACGGCCATGTGCGCTGAAGCTCTGGGCCGCATCAAAACACGTTAGCGGCGGCCCGAGTATAATCGGGACAACGTTGGTTCGTTTTGTGGGGGTTCCTCTCATGAGTCTTCCGCGCACCCTCGGAGATCTGCGCCGAAGCGTTTTTTCCGAAGAGCGTTTGCGTACGCGCCGTGTCAAGGACGAACTGCGCGATAACTTGATCGCCCATCTCTGCAAGCAGGGCGATCAGCCGGTGTTTTCTGGCATTGTTGGCTACGACGATACCGTGGTGCCGCAGATCGTCAATGCCATTCTTTCCCGTCACAATTTTATTCTGCTCGGACTGCGTGGGCAGGCGAAAAGCCGTATCCTGCGCGCTTTGACGTCGCTGCTGGATCCCCAGGTGCCGTATCTGGCGGGATGTGAGATTCATGACAATCCCTACGCCCCTATCTGCCGCCGTTGCCGCGAACAAGTGCAGCGGATGGGTAATGACGCTCCGATCGCGTATCTTTCGCCCGACGACCGCTACGTCGAAAAACTCGCGACACCCGACGTTACGATTGCCGATCTCATCGGCGACATCGATCCCATCAAAGCCGCGCGGGGTGGACACGAACTCTCCAGTGAGCTGACGGTTCACTACGGCCTGCTTCCCCGCGCCAATCGCGGTATCTTCGCGATCAACGAACTGCCCGACCTCGCCGGCAAGATTCAAGTCGGATTATTCAACATCATGCAGGAAGGCGATGTGCAGATTAAGGGATATCCGATTCGCTTGCCGCTCGACGTTGCGCTGGTGTTCAGCGCGAATCCAGAGGATTACACCGCGCGCGGAAAGATCATAACGCCTTTAAAAGACCGCATTGGCTCGGAGATTCGCACTCATTATCCAGCGACGGTGGAAGAAGGCATCGCGATCACGGTCCAGGAAGCATGGACGCGCCGGAATGGACATCCGCTCCATCTGCCCAATTATGTGCAGGAAGTGATCGAGCGCGTAGCCTTCGCGGCGCGCGAAGACAAAAAAATTGATAAGCGTTCCGGAGTGAGCCAGAGGCTGCCCATCAGCGCGATGGAGAACGTGATCTCGAATGCCGAGCGACGGGCGATTCGCAACCAGGAGAAGCTCGTCGTGCCGCGCATCAGCGACATCTACGCGGCGCTGCCGGCGATCACCGGCAAACTGGAACTCGAGTACGAAGGCGAAATGAAGGGTGCCGATTCAGTCAGCCGCGAACTCATCCGCACCGCAATCGCGAAAACGTACGACGAGTATTACACCGGCGCAAATGTGCAGCAGATCGTACAGTGGTTTGATCTCGGCGGAGAGATTCAGCTTTCCGATTCGATTGCGGCAACGGAGGCGCTCGAAAATCTGAAAGAGATTCAAGGCCTGATCGAAAAGCTCGGTCCGCTTGGGGTTTCACAGAAAGAAAGCCCTGAGCAGCAGGTTTCTGCAGCCGAATTCATTCTCGAAGGTCTGCATGCGCACAAGCGAATCGGCCGCAGCGAGGAGCGGATTTTCAAAGCAGGAGAGAAAAAGCCCGAGCCAACGCGCGAAAAGTCCTTCGAAGTGGACGAGCGGCCGTATCGGCAGAGAAGGCAGTTTAACTAGTCCGGAGTCCTGCGCCCTGAGCAGTCAGTCAAAATCTTGAGGGCTCACAACTCAGGACTCGCAGCTACCATGAAGCGCATTCGTTATTCCAAATACGTCCCGGATCCTGCGGGCCAGATGAGCCTGGAGGACCTGCTCAACGCGCTCTCCGACTACCTGCTGCAGAGCGGATATCGCGACTCGATGTGGTACGAAATGCCTGAGGGCGATCAGACCCTCGAGCAGTTAAAGCAGGCGATCGAGCAGGCGCTGCTTAACGGCGAGTTGTTCGACGAGGAATTGCGCGAGCAGATCGAGCAAATGCAGATGGAAGGCAAGCTCGACGAACTGATCGAAAAGCTCATCCAGCGCATGCAGCAGGAGGATTATCTTTCGGTCGACCAGCCTCCCGATCCGGCGCGCCAGTCGAGCATTGGCGGGCAAACAGGTGAGGCGCAGCAGGCGCGCTTTGAAATCACCGACAAGAGCCTGGACTTTCTAGGATTCAAAGCACTCCGTGATCTGCTCGGCTCGCTTGGAAAATCCAGCTTCGGGCGCCACGACACCCGCGACCTCGCCACCGGCATCGAAACCAGCGGATCGGCCAAACCATACGAGTTCGGCGACACGCTCAATCTCGACATAACGGCCACGCTTTCCTGCGCGATCCAGCGCGAAGGGCTCGCTCTACCGCTGAACATCGAATACTCCGATCTGCAGGTGCATCAGTGCGAATATCAGTCTTCGTGCGCAACGGTGCTGATGCTCGACTGCTCCCATTCGATGATCCTCTACGGCGAAGACCGATTCACTCCGGCCAAGAAAGTTGCCATGGCGCTGTCGCACCTGATTCGTTCGCAGTATCCGGGAGATTCGTTGTCGCTGGTTCTGTTTCACGATTCGGCAGAAGAAGTTCCATTGTCTCAATTGGCGCGCGTGAAGGTCGGCCCTTATTACACCAATACGCGCGAGGGACTGCGAATGGCGCAGCGCATCCTGCAGCGGCAACGAAAAGACATGAAGCAGATCGTGATGATCACCGACGGAAAACCCTCGGCGCTCACGCTCGAAGATGGCCGTATCTACAAAAATGCGTTTGGGCTCGACCCGCTTGTCGTCAGCCAGACTCTCGAAGAAGTCTCCAAATGCAAGCGCGCCGGCGTGCTGATCAACACATTCATGCTTGCCTCGGACTACGGTTTGGTGCAGTTTGTGCAGAAAGTCACATCGATGTGCCGCGGGAAAGCATACTTCACCACTCCTTACACGCTCGGGCAATATCTGCTGATGGATTACATGTCACGTAAGACCAAGACGATCCACTGAGCAATCCAGGACGAATGCGTCCGGGGCTACAATCCTGATAATCTTTAACCACACATGGCGAATTGCGTTCGATGCGGCCGGAAGCTTCCCGGCCTGATGTTCGGCAGGAAGATCTGCCAGTGGTGCGTGCAGCACGAAGCGGCGCAGCGCGGCGAGATTGCCGACGATGCTCCACAGCCGGTTATGGCGGCGCCGTGGGTGCGAAGACGAGAATTCCCGATTTCGTTCACGCAAATTCTGTTGGGCATCAATGTCGCCGTGTATTTGGCGATGGCCCTCGCGTCCGGCTCGGTCGTCGACTTCGCCGGGCTCAATCTCCGGCCCTGGGGAGCCAACATCGGTCCTTACACATTATCGGGCCAGTGGTGGCGACTGTTCACTTACATGTTCGTGCACGGCGGAATCCTGCACATCGGATTCAACATGTGGTGCCTGTGGGATCTTGGAGCGCTGTGCGAATCGCTTTATGGGCCGTGGACGTATGGCGGCATTTATCTCATCACCGGCGTTGGCGCAGGAGTCGCGAGTGTGGCCTGGAATCCACTGGTCGCCAGCGTCGGGGCATCGGGTGCAATCTTCGGCCTGGCCGGGGCGCTGATCGCATCCTTTTATCTTGGGGAATTCAATCTGCCGAGCATGGCGATTAAAGGAACTCTCCGCAGCCTCCTGATTTTCGCCGCATTCAACATCTTCTTTGGAACCGTGATGTCCGGTGTCGATAACGCCGCCCACTTTGGCGGACTCGGAGTTGGACTCATACTCGGCGCGCTCATCGCCAAACTCGCTCCGCAGCGAGATCACTCCCTCCGCCGCGTCGCCGTGCTAGGAATCATTGCTCTTTTCGTCGCGCTCAGCTTTCTCGCCGTGCAGAGCTGGCGTGGATCGCAATTGTTCCTGTACCGCCGTTGGTAGGGAGAGACCCGGGTTTCTGCATCCCGCCGCGAAAACCAGGATTCCTCGCTCGCAATGACAAAGCAAGCCAACCAGCGCTTACGCCATCGGTTTCCCTTCGTCTGCTTTCTTCACCGCAAGTTCCGCGCCTTGGAATCCGATGCGGCTGTGGGTTCCGTCGCAGAATGGTTTATTGACCGAACCGCCGCAGCGGCAGAGAGAAAACGCCGGTTTGCCGGTCAGATCGTAGGGCGTGCCGTTGGCGTCGACGAGCTCGATCGTCCCCTCGGGCGCCTCCACCCGCAGCGGACCATTGGGCCGGACAGTAATCTTCACTTGAGCCATGAAATTGGATCCTCCAGACCTTACTGGTTTCTAGTTGGCGATGAAGATATCACGACCGCCGCTATTTTGGGGAGAGACGGACCTAGTGTGGATGCTCGCCACCAGAAAAGGAAACGATCCAATCGCGCGCCCTTGCGTCAACGGCTCCTTCTGATAAACGCTGCGCGACGGTTCGCGCGGATCGCCAGGATTTTTTCGCTGCGCGACAACAGCTGGCTCAGAATGACAAGCGGAATGCGCCTAGGCAGCAGCGATACGCACCGCCATCAGGTTGCGGTAAAGATGCAGGTACTCGTCGATCATGCGCTTGGTGGTGAAGCGTTCGCGGGCGCGAGCGTAGGCAAGTTCTGCATAGGCACGGCGTGCGCTGCGGTCATCGTTGAGCAGACGAATGCTCTCCGCGAGGCTCGACGCGTCGTTGGTGCGGAAATACAGCACAGCATCGCCCCATATTTCGCGATAGCCGGGGATGTCGTTGGCGACGATCGCGCACCGCGAGAAAGCCGCTTCCAGCACGGGCATCCCGAGGGGTTCATAACGTGCGGTCGCCGCATAAATCGCCGCTCGACTGTAAAGTGCGCGAAGCTGAGCCTCAGTTTGCGGACCGCAAATCGCAACGGAAGTCTCTTCGGTCGCGACCTTCACATCCGCTCGAATCGGATTCACCGGCATGGCAACAGTTTGCTCGCTGCCGACAATGCATACGGGCAGTGGGTGCGTATGCTGCGTCAGAAGCGAAAGCTGCCGGCTGGCATCCACCAGACGTCCCACAGCGAGAACACAGTCATCCTTGCTGACATAGGGGTTGAAAAAAATCGGGTTGCGCCCTGGGTAAATCACCTCCGCACGCCGCGGATACATGTAAGTAGCAGAAACCCGATTCAGCATCCAGGCGGAGGGAGCGACGACGGCATCCGCCCCCGCGATACCCCGAAGGACCAGATCGCGATAACGTGCGTGGGCCCGGCGCTCCAAGGTATGCGGACTATGCTGCTGTTCCGGCACAGCCTCTCGCCACGTCAGCAGGTCGCCATAAGCCATCACGATGCGGGGGATATCAACTGGAAGATTTCCGTAGGAAAACTGGTGAAGATGAAGCACGTCGGGGCGCAATTCCTGCGCCAGCGACATCAGAAATGCCGCTGCTTCCGCACGATCTTCTTCCGCCTCCTGCATCCATTCCAGGCGGAATGCAGTGGGACGATAATCGAGGCCGTGCAGGTGATCCATCCAGGAGGTTTGTGCGGGAAGAGGGATGTCGCCGAAGCTGACGAGTGTTACGCGGACACCTCGGGTCACAAGTCCACTGACAAGCTCGCGGGTGTAGACCCACGATCCTGAAAGGGTATCCCCGGTCACCAGAACGTGCACAGAACCTCCGGCAGGGTGGCCTAGTGGGAGCAACGTGGCCTGCCAACGGCACTATTCTAGTTGCAAATGAGTGGCTGTGTCGAAAATTCTGCGGAACAAATTCCCTCCGCCCGGCGCTGAACGAGAAGCGCTCGCGTTCCCCGGCTCCAACTTGGCGAGCTTTGCGGCCTTGGATAAAGTATGAATCGCAAAGCGCGCCAAATTTAGCAAAAAAACTCGGAGCCTACGGCCGCTTCAGGTCTGGAACTCGGGCGTAGTGTCACACCCTTCAATTCACCTGCAGACGCAGGCGCAATTCGCGCGCCAACGTATCAATTGAGCGAATTCGTTCCGCCGCGGAATTCGGAAGTTCGGGCACTGACATCGCCAATTCACAGGAAAGCAAAAGTGCCGTCAGGGTCTCGCGCATCTCACATCGCATCTGCTCCGCCACGGACCGCCGCGCGGCAGATTCTTCGCGTTTCCGGCGATGCAGCGCGGACCGGACTTCCCGCACCAGGCGTTCCATCCCAGTCACTGCGAAATTGATGTGCACCGGAAAAGCCGTTCCCAGGTGCTCGATCACCTGCTCTCCCTCCTCCGGTTCCGTTTCCAGCACGAATTGGTCGATTACGGCCGCGGAGTAGGTCTGTTCACGCAAAAATGTAATTGCCTCTTGCAGGTTTTTGGCCCAGCGCACCTGCTCGCCCGTTGCGGTTTGCAAACTGTCGGTGCACTGTTGCCCGCGTTCTGATGGTGTAATGAGTAGAATCATGCTCCTGTACATTGCAAGTCGCGCACCAACTTTGCGACTCTGAAAAACCGGGGTTTACTCGTGCTCTCGCCGGTGCAAGGCCTTATTTGGGAAGCCTAAGGCCGCATTGCGGTTCAGAACGGGCATTCGCTGAGATCTTCGCACGACCGCTATCCCTGCACGGCATAGTCTTTGAGCTTCCGATACAGAGTTGTTTTGCCGATACCGAGCAGACGCGCGGCCCGCAGTTTATCACCGTTCAGTTCGGCAATGGCGCTGAGGATGGTCTGCTTCTCCAACTCCGCAATGGGGACGATTCTGCTGTGTCCATTTCCATCGCCGTTGCCATTGCCGTTGCCATTTCCGCTCGTACTTTCCGGCACTGGCAGCCTGGCGATTTCATGCGGCAGATCGCCGGCATGAATCAAGGGACCGCTCGTAAAGGCGTAGCTTCTCTCCAAGCAGTTCTCAAGTTCTCGGACATTGCCCGGCCAGTCGTAGGCCAGCAGAGACTTGAGAGCGTCGTCACTGAGTACCTTTTCCTGGCCGGAGTTGCGAACCATCCGTTCCATAAAATGTGCGATCAACAGAGGAATGTCCTGCCGGCGTTCGCGGAGAGGCGGAATGCGCAAACTGAGCACATTGAGCCGGAAGTAAAGATCGCGCCGGAATGCCCCTTGCATGACGGCCTGCTCGAGATCGCGATTAGTCGCAGCCAGAATCCGCACATTGATGGGCATGCGCTTGGTGCTGCCCACTGGGCGAATCTCCTTCTCTTGAATTGCTCGTAGCATTTTGGCCTGCAGGTCAACGGGAAGCTCTCCCACCTCGTCGAGAAAAATCGTCCCTCCTTCGGCCATGGTCATGAGCCCGTCTTTGGTTTGGTTCGCCCCTGTGAACGCGCCTTTGACGTAACCGAATAGTTCACTTTCGATGAGCGTGGGTACGAGCGACCCGCAATCGACGGGGATGAATGGCTTGTCACGAAATGGGCCAGAGTAATGGATGGATCGAGCCACCATTTCCTTGCCCGTGCCGCTTTCGCCTAGAATCAGCACAGGATGAACGCTATTGGCAGCCTTGGCGATAATCCGATACAGCTTCTCCATTTCCGGCGCACGGCCGATAATCCCGCCGAAACCTTGCTTCGATTTCACCTTCTCGCGAAGCATGCGGTTTTCCGATTTCAGCTTCAAATGGCTGGCCACGCGTTCCAGCAGCAGCTTCAGCTCATCGAGACTGAAAGGCTTCGTCACATAGTCATAGGCGCCGTTTTTCATCGCCTGCACCGCGGATTGCACCGTTCCATAGCCAGTCACCACAATCACCACCGCGTCCGGACGCCGCTCTTTAATGCGGCGCAGGGCGTCCAGACCACCCGCGCCGGGCAACCGCAAATCCAAGAGAACAGCGTCAAACGTTTGGCTCTCGAGCAAACGAAACGCATGCTCGGCCGAATCGGCTGCCAGCGCACTGAAGCCGAGCGACTGCGCGACCTCGCGGCACGCCTCGCGGATCGATCTCTCGTCATCGACAATCAGCAAATTGAGGAAGTTGGCAGGCTCCAGTTGCGGGGCGGTGGCGATAGGATTCAAAGCAGTAGAAGTCATAACATTCATACCTCTTGGGTAAGTGGTAATAGCTCCTGTTGCGGCTCGGAGCTGGTTTGCATGCTCAAACAGCGTTTAGTGGACTGAACAAGCGGCAGCAAGACGCTGACACGCGTGCCCTTCCCCGGGGCACTATCGACATGAATCAAGCCGCCATTGGAGGTCACGATTTCCTGGACGCCGGCCAATCCCAGTCCTGTGCCTTGGCTGCCCTTGGTCGTAAAAAAAGCCTCAAACATATGCGCGCGAGTCTCCTCATCCATGCCCGTTCCGTTATCGCGAACGCTGAGAAAAATGCATGGCATTCGACGGGTGCAGCTGTGCTCTTGCAGAACATCGATTTCGCAGTTTGCCGTTTCAATTACGATTTGCCCGCCCGAGGGCATGGCATCTCGTGCATTCAGCGCGAGATTGAGCAGGATTTGCTGGGCTTGGGTGTAGTCGAGCCGGACCAATCCCAGTTTCGGATCGAGACGAAGCTGCAGTTGAATGCTGTCTCGCATGAGCCGGCACAACAACTCGTGTACCGACTCAATCACTTCATTGAGTGACAGTAGACGCGTTTCTGGCGTTCCCGGCCGCGCGGCATTCAGCAACTGCCGCACGACGCCTGCTGCCTGAGTTCCAGCCCTTCGTATTTCTTCCGCGTATCTGCGCGCCTCATGTCCCTGCAAGCTGGCCAGCAGGAGGTCGCAATACAACAGCACCCCGGTGAGAAGATTATTGAAATCGTGCACCACGCAGGCCGTTAGGCGTCCGACTGCCTCTAAGCGCATGATCTGCCGGAGACGATCTTCGTTCTCGGCTCGATCCTGCAGAGATTCACCCGAAGCCAGCGCCCAATCCGGCCCATTCCAGCCTGGTACGCGCCAGACAGTCCAACGCATCGCAGTCCTGCCGTTCGTCCCTTTGGTGCTCTGCAGCTGAAAGCTGTTGCGTTCGCCATGGAACATTTCCCCGATCAGGCGATCACATTCTTGGTGGAGATCTGGATCCAGCAGATCGGAAAGTCGGCGCGGTTCGGAGTCCCAAGGCGCAAGTAGCATCTGCCGTAGTGCCGGATTGAGAGCGTGGATGATGCCTCGTGCGTCCAATTGCGCAAAGACCAATGGGGCATTGGCGAACCAAGGTTGGACGAATAACGATCGCCCGTTGGTTTCGCCTATTTCGGGCTCGCAGAAAAATTTGGCCGCAGTGCTCATCGCCGCACAGGATATTCGGGAAATCCCGGAAGCAAGTCGAAAGGCGGCTGGCACCACAGTCTTCCCAAAATGGAACCCGGATTCGTTTTGACTCACACGACTGGGTTCCACTTCGGCCACTATAGAAAAATCACCCTGTGGCCTCTTAGGACATCCGTCACTAAAACGGGAAAAATTTCTGTGGAAAACTAGGAGGAAATGATGTGCGTCGCGCAAGTCGCGAGGCAGCGGCCATCAGCGGCTCGAGATTGCGACTTGACCGCTTAGCGAGAGCGCTTCCGTCAGCCGGAACGTAAGATGCCGCCCTTGTTCCAGTCGGACTATCAACCCGCTGCCGTCACGCGTTAAATCCTGTCCGGTCGTGCCCTTGGCATATAAAGTCGAGGTACGCAGCGACAGGTCTCGCCCCCCTACCTCGATCGAGTCCAATGTCAAGCAAAGATAACCGCGGCCGTCGAATGCGGTGGAACTTTGGGCCGAGTCCACTTTTCCCGTAACGTTTGCCCCAGACGCGACAACCATGTGGCCATCGACCACGATCGGCTCATCGAGGCTAGCGGTAAAGGTTGAGCTTTGCCCGCGACTGCCCGTCGAAACCGATTGATTCAGTCGGACGCTAAGCAAGGTCCCGGCAGGCAGGCTCTGAGAATGGAAAGGCACTCCCCGAACCGGAGTAGAACCGTCCCCCGGCACAGCTAAGCTGGAAGCGTCGGAAGTTGTTTGAGCAGCGGGTTCGAGGGCATCTCGAAACGGCACGGGCTGGCGTGATTTAGCAGCGTCACCGTTTCCGATGGGGCGGGCACAGCTGAAACAGCAGAGCGAGAGCAATAGCGGCAACAGTGTTCGTCCCGGTGACTTGGAAGCCGTTTTCATCCCCACAACATCCTCGGTGCACTCCGCCCGATCGCAAAGTGGCAACTCAAATACCAGACATGATGTCGCGGAATCAACGCTTTGGCGATGGCACTTTCGAGCGATTATGTACTTTTTTCCACAACCCTCCGCTCCGATACACGCCGAAGGCGCAAAACAAGCCCGGAAAGGCTTTATCAGCTCCTAGCCGGAGCCTTCGGATGGCTAACTGGATATCTAGGTTTTGGGGAGTAACAACTGAAATCCTGCCTGACAGGGATCACCGCATTGACATTCGCTGCGGGAAAGCGGCCCACAACTGGTACGGAGGCCAGAAGCGGGTTGCGGGGGGTTGAGCGTCCGTTCTACTCCAATACAAAAATGTCTCGCTTCGCACACATCTCTTTGAGGATTTTTGGCCACACGGTCACGCTCACTTCGCCGAGGTGGGCTTTGCGCAGGAGAAGCATCAGCGTGCGCGACTGGCCGATGCCGCCACCGATCGAGAGCGGGATTTCGTTGTTGATGATCGCCTGATGATACGGGAAACGCAGATTGTCGAGCAGATTCGACATCTCCAATTGGCGCCGCAGTGTTTCAGGGTTCACGCGAATGCCCATGGAACTGAGTTCATGACGGCGCTGCGTGACATGGTTCCAGACCAGGATGTCGCCATTCACGCCATGCGTGTCGCGCATCGTCTCCTTGCTCGTATCGGTGATCCAATCGTCGTAGTCGGCGGCGCGCATCTCATGCGGGTAGCCGTCTTTCAGAGGCCAGCCGATACCAATGATGAAAATCGCGGGATACTTCTGGAGAATAACCGTTTCACGACGCTTGCGCGGCAGGTCGGGATATAGCGCCAAGAGTTCCTCAGCGTGCATGAAGGTGAGCTCTTCGGGAAGATTCGGATAACGGGGAGTGCGCAGCTCGGGGAACATTTCCTGCGCGAATTTTTCGGCTCCGACCAGGACCTTCCAGATTTTTCGGACGATTGATTTCAAGAACTCGAGATTGCGCTGCTCGGGCGTAATAGCGCGTTCCCAGTCCCATTGGTCGACGTAGGCGGAGTGATCGTGGTCAAGGAAATAGTCTTTGCGAACGGCGCGCATGTCAGTGCAGATGCCTTCGCCAGGACGGCAGCCGAATTGTTTCAACGCCATGCGTTTCCATTTGGTCGCGGCTTGCACGACCTGCGCATCGAGGGGATGTTGGTTGCGGTCGTTCGAAATGTGGAACTGGATAGGCGTGCGTGATCCGTCGCGATCGAGCATGTCATTGACACCGCTCTCGGAATCGACGATCAGCGGAACCTGAACCATGATCAAGCCGAGTTCTTTGCAGAGGTTGTCTTCGATGTAGCGGCGGAGATGAAAAATTGCCTGCTGCGTTTCTTTGGGAGTGAGCAACGAATGGTAGTCGCGGGGAAGAATCGCCTCGAGTTCTTCGTAGTTGCCGATGCCAGGACCAGCGAGATCGGCTTTTTTTTGCGCTTGTCTGCTCGTGGAAGATTCGTAGCGATCTGTATCCGCAGAAACACTGTCAGACGCACTGCTGCTGATTTGATCAGAAATGAAGAGGCTCATAATAAGGGCTCCTAACTGCGGAAAATGGAGGACCGGTGAGCAGCGCGGTCCCTTGTTATTGAACGACTGAGGGCCATTTCAAACAGTGATTTTGGTCACGCATTGGAGTGCGAGAGATAACAGGGTTCTGCGCTAAGCGCAAAAAACGCAAACGACATCAAGGAACGCCCACAGGCCTTTGTATTCCTCTGCACAATTGAGAGCTTGGAAAAGCCCATAACCCCGACAAGCGGGGTTCCGAACTCGTGTGTTAGATTAAAAATTCCGCTATGAAAGATGTTGCCGAGTGGGGACTCAACGCTGCGGCCCAGCCTGGAGTCAGCTACGCCGATACGCGAGTAATTACGCAGCGCAGCCGTGCGTTGACAACGAAGAATGGGAAAGCGGGCAGCGTTTCCGAATCAGAATCGACCGGAGCGAATGTTCGCGTCATTGCGGACGGCGCATGGGGATTTGCCGCGTCTGCGGATTTGAGCCGGCACTCGGTCGAAGCCACTGCTGCCAGGGCGGTTGAGATTGCGCGGGCATCGGCGCGAGTGAAGCGCGAAGATGTGCGCCTTGTGCCGGAGGAGCCCGTCATTGCGGAGTGGACGACTCCGTACAAAACCGATCCATTCTCGGTGTCGGTCGAAGAGCAGATCGATCTGCTTCTGAAAATCGATGCCGAACTGCGCTCCGTTGCCGGAATCACGCTGGCGGAAACGAATCTGAACTGCAGCCGGGAAGAGCAGTGGTTTGCGTCTTCCGAGGGAGCCCGGATCCATCAGACGAAGCTTTCGACCGGAGCCGGCTACGCGGCCTATGCATTTGCAGGCAATGAGATTCAGAAGCGGTCATTTCCGAATTCGTTTGGCGGCCAGTGGCAGAACAAAGGATACGAACTGGTTCACGAATTGAAGCTGGTCGAAAATGCCCGGCGGATTGCGGAAGAGGCGGTCGCGCTGCATCGAGCGGATCAGTGTCCTGAGGGAAAGTTCGACATCATTCTCGACAGTTCGCAGTTGGGGTTGCAGATCCATGAATCGATCGGGCATCCCATTGAACTGGATCGCGTGCTGGGCATGGAAGCGAATTTCGCGGGAACGTCGTTTCTGACCGTAGACAAGCTGCGCAAGCTGCGTTACGGCAGCGAGTTGGTGAACGTAGTGGCGGATGCGCGGCAGGAACATGGCCCGGGGCTGGGAACGTTTGGATTCGATGATGAGGGAGTTCCGGCGCAGTGCACGCCAATCATTACAAACGGGTTGTTCACAGGGTACTTGAGTTCGCGCGAGACCGCGCATGCAATAGGAGCGACTCGGTCCGGTGGAACGCTGCGGGCCGAGGGATGGAACCGACTGCCGATGATCCGCATGACGAACATCAGCTTGCTGCCGGGTGAAAAGCCGCTGTCGCTCGAGCAACTCATTGCATCGACCGATCACGCGTTTCTAATGCAGACGAACCGTTCCTGGTCGATCGATGACAAGCGCTACAACTTTCAGTTTGGTTGCGAGATCGGCTGCGAGATCAAGAATGGCAAGCGCGTGCGGATGGTGAAGAATCCCA
>Ga0335073_10007343_pt1 | contig 15450 bp, 16 predicted proteins | sample Lox_Sample_22_FD_207093 | JGI IMG/M metagenome (GOLD analysis project Ga0335073, IMG submission 207093) | Soil microbial communities from Loxahatchee National Wildlife Refuge, Florida, United States - Lox_Sample_2.2 | ecosystem: Environmental > Terrestrial > Soil > Wetlands | place: USA... | reverse complement strand
ACAGAATCTGCATGGCCCCGAGAGGACGTTCACCCCTAAGAGGGCGACCATCCGCTGGAAATACGCGTCTTGGGGCCCGCCTCGCCGGCGCGGTCGACGCCGTCGCTGTCGGTCGAGTCGGTCCCGTGAGAAGCAACGCCAGGGGCCCCTGGACGGACCGGTGTGCGGGACCAGTGTGCCCACGGGCGCGAAGTCCCGAGGAGACGTGGCAAGCGGCCGGGTTCGAGGCGATCATCACCTTCGGGCTCGTCCTCATGATTCTCAACCTCGCCAACGGACCAAAGCTGAACGGCCCGTTCGTGCCGCTTGCGGTCGGCGCGTACATCATGGCCTGGGGCACGATGGGCGGACCGTTTGACGGCGCGTCGATGAACCCGGCCCGCAGCCTCGGACCGGACGTTGCCATCAGCAACCTGTCGACTTGGTGGATCTACCTCATCGGACCGATCGCCAGCGCAACGGTCGCCGTCGGCGTCGCCTACGTGCTCCGAGGCCCCGCGAAGGCGCAAGAGGCCGCTGCCGCCCAGGGAACGCCACTCAACCGAGCAGCCTGAGCCGGTCGACTGCCGGCGTCTGGAAAGGGCGAATCAGCTTGCCCGCTATAAACGTGGGTAGCGTCGCTTACGTGATGAGTTCGCCGAAAGGAGGATCGCCGTGCCGATGATCATCAACGGCCGCGAGGCGCCGGTTCCCGCCGACGCTCGGGTCTCGCTGCTCGACTTCCTGCGCGAACACCTGGAGCTCTACGGCACGAAGAAGGGCTGCAATCAAGGAGCCTGCGGTGCTTGCACCGTGCTCGTCGACGGCGAGCGGGTCCTCTCGTGCCTGGCGCTCGCGGTCCAGTACGAGGGGCGCGAGGTGACCACGATCGAGGGCCTGTCCTCAAACGGCGCCCTGCACCCCCTACAGCAGGCGTTCATCGATCACGATGGGTTTCAGTGCGGCTATTGCACCCCGGGCCAGATCTGCTCGGCGGTCGGCATGGTCGAGGAGCTTCGCCGCGGTGTGCCCAGCTACGTCACCGACGACCTCACGGCCGCGGACATCGGGTTCGGCCACGATGAGTTGCGTGAGCGGATGAGCGGCAACCTGTGCCGCTGTGGCGCCTACAACGGAATCGTCGACGCGATCGCCGACGTGTACGCGGAGCAGGAATCATGATCGAGCTCACTTACTCTCGCGCGGCCGATGTGGACGATGCGGTTCGCCGCGCGGCCGACGGGCAGGGCCGGTATCTCGGCGGGGGCACGAACCTGGTCGACCTTCTGCGCGAGACGGTGGAGACGCCGTCGGCGCTGGTCGACGTGACGGGTCTATCGGGCGAGATCGCGCCGACCGCCGGCGGCGGGCTGTTGATCGGCGCGGCGGCGCGGAACACCGCAGTGGCCGAGCACGAGGCGGTCCGATCCGGCTACCCAATGCTCGCCCGCGCGATCATGGCCGGCGCCTCAGCGCAGATCCGCAACATGGCAACGGTCGGCGGCAATCTCCTGCAACGCACCCGTTGCACCTACTTCTACGACACCGACGGCTCGCGTTGTAACAAGCGGACGCCGGGCGATGGATGCGACGCGATCGAGGGCTTCAACCGCATGCACGCGATCCTAGGCACCTCGGCCGCGTGCGTTGCCACTCACCCTTCGGACATGTGCGTCGCGCTCGCGGCGCTCGACGCCATTGTCCATCTGCGGGGCGTGTCGGGCGAGCGCACGGTCGACCTGTGCGACCTGCACCGACTGCCCGAGGATCGTCCTGATATCGAGACGGTGCTCGAGCCCGGCGAGCTGATCACCGCCGTGGAGCTGCCTCCGCCCAATCCCGCGGAGCGGGCCACCTATCGCAAGGTGCGTGACCGCTCCAGCTACGCATTCGCCCTTGTCTCGGTCGCGGCCGCGCTCGAGCTCGACGGCGACGCGATCGCCGGCGCGCGCGTGGCCCTGGGCGGGGTCGCCCCCAAGCCGTGGCGCGCGCGGCGCGCCGAGGAAGCGCTGCGCGGTCAGCCGGCGTCGGAGGCCACATTCCTCGGGGCGGCCGATGCGGAGCTCGCCGACGCCCGCCCCCTTGCCGGCAACGCGTTCAAGGTCGAGCTGGGCCGCCGCACGCTCGCCGCTGTCCTGCAAGAGCTGACCAAGGGAGCCCGCCCGTGAGCACCGGAGAAGCCCAACCCGCAGTGGCCACGGTCCCCGAGGGCTGGACTCCCGCCACCGGTCCCGACCCGCTCGCGCGCGCCAAGCACGGGCTCATCGGAGCACAGGTGTCGCGCCTGGACGGGCCACTCAAGGTTCGGGGCGAGGCGCGCTTCGCCGCCGAGTACGTGATGGACGGCATGGTCTACGCGGCGCTCCGTTACAGCACGATCGCACGCGGTCGCATCACGATGCTCGACACGGGCGCCGCCGAGGCGGCAGCGGGCGTCGTACTCGTCATGACCTACCGCAACGCGCCGCGGATGCAACCCCCGCCGCTGTTCCTGACGGGGCCGAAGGCGGCCGGGGGCGCCGATTTGCCTGTGATGCAGGACGACACCATCCATTGGAACGGTGAGCCGGTCGCGGTCGTGCTGGCCGAGACCCAGGAGCAGGCCGACTACGCGGCGTCGTTGGTAGAGGTCGCATACGAGTCGTCGCCGCCGCGAACATTCGAGCAGGCCAGGGCACACCCGCGGACGCCCGACAGTCTCGTGGGCCAGCCGGTCGAGGTCCTAGTCGGCGATGCGGAGGCCGAACTGATCGACGCTCCCCACTCCGTCGATCTCACATACACGACGCCGCGCCACAATCACAACGCCATCGAGCCCCATGCGGTGACCCTCGCCTGGGATGGCGACGAGCTCATCGTCCACGACGCCAGCCAGGGCGTCAAAGGGCACGCCTGGACGTTCGCGCAGGTGTTCGGACTCGATGAAGATCAGGTCCACGTCACATCGCCCTATGTCGGTGGCGGATTCGGCGGCAAGACGCTGTGGTCCCACCATCTGGTCGCCGCCGCCGCCTCAAAGCTCGCAGGCCGTCCCGTCCGGATCACCCTCTCGCGAGAGGGTGTCTATCGCCTGGTCGGCGGGCGCACGAACACCGAGCAGCGGGTCGCCATCGGCGCAGACGACGATGGCCGGTTCAAGGCACTCATCCATACCGGCCTCTCGGCGATGACGCCGTACAACGCGCTAGCCGAGCAGTTCACATTCCCCGCGCGGCACATGTACGCGACCGAGACCCTCAAGACCGACCAGCAGGTCGTCGACATGGACATGCTCGCCAACTCGTTCATGCGCGCGCCCGGGGAGTCTGTCGGCACCTTCGCGCTCGAGTCGGCGATCGATGAGCTCGCGATCGAGCTCGACCTGGACCCGATCGAGTTGCGGATACGGAACGAGCCCGACAAGGATCCGAGCTCTGGCCACGATTATTCTTCGCGGCACATCGTCGAAGCTTGGCGCGCGGGTGCGGAGCGCTTCGGCTGGGAACCTCGGTCGGGGCCTGGTACCCGCCGGGAAGGAGAGTGGCTGATCGGCACGGGCTGCGCCCTGGGGACCTATCCCTACCATCGCTTTCCCGGAGGCGCTGCGCGGATCACGCTCGATAAGACAGGCCACGCGACGATCGACGTCCCCGCCAGCGACATGGGAATGGGGACGTCGACGACCCAGACCATCGTGACCGCCGAGCGGCTTGGTCTGCCGATGGAACGGGTGACCATCGGCTATGGCGATTCATCGTTCCCCGGCAACCTGCTCGCGGGCGGCTCCTCCCAGACGGCTTCCATCGCCGGCGCAGTGATCTCGGCCCAGCGAGCGCTCGTCGAGGAACTGCTCGCACTTACCAGCGACGAATCGCCGCTGGCCGGGTTGACCGCCGACGAGGTCGGCGGGCGCGACGAGGGACTGTGCGAGCTGGCGGACCCGAGCCGCTGGGAGAGTTACGCCCAGATCCTGGGACGGGCGGGCCGTGACGAGGTGACCGTCGAAGCCGCTGCCTCGGACCCGGAGGAGGTCCAGACGTACTCGATGCACTCCTTCGGCGCGATCTTCTGCCAGGTCCGAGTCAACACGACGACTGGTGAGACCCGCGTCGACCGTGTGCTCGGCTCCTACGACTGCGGCCGCATCATCAACGCGAAGACTGCCGCCAGCCAGTTCCGCGGCGGGATCATCATGGGGATCGGCCTAGCGCTGATGGAAGACACCAACTTCGACGAGCGGACCGCCCGGATCATGAATCCGAGCCTCGCGGAATACCACGTGCCCGTTCATCTGGACGTGCCGGCCATTGAGTTGATGTGGACCGATGTCCCCGACCCGCACGCTCCTGCGGGCGCGCGCGGAATCGGCGAGATCGGGATCACCGGCGTCGCCGCAGCAATCGCCAATGCGGTCTACAACGCGACCGGTCGCCGCGTGCGCGACCTTCCGATCACGCTGGACAAGGTGCTCTGAAGCGTTCGATCGGGCCTGTCAGCGCCCCGACGAAGCCTCCGGTCGGGCCTGTCAGGGCCGCGGCGTTTGGTCGGACCCTGACCCGGTGGCGCGGGAGCTGATCTCGTTGTTCGGGCGAGCGCCGGAGCGCCCCATGTAAAACGCAGCAAAGCGGCTCCGGGAGTTCCCGTTCGGCCACATAAGCATTGACCCAATGCTTATGTGGCCGTGGCGGGTGGCCGGGACTGAGGTTTGTCGCGTTTTGCACCCCGGGCCGTCCCCTTAAACGCAAGACGGCCCGCACCATGGCGGGCCGTCAAGAGCTACGACTTGTCCGTTCAGATGGTTTGAACGTTCTTGGCGGCCGGGCCCTTGGGGCCCTGCTCGGCGTCGTAGGACACCTTCGCGCCCTCGGCAAGCGACTTGAAGCCGTTGCCGGAGATGGACGAATGATGGACGAAGAGGTCCTTGCCCTGGTCATCAGGCGTGATGAATCCAAAGCCCTTCTCGTCGCTGAACCATTTCACGGTTCCAGTTGCCATGACACCCTCCGGTGTTGTTGTGCTGCGAAACGCGGAAGGTGCTGAAGGCAACTACTACGAACGCCGGCACTACTTTCGCCGGGCGTACTCGCCCGACCCTGGTTGCCAGTGTAGCTTCCTCGGCGGCGTCAGCAGCACTCATGTGAGTGCTACGGAGTGATCGGAACCGAGTTCGATCGGTTGCTCGGCCCGGAAGGTAACGCTTATTTCGTGTGACCCGGCCCCGAGCGGCGCGCGAGGCCGGGTCATGCCGCGGACGCGAGCTAGCTGTTGCTCGCGGTTCCTATCGCGTTGATCTGCCCGTCAACGGTGACGGTGCCGCCGGTTTGCGTGCACGCGAGCGTCGACGTCGCGCCGGCGCTCGGGACCGTCGAGGCGAGATCGATCGGAAGGGCGACCTGACGCCCTGCCGGCACGGAGACCGTCCGAGCCTGACTCGAACCGCTCGGCACAGCCAACGTGCAGCTGAGCGTCGCGTCGCCGACGCCGGTGTTGTTTGCGTAGGCGTCACCGAGCAGGAGGAAGCTCCCCGCCCCGAGTGACCGGCTCGCTACGGTGGCCGGCGTTCCGGTGACTGTTGTCCCGGTCGACGCGCTGCCGAACTGCTGCGGCGAGCTCGGGTTACACACCACGTGGCCCGACTGAGTGATCTGGCCGATCGCACCGTTCGTGCCCGTGCAGGTGCCGCTCACGCGGGTCTGGACAAGGGACTGGTTGATCCGGGCCGAGCCGATCGTGCCCGGCGCGATCTTCTGGTAAGTCACGGCGTTGTTGCGGATCTGCCTGGTCCCAACGGAGTTGTTCGGAACACTGAACGCGGCATAGCTCGCCCCCCCGAAGGCGAAGAACAGCGCGACCACCGAGATGACCAACGGCGCCGAGGGACGGCGTGGGCGAAACGATTTGAGCATGTAGACCTCCAGCAATGCTTGATCGCCGCGAGTGACCCGACCGTCCCCTACCCACGGCTACTTCAGGACGCTTCGCTCCTTCCCGGAAGCCACGCGCTCAAATCTGGAGCGGCGCGAATTCTTCGCGTCCTCTTACGATCCCGCAGTGGGCTCTCGGCGGACCGCCATAGAGATTCAGAACGTCGCGGCCGCTTCGACCATGTGCTCCATCTTCGCGTTCAGCACCGGTCTGCTGCGTGCTGGGTGCCGTCCGAAGCCGCACGATGGTGAGATCCACAGCCGCTCCTCGCCCACCACGCGTGCCCAGTCGGCAGCGCGGTCGCGGATCTTCTTGACCGTCTCGATCCCGTAGCTGGCCTCATCCACAATGCCGGCCGCCAGCTCCATGCTCTGCGGCATGTCGGCGAACGCCTCACGCTCGAGGTACTCGGCGAAGTAGCTGCACTCGAGGGACGCGATGTCGATCACGCCATCCAACTCCTGCAGCAACGGCACCCACGAGGCGTTGCGGACGATCGGCGAGATTGGCCTGCCCTTGAAATTTCCGTTGCAGATGTGCATCCCACGGGTTACACCATCGACGCCTTCGAAGCACCCCGTGACAAGCGCGGATAAGTCCTTGGGACTCATGAGCCCCTCATTGAGGATCATGCCGAAGAAGGGCACATCAAGCTGCACGTGCGGACAGCCTGCCTCGGCCAGCTCCCGGATCTCGCGGTTGACGATGCCCACCAGATTCGGCATCTGGCGCGCGAGCTCTTCACGCTGATCCTGTGCGTGCACGGTGATCTCGAGCGGCCCCACCACGGTTGCCTTTCGCACCCCACCGGGCAGCTTCGACTCACGCCGATAGGCGACGGCATACCCGAGTCCCTGGGGTGCCGAGAGCTCGCCCGTGATCACCGCATGCGCCAGGTCGTCGTAGTCGAACGGGTCGGGCTCATCCGGCTTGTCGATCTCGAACCCGTGGAGGACGCGCTGCATATGATCGATGAAGTTGTCGGTGAAGTACTCGCCGCCCGTCCACTCGTCGAGCCCGAGAGCACGCTGCTCATCGATCGCCGCAGCAGCGGCGTGGTTCAACAAATCCTCGCCCGCCTCCGGATCGAGCTCACCGCGGTGGTAGCGAGCGAGCTGATCCTCGTGTTCGTCGAGCTTCCACCAGGATCCAACTACCGTCGTTCGCAGCGCCATCGACCGCTCCTCCCTGTCTCAGAATCTTGTACCGGCAGCCGAGCAGGAGTAGACCACATCCCGGCAGCGCGCTGGAGCCCCGTGTCGGTGCTACTCAGTGATTGCCCGCGCGCGTGCACGGCCGTGCTGCGAACGCGGATCCTCCCCCGCACCGCCTCCGAGCGCCGCTCGAGCGGTCGCTGACCACCCGACGCGAGTGATTCCATCGCCCGAACCGCAACTCGAGCACACGGCTCTTCGAGTGCCCCTTCAAGGTCAAGCCAACGCCAGCCGACCGCGCAACACAGCCCGCTCGGCGGGTTGCTTGAGATCATGCCGCGCGGCGTCGGCGAAGATGCTGATGACCTCCTCGCCCGGTACCGGCCGTCCACCATGGCGGCCTCCGAGACCCCAGATCGCGGCCGGCGTTCCGTTGGACTTCTCGAGCGCGACCGCTACCCACCACATGAGGTTGAGACGCTCTCCAGTCCCTCCCGGCGAGCGCGGGACGGTGGGGTCGTGGACGACTAGGCGCGCGCCGCCCTCGCGCAGCGCCTCCCACGTCGCCGTCCCAGGCTTCGCCGGAGGCACGGCTTCGCGCAGCCAAGCGGTGAGTGCTGGATCGTCAGCAACTTCTGCGGCAACGCGGCGCAGCACGCCTTCGTGAATCACGTCGACGTTCGAGACGTCGGCGACGGTCTCAAGAGCCACTGCGCAAAGAGTCTCCAATCCCAGCGGCGCGTCGGGTGCCAGGACGCGACCGAAGGCCATCGTGACGATTGTGCCGCGCCCATCGGGGCCGGCGGCGATAGTGAGTGCGTTCGCCAAGGCGCCCACCATCGCCAGACCATGCCCGATGCCGGGAGAGTCGTGACGTAGCCATATACCAGCGCCCTCGTCGGCAACCTCCACGACGAAGTGCTCGTCGTCGGCGTGGCAACTGACGCGGACCTGCCCGGGTTCTTGGGCGTCGTAGGCGTGGAGGACCGCGTTGGTGACCGTCTCGGACACTGCGAGCGCGACGGCCTGGGTCACCTCGTCGGGAGCGCCCGCCGTCGATACGAACTCCGCGGCGCGGCGCCGGAGCTGGCTGACCGCGGACGGCGTTGCGTCCAACAGCCACTCCGCGCTCGGTCTCGCTGGGCGGCCCACCACTGGAACCCTACCTGCGGGCGGCGCCGAGCCGGCGATGCAAATCCCGCGGGGCACGGGATGATGTGCCGGTGCGGAGCGGTGCACCACAACAGCCTCTGGAGACGCTCGGGGCGCTTCTGCGCGCCCAGCGGCTGGCGAAGGGACTGTCGCTGCGGGAGCTCGCGGCCCGGACGAGCGTGTCGAACGCGTATCTAAGCGAGCTCGAGCGAGGGCGCCACGAGCCGTCGCTCAGCGTCCTGCGCGCGATCGCGTCCGCGCTAGAAACTCCGCTCGGGCCAATCCTTGTGCGAGCCGGGGTACTGGACGACGGTGAGCAAACCGATCCTCCGTGGGACACGGAGGCCGCCATCGAGCGGGATCCTGCGCTCAGCGAGCCGCAGCGCATCGCGTTGTTGAGCGTGTACCGGAGTTTCGTACCCGGCCGCCGATCGCAGTGATTGACATATAGATCTTTGCTCGATATATTGAGCACATGGTCTATGTCGATTGGCGCGAGCTCTACGCGCAAAACCAAGCCGCGATCGACGCGGCAGGCGTCCGCCAACCAGGGACGCTCGCGGAGCTGCCCGCGGCGGCCGGCCCCATTCTGAGCGTCGCTCGCCCTCGTTATTCCCCACTCACGCCGCGCGGCGGCGGAGCGCTCGCCGGCCCAGAGCGTCATAAGCCCGGCGCTGGCTTGCCGGTACACCGCGGCTCGCGGGCCGACGAACACGTTCTCGTACATGTCCCCCCTGATCTGGACCCCTCGGCGCCCGTCGCCGCCGTATGCATGCTTCACGGGTGCACGCAGGACCCGTCAACGTTCGCCGCCGCCACAGCGATGAACGACACCGCGGACCGCCACGGGTTCGTGGTCGTCTACCCAGGCCAGCCGCGTGCCCGGAACGCGCAGGGCTGCTGGAACTGGTTCCTACCCGCGCATCAGGAGCGCGGGACCGGCGAGCCGGAGTTCATCGCCGGCGTCGCGCGCCGGCTGATCGCAAAGGAATTCGGGCAGACCGTCGATCCAGCGCGGATCTTCGTCGCCGGCCTGTCCTCGGGCGGCGCCATGGCGCTGATCCTCGCCGTCTGCTACCCCGACCTGTTCAAGGCCGTGGCCGCCCACTCCGGCCTGCCCTACCGCTCAGCTAACGATGTGGCCTCCGCGTTCGCCGTGATGGGCCGGCCCGGCGTCAACCCCACGACCGACGGGCAGCGCATGCAAGCCGCCATGGGCGACCACGCCCGACCGATCCCGAGCCTGGTCATCCAGGGGACCGCCGACCGCACAGTCGCCCCGGAAAACGCGCAGCACATCCTTAGCCAGCTGATGCGCGCCAACCATCTCGCCGCACCCGAGACCTGCCAGCACGACCCCGCGAGACCAAGCGACTCAGAGCAGGGCCGCGCTGAGGGCGGTCTCGACTACACGAAAAAGCGCTGGGTTGACACACATGGCGCGCTGATGCACGAATCAATCGAAGTCCACGGCCTCGGGCACGCTTGGTCGGGCGGTGCGCCCGGCGGCTCGTATACCGACCCCCGCGGCCCGTCAGCCAGCGAAGCCGTCTGGGCGTTCTTCTCTCAAGCAGGCGAGTGATCGAGCTAACGCAGAATTTCCACCATGAGCACCCAGGCATTTGCCACCGCGCCCGCGATCGCGAAGATCATGCCGCCAACGGTCCAGTAGAGCCCGCCGCCGGATTGGGCAAGGATGCTCGCACCGCCAATCATCAGTGGCACTGTCCCCGCGGCTATGACCAAGTCACGACTGAGCCGCCAGGAGTGCGGGCTCGAGCGAGGTGGCAAGCTCCGCTTCAAGAGCATCGCGATTGCGACCCCGAAGAGCAGCGCTTCGCCGAGTAGTTCTGCTCCGAGCGCAATGTGGCTTTGACCGGGAATCAGGCCGATGATTGAAACCAGAACGACGCTGAGCAGGAGCAGCACGGCTTGCAGCGCTCGTTCCGGAAGCCCCTTGAACTTCAGGATGCGGTCGATGTTGATCGACACGGCAACGAATACGAGGCCCGCGAGCGCTGCAGACGCTCCCGCGGTTGCGACGAAGAGGTCTTTCCAGGCGGAGATCTCAAACGCTGCCAATGGAGCGCCATCCTATTGCCGAGCCCGTGAGCATCCTTGGATGCGGAAGCAGGCCCGCGGGTCGTGCAACCGGAAGGTTGCGATATGGTGGCGTCGTGCCCACCCTGATCTTTGTCCACGGCGCCTGCGTTCGAGACGCGGCGTGGTGGTGGAGCAAAATGGCCAAGCCGCTTGAAGATGACGGGATCGCCACCGCCGTCGTGCCGCTCCCGAGCTGTGGCGAAGCGGGCGAGACGCTCGGCGATCTTTACGACGATGTCGAGGCGTGCCGCCAAGCGATCGCCGAGGCCGACGACCCGGTCGTCCTCTGCGGCCACTCGTACGGCGGGGTGATCATCACCGAAGCCGGGGTCGATGACCATGTGACCCAACTGCTGTACGTGACCTCGGTGATGCCTGGCGCCGGTCAGACCCAAGCCGACCTCATCGGTTCCGAGCCCGCGCCGTGGTTGGCGCCGAGCGACGACGGCACCGTCGGCGTCGACCCCAACATGGTCCGTGAGTTCTTCCTGCAGGACTGCGACGAAGTGACGACCGAGCAGGCACTCGCCCGCCTCACGCGGCAGTCGCTTACGCCCTTTACGCAGCCACCTCGCCAAATCGCCTGGCAGCAGAAACCGGCGACATACGTCGTCTGCACCGAAGACCTGGCGACCCCGGCCGAGGTGCAGCGCCGGCGCGTCAGAGCCGGCGCTCGGGTCGTCGAATTTGATGCCGGGCATCATCCGTTTCTCTCGCGCCCGGACGCGTTCGCGCTGACCATCGCTGCGGAGATCGACTCTGCCGGGTCGCCTTCGACCTGACCGGTCGACGAGTTCGGAGCTGATCGCCAACGCGGACGACGATCGGCTTCAAAGCGTGATTCGAGGGTATTCGGCGCTCACATCTCAAAACCCGGGGAGGGTCAGTGATAACACTCGGAGTGATACTCCTAATCATCGGCTTCATCGCCAAGATCGGGATCTTGTGGGTGATCGGCATCGTCCTGCTGGTGCTCGGCCTCGTTCTCGCGCTGATGGGCAGGATGGGGCGCGCTATCGGAGGGAGAGCGCACTACTACTAGGGGCAGCGCCTTATCGCGCTGGTTGTGCCCGAAGTGGTGCCTCGCGTCGGCGCCGCGAACGGGTCAAACCCGTGCCCCTGACGGACGCACCACGCCGATAGTCGCCGGGACGTGACGATCGCTTTTGGCGTTCATCATCGTGCCCGGCGCGGCGAGGAGCGTCCGTCACGGCGCGCGGCGGGGAGCGTCCGTCACGGCTCGCGTCGGGCCGGTCGCTGTCTTGCCCTCGTGTTTGTCACGCCCCCGGCGGGGTCAGGATCTCGAGTTCGACCATCGGGCAGACGGCCTCGTAGCCCAACGGGTCGTACCCGAGGTCGAGCGAGATGCTCTGATAGTCGGAGTCGACGGTGTCGTCGCCGTTGTGGAACCACCACGAAACCGTGAGGCCGACCTCGAATAGCGTGACCGCGCCTCCGGGAATGGCGATCAGCTCGGCGGACACGTCGTAGGGCATCTGTGGGTCGAAGGTCGCCGACTTCGGTTCGGCGTCGTCGAACCAGTCCCCGCCGTACGCATCGAAGGCGACGACGGATTTGGTCGTGTCTTGGTAGTTGTACACCGGATACGGGGTCTGGTCCTCGGGTTGTCCAGTGATCGGGTCATCGCCCCAGCCGGACCACCGGACGACCGACAGATACGCGTTGACGTACAGGCTGGCCGTGTCCCCGGACAGGATCCCCGCGTTCCCCGAGGCGACTGCCTGCCCGTTCAGGGCGAGGGAACTCGCCACATTTGCGACGGCGTAGTAGTCGCTGGGATTCTCCCAGAGGAAGTAGAACCGGAAATCGGTGCTGTTCTGGCCGCCAGGGCTTGAGCTCGTCTCAAGGATGAGCTTCACCCAGCTTCCGCCCGGCACGATCTGGTCGTCCCGCCAGATGTTAAGTTCCGGGTGGGGCAACTCCCAGATCAGAAACGGCTCTTCGAGCGGAACATATTGCGACAGGAACGGTTCGGTGAGCAACCCGAGCGCGTGGCGCCTCGCCGCAATCGAGGCACCGAGGGACGCCGCCGCGGCGGGCTGCCACTTCTGAGCCTCGCTTCGCATCTCCTTCTGCACCGCGAGCAGCGCCTTACGTTGCTCATCGCGACGTCGGGTCAGGATCCCGGTGAGCTTGCCGAGATTCGGATCTGACGACAGGAGCGATTGCAACTGATTCTTTTCGCTCGGCGCAGGCCCAGGGCGATGATCGGCCCGGACACGCCGACGAGGCGTTACCGCTTCCCGCTTGGCGAACTCGGCGACCGAAGTCTTGATCTCCGTAAGTTGGTCAACTGTCATGAGGCTCCCGGAACTCTTGTCGTTCGACAGGGCGACCGTTCCGCACGTCATTGGTCCCAGACGTGAAAACACGTCGCCGTGCCCTTCTCCTCCGCTATGAGTCGGAAAGGCCGGCGGTGATACCTCGAACTGACATGTTGACCCGGGCGGCAGCAGCAGGTCTAGCGTCCATTGCCGCGGCCCGAGGGCGGATGTCAAGATGGGGCAGGGTTCCCAGCTGATGGGTACGGATCGGAGCGACCAGCCAGCGATTCCCTTGACGGGACGCACCGCCACCGTCGTGGCGCTGTCGCTGGGCGTGGCCGTGGTGCTCGGCGACGCGGGCGTGGTGACGCTGGCGCTGCCGGAGATCCTGCGGGATTTCGGGGCTCAGGTTTGGGGGGTCGCGTGGGTTCTGATCTCGTTCAACCTCGTGCTTGCGCTGGTGGCGGTCCCCGCGGCGCGTCTGTGCGTGCGCGGAGACCCGGCCGTGGCGACCGCGGGCGGCGTAATTGGCTTCGCGGCGGCGACGACGGTGTGCGCCGTGGCACGGTCGCTGGGCGTGCTGATTGCGGCGCGAGCCGCGCAGGCGGCGGGCGGCGCGCTGGTGATCGTCGGAAGCCTCGAGCTGCTGGTTGCGACCACCGGGGTCGAGCGCGCGGGTGTGCGGCGGTGGGCCGTGGCCGGTGTCGCGGGGGCTGCGCTCGGGCCCGTGATCGGAGGGCTCCTGACCTCGGCGTTCTCGTGGCGAGCGATCTTCGTGGTGCAGATCCCGATCGTGCTGCTCGCGTTGCCCGCCGCGATCGCGCTGCGCGGCCGGGTAGTGCAGCGGCGCCGGCCGACGCCCGACACATTGCCGGATCGTCCGCACCTGCTGGCCAACCTCGCGCTCGCGCTGCTGTCGGCGGCGCTCACGGCGGCGTTGTTCCTGCTGGTGCTGCTGCTCGTGGATGGCTGGAGCCGCTCGCCCGCCGTGGCCGCGGTTGCCGTCACCGCGGTGCCGGTCGCGGCCCTAGCGGCCGGTCCCGTATTCCGGGGTATGCGCGCCGGAACACGGTCGGAGGCGGTCGCTGGATCAGTCTTGATCGCGGGCGGCCTCACCGGGCTCGCGCTCCTGCCCGGTGCACAGCTCGCCTGGACGCTCGCGCCGCAGGTGTTAATCGGTCTCGGACTTGGCCTCTCGGTCGACTCGCTCACCGCGGCCGCGCTCCGCGACCGGATCCCACGCGCAATTCACGGGGGCTGGACCATCGCGGCGCGGCACGCCGGCGTGGTGGTCGGCCTCGCGATCCTCACCCCCATCTTCACCGCCGACCTGCGCCACGCCCAGACCCCCGCCGAGGAGGCGATTGCGCGACTCGTCCTCGACGCGCCGCTCCCCGCATCGACAAAGCTCGACCTCGCCGAGCAGTTGGGGCGCCGGCTGTCAGCCGAACGCGGCCGGGTGCCCGACCTGCGGCCCGCGTTCAAGGCCTTGCGGGTGCCGGCGACGCAGGCGCACGCGGTCGCCTCCCTGGAGAATGACCTCGAGGATCAGCTCAAGCGCGCCGCTACCCGCGCCTTCCGCACGTCGTTTCTCGTCGCCGCGGGACTGGCGCTGCTGGCGCTCGGACCGGCGCTGGCACTGCGTGACCGGAGTCGCTCATGAGCCGACTTTCGCTTCCGCTGATCGCCGTGGTGCTAGTGGGCGCCGTCCTCGGCGTTCAGGTCGCGGCCGGCGGCGGCCGCTACGTGCCTGTCAGCCCGGCCAATCCCTGCACGCCGGTCTCGGTTCCCCCCATCCCGGCGCAGCTCGAACCACTCGCTGAGCAGATCGTCCTGCTCGGCCTCGACAGCGCCGCATGCCAGCTCGGCATCTCCCGCGAGCGCCTCGTCCTGGCACTGGCGGAATCCCGCACGCCGAACCCCCGCGAGTCCGCCGCGCTCAAGGCGGGCCTGGTCGACGCGGTCGACATGCTGGCTCGCCAAGGGCGCCTGCCCAAGGTGTCCCAGCTGCTTCCGCAAGCGCTCGACCAGTCCAATCTCCCCGGCATCGCCAAGACGATCATCGAAGCGATCCCTGACTCGGTCGTCGACAACTTGCTCCCCACCGCACCGCTGTTGCGCCGGACCATCGACGAGCTCGACATCAACCGGCTCCTCCACGAGCTCAATGACCCGCGCCAACTCAACTCCGTCCTCCAGTCGGCGATCCTGCAGGCCGCGCTAAGTCAGATCCTAGGCCGTCTGCACCCCTAGCATCGGCAATTACTCGCGTGTCCGTTGCACGCTGATGTCAGCACCCGCAACGCGGTGGGAAACCGGGTCAGCCGGCTTTGCGTATCGGGGGAAGCTCGTATTTGCCGTCGAAGACGGCGGGGTGGGGTTCGTACATGCGCAGGATCGGCCGGAACCCGCCGTCGGGCGTTGGTAGCCAGTTGGCGCGGCGTTCGGGCTCGGCGGGCTCGTCGTGCTGCAAGGCGATCCTCAGCGCGCCGTCGGCGTCGCGCTGAAGCCCGGGAGTTCGGTCGCCGATCGAGTAGCGGTTGATCGGGTTGGCAACCAGGAAGAAGTCGGTGTTGTCGTACATCGTCACCGACCAGAACGCATCGACCGGCGGCTCGCGCTCGAAGCGCAACTCGTATCGGTTTGCGCCGTCGAGCGGGTCGCCGTCGCCGTCGAGGTAGACCATCGCATACGCGGCTTCGTATCCGTGGTTGCCCCACAGACCGGCACGCGCAGCCAGCGCGCGCTGCGCATAGCGCATCGTTCCGTCCGTCAGCTTCCATGCGTCATCGTCCAGGGCGCCGACCTCGAAGAAATCGAGGTTGTAGTCGAACACGTGGTAGGTCAGGCTCCAGCCGTTCTGGATCGGGCTG
>Ga0335073_10007340_pt1 | contig 15453 bp, 10 predicted proteins | sample Lox_Sample_22_FD_207093 | JGI IMG/M metagenome (GOLD analysis project Ga0335073, IMG submission 207093) | Soil microbial communities from Loxahatchee National Wildlife Refuge, Florida, United States - Lox_Sample_2.2 | ecosystem: Environmental > Terrestrial > Soil > Wetlands | place: USA... | reverse complement strand
CCCTGGATCAGGTTGAAGAAGCCGACCGTGAACAGCAGGACCACGGCAAAGACGATCATCCAGTTACCTTCGCCGCGGCTCGCGGCTCTGGATTGCCTTATTGTCGCCGACGTCATTTTGGTCTCCCTGGGTCAGAATCGCTGGAATTTGTGACTTCAGCCTGCCGGGTCGTCATGGAATGTCGTCACCCTTGCGCGGGTGATTCCGCCGGTTGCCGGCCGCATTTAATCGCCTGGACGGGATGTCGGCCAGCGACAACCGGGCGGTGATCACGACGGCGGCCAGCGCGGGCTGGGCGGGTTTCGGAACAGGCCCGGGATCGGCGCGATGGTCATCGCGGCTCCGGTGACCCCGGTGAGCTGAGTCCTGGCCCGCTCAGGGTCGCCGACGGCGGCGTTACCAGTTGCATGTGTAGCACGATGAGCTTTTGGCGGATGATCCGTTCCATCAGACGGTCGAGGGCTCGTTGATCTGATAGGTCAGCGCGGAGCGTTGTGGTGCCTCGGCCTATGGACACCTCGTAGTCGTCGAATTCCGCGCGCAGTGCCGTATCCGCCTGGCCCATGAACGTGACCTCGTATGTCTGCGTGTGCATCGGGACTTCGCCTCGAGACCTTGCAGTTCACGTGCAATTCATCCTTGGTTCAGCATCCCCGGCCGACGGACTCGTGTGATCACCCACCACCGGGTGATCGGGAAATGGACTGCCCAGGGCAGGCACTGCCGCTCGCCCAACTGCCGGAAGTGGCGGGAGTTGCCGCCGTGACGGCAAACGGTGGCGCCGACAACGGTCACAAATGTCGCTCTCACCATCTCCTGGGTGGTAGCCGAGCCTTTCAGCGCGGCGGCCCGCGGCCCGTACTGCACCGGTGCGGTCACCCCTCCGGAGGGCCTGCTCTGGTGCGCGCATAATCACCCCCGGGTGGGTGACCTGAGCCGGTAATTGCTGGACCGGTGGCGCCACCAGGTTCACGTTGATGACGTCGAGCCCCAGGCTGTTGATCCGCTCCATCAGCCCGGACAGGGCACCCCGATCCGGTAGCTCGGCTCGGACGGTGGTGGTTCCGGGTCCCACGGTGACCTGGCAGTCGTCGAACTCCGCCCGCAGAGTGGTACCCGCTTGGCCCAGAAAGGTGATCTCATAAGTCTGCGCTCGCACCAGCTTACGCCTCCCGGGCTTTTCTCGGTCTGGTTCATAGTGCCTCCAGCGTGCCGCGAAGCTAGATCCTTCGTGATCGCCCCAGCGAGGGTGATCCGAGATTCGGCAGCAACGCCCATGCCGGTACGCAGATCTTTCACCACTCGAATCATCAGCCTCATAAAACGCAGCGGAAAAACATCCAATCTCCACATGGAGGGTGATATCCCTCACGGAGAGCCGTGGTCCAATAACCGAACATGTCCCGGTCGGCGTAGGCTGGGACGGCGTAAGGGTAGAGAGCAGATCATGGGCACGGCTTGGGCCCAGGAACTGAAGATCCATGGCACAGAGCGCGACAACTGGACTCGGCTCCCCCCGGAGCACGCGGTTCGCGCTGACGAAGTTGCGGCCCCCGGCGCTGCCCGCCACGCTCATCACCAGGCCGGCGCTGCATGAGCGGCTAACCGGAGGAGCTGATCGGCGGCTGACGGTAGTCGTGGGGTCGGCCGGCGCGGGCAAGAGCGTGCTGCTGGCAGACTGGGCTGCGGCGCGACCGCCCGGCGTGACTTCATGGTTGTCCTGTGACCGGGCCGACGCCGACCCGGTCCGGTTCTGGGCCGCCTTCATTGAGGCGCCACGGGCCATCGAACCAGGCTTCGGTACCGATGCCGGCGATCTCCTGGCGATGGACAGGCGGATGTCAGCTGACGTCGTTGCGTCAGTCGCCAACGACGCCGCGGAGCTGCCTGCGGGCTCGGCGATCATCGTGGACGACTTCCATTACGCCGCCGCCGCTACGGCCCCGCACATGACAGATCTCGTCGAGTGCTGGCCATCTGAGGCCGTCCAGCTCGTGCTGGCCGGTCGTTATGACCCTCCGCTACGGCAGCACCGGCTGCGGATGTCAGGCCAGCTGACCGAGATCCGCGACCGTGACCTGTATTTCTCCGTCCATGAGAGCCGTGACCTGCTGGCGAAGTTCGGCGTCCAGATGTCCGATGCCGACCTGGCCCTGCTCCATCAGCGAAGCGAGGGATGGCCCGCGGTCCTGCAGATGGCGGCGCTGTCCCTGCGCGGGACCACGGATCCGGCCCGGCGGGCGCGGGCGACCGAGGTCCGCGGCGTGGCCATCGCCGACTACTTCATCTCCGAGGTCCTCGAGCAGCAGCCGCCTGAAGTGACCCAGTTCATGCTCGACACCTCCATCCTGGCGGGGGACCTGACCGCGGACGCGTGCGCCGCGGTCACCGGAAGGCAAGACGCCGCGGCGCTGCTGCACCGCATCGATGCCGGGTATCTGTTCCTGGTCGCACTCGATGATGAGCGGACCAGCTTCCGGTACCACCGCCTGGTGCGCAACGTGCTGCGCGCCGAGTTGCGCACCACAGACCGCGCCCGCGAACAGGAGCTTCAGCTGCGGGCGGCTCAATGGTTCGAGGCCACCGGGGACACCCGGCGCGCGGCTCACCATTATCTGGCCGCGCAGCAGGCCGACCGGGCACTGGCGCTCCTGCAGGACCGGGTCGTACCCGATTTCCTGCATGCCCCGACGGCGCCGGCCCCACTGGTGCTGAGCGTGGCCGACCCCTCGCCGCTGGTCGAGACGCCGGAACGGCTGCTGGGCCTGGCCGCCGATCTGCTGTTGTCTGGTGAGACGGCTCGCGGCGGTGCGTACCTCGACCTGCTCGAGCACGCCGGGAAGATCCCGGCCGAGTCGGCTCTGGCCGCCCGGCTCGCGGCGTTTCAGTCGTTCCGTTACGGGGTGGCCGGCCAGCTGGAAGCGTCCGTGCGGACGGCCCTGGCCGCCCGGGCCATCCAGGAGCGGGCGCAGCTCACTGATGAATGGAACGCGGTCGCCCCGCTGGTCCTCATCCGCGTGTATACCTGCCTGGACGACTTCGCGGCGGCCGAGCGGGAGGCCGCTGCGGCCTTGGCGGCCCCCGACGCGGCCGACTCGGTCAAGCTCGTGATGGTGCCGGGTGCACGCGCGCTGGCCTGGTTGGAGGTCGGCCGGCTGGCTGAGGCCGCCGACGCGGCCGGCGCTGCGGAGGCCGACGCGCGGCGACTGGGGTTCAGCCAGCATTTCTTCGCCGTCGACTACCTGCGCGCGCTGTCCGGTCTCGCGCTGGAGCGTCGCGACCTTGATACCGCAGAGCATCTCATCGAACAAGTGCTCCTGATAACCGAGCAGCGTCGGCCGGTCTTTGAATTCCTGGCGCTGCTGGACCGGGCGCGGATCTGGGCGGCCCGCGGGCAGGTCCGCGACGCGCTCACCACCGTCGAGGCGGCCCGCAAGGTCGTCACCGAGGCCAGTATGGCCCTGCTGGCCCGGGCCGACGAGCAAGAGGCGCTGCTGCGCGCGTCACTCGGCGACCTGCGCTCACCGGCCGAGCTGACCGGTCGCCTGCCCGCCACCCGCCGCGGCCTGCTGCTGGCCAGAGTCGCGCTAGCCGCCGGTGATCATGACGCCGCGCGGGAACATCTACAGGCCGTGCCGGTGAGCGGCCTGACGCAACGCCAGGCACTCGTGCGCCAGCTACTGCTCGCCGCCGCCGCCATCGAACGTGACGATCGCGCGGCCGCGGGCATGCTCGGAAGCGCCCTGCACACGGCCCGCAGCCATGGCTTCCTTAACACCGTCGTCACCACCGCACCGCAGGTGGCCGGGTACGTCGTCGAGCACGCGGCCCAGCTGCGGGCCGACCCGTACGTCGAGCAGCTGATCGCCGCGGCGCTCGAGGTGCGCGCCACCCAGCCTGCCAGCGCCGCGGACAGCCAGGCGCTCACCGAGCCCCTGACCGCTGCCGAGCAGCGCATCCTTGATCTGCTGCCGACCAGCACCTACCTGCAGATTGCGGACATGCTCTACATTTCGCGCAACACGGTAAAGACCCACCTCCGGTCGATCTACCAGAAGCTCGGAGTGGCGTCACGCTCGGAGGCTCTCGCACGCGCCGTCGACCTGCGCCTGCTCTGAGGCTGCGCACCGCCGCCCGGAATCACCCTCGGTTGGGTGATCCCCTCACCTGACGGCCCGAAGAATATCGGGCCAGGTCACCGAGTGAGGAGGCTGGCAGATGCGGATCGTGATCGCCCTGGGCGGCAACGCGCTACTGCGCCGGGGCGACCCCATGACCACCCTGATCCAGCGCAGGAACATCAGGAGCGCGGCGGAGGCCATCGCGCCCCTGGCCGCCGAGCACAGCATCGTGATCGTGCACGGCAACGGGCCGCAGGTGGGCCTGCTGTCGCTGCAGGCCGAGTCCTATCACGACGCCGAGCCATACCCGCTGGACGTCTTGGACGCGGGCACCCAGGGCATGATCGGCTACCTGATCCAGCAGGAACTAAGAAGCCTCCTGCCGCCGGACCGGCAGGTGGCCACCCTGCTCACCATGATCACCGTGGATCCCGGCGACCCGGCCTTCACCAGGCCCACCAAATTCGTCGGCCCCGTGTACGCCAAGGATGCCGCCGACGCCCTGGCCGCGGAGAAGGGCTGGGTGTTCAAGCAGGACGGCGCCGCCTGGCGCCGGGTTGTGCCGTCCCCCCAGCCCGGCCAGATCCTGGAGATCGAGCCGATCTCTTGGCTGATCGAGCGGGGAGCCGTGGTCGTCTGCGCCGGCGGCGGCGGCATTCCGATCATGTATCCCTCCTCCAGGCCCGGTGAGGTGATGGGCGTCGAGGCGGTCATCGACAAAGACCTCGCGAGCGAGTTGCTGGCCGAGGACGTGGGCGCCGGCCTGTTCGTCATGGCCACCGACGTAGACGGGGTCTACGTCGGCTGGGCCACGCCGCAGCAGCGGCGGCTGGACTGGGCCACACCGGAGGAGCTGGCCGGCCACCAGTTCGCCGCCGGGTCCATGGGCCCCAAGGTTGAGGCCGCCTCCCGCTTCGCGGCCAAGACCGGCCAGCGGGCTGCGATCGGCTCACTGGCCGACATCGCCGGCATCGTGGCCGGCCAGGCCGGCACCAGCGTCGTCCCGCAGCGGGCGCCTGACGGACCGGCATCGTGATGGAAACGGAGAAGAAGTACCTCTCAGTCCGCCAGGCCGCGTTCATCGGCGTCGGGGCGATGGTGGGAGCGGGGATCTTCGCACTGCTGGGGGCGGCCGGCGAGGTGGCGGGGGCGGCGGTATGGCTCTCGTTCCTGATCGCCGGGTTCGTCGCCGCACTGCAGGGTTACTCGTTCGCGAAGCTGGGCGCCAGGTACCCGTCGGCGGGGGGCCTGCTGGAATACGTGGCGAAATCGACAGGCAACGGGCACTTCACCGGGATCACCGCGTGGCTGACGTACTCGGCCAACGCGATCGTTACGGCGATGGTGGCGGTGTCTTTCGGGAGCTATGCTGCCTCGACGTTCGCCGGGGAGAACGCCGCCTGGATCAAAGTCTTCGCGGCGCTGATCATCCTGGCCATGACCGCGCTGAACATCGCCGGGTCCAGGTTGGTGGCGAATGCGCAGACAGTAATCGTCTACGTGGTGCTGGGGATCCTCGCCTTTTTCGCGGTGGTCACGCTGGTGAACATGCACCCGTCGCTGCTGGCGCCATCGAAGTACCCGCCGCTGCAGGACATCATCTCGTCCGTGGCGCTGACCTTCTTCGCCTTCCTTGGCTTCGGCATCATCACCTTTACGGCCAAGGACCTGGCCAAGCCGTCGCGCCAGCTGCCGCGGGCGATGTACCTGGCCCTCGGAATCGCCACGGTCATCTACGTCGCCATCGCGCTGGGCGTGTTCGGCACGCTGACGGTGGACAAGGTGATCTCCTCGGGCGGCACCGCGCTGGCCGTGGCCGCCGAGCCCGCGCTGGGCCGGGCGGGCTACTGGCTGATGACCGTCACGGCACTGTTCGCCACCGCCGGGGCGACCAACGCGGGCCTGTACCCGGCAACGGGGCTGTCGGAGCGGCTGGCAGAGACGGGGCAGTTCCCGCCGTTGATGGCGCGCAAGCTCGGCGGGCGGGCCTCGGCCGGGCTGCTCGTCCAGGCGGCGGCGTGCCTGGTCCTGGCCCTGGTGTTCAAGCTGGACGCGATCGCGTCGATTGGCAGCGCGGTGGCCCTGGTGATCTTCACCCTCATCACCGCGGCGCACCTGCGAGTCCGCGCCGAGACCGGGGCCAGCCTCCCGGTCCTGATCCTGGCCATCGTCGCCTCCAGCGCGGTCTTCGTGACGTTCGTGTTCACCACCTTGATCCACGAGCCCGCCTCGATTGCCACCCTGGCCGGCATCCTGGTGCTGAGCGTGGCCCTGGACTACGGATGGAAGCACTCCCGCGATACGAGGGCGAAAGATGTCCAGCTCGTGCACTAGGTCACCCGCTGTGAGCGGGTGAGCCCACGACGTCCCGAGGAGCCCAGATGACCACTTTGCAGCAACCCGCCGAGAACCTCGCCTGGTACGCCCTGTCGGCCGAAGCCGCCGCCGGGCAGATGGGGGTCGACCCCGATCAGGGGCTGGACGCTGGGGAAGCGGAGCGGCGACTGGCCGATTACGGGCCGAACGAGCTGCCGACCGAGCCGCCGCCGAGCATATGGTCGGTAGCCCGGGGCCAGCTGGTCAACCCGATGAACATCATGCTGCTGATCGTGGTGGCCGCCAGCTTCGCCATCGTCCAGATCGCCACGGCCGTGGTGGTGCTGGGGCTGGTGACGTTCAACGTCGTGATGGGCACGGCCCAGGAGCTGAAGGCCCGGGCCAGCGTGGAGGCGCTGGCCAAGCTGCAGGTACCGCACGCCCGGGTGCGGCGCTCCGGGCAGGTCGCCGTGATCGAATCCGCCAAACTGGTGCCGGGTGACATCGTGCTGCTCGAGGCCGGGGATGTGGTCCCGGCGGACGGGCGGATCGAGGCCTCGGCCACGCTGGAGGTGCAGGAGGCCGCGCTCACCGGGGAGAGCGCGCCGATCGCCAAGGACGCGGGCGCGCTGCCCGGGGGTGAGGTGGCGCTCGGCGACCGGACCAACCTGGTGTTCCAGAACACCCAGGTCACCCGGGGCACCGCGACGATCGTAGTGACCGGCACAGGCACCGCGACCGAGATGGGCAAGATCGCCGGGCTGGTCACCGCCACCAAGCGCACCCGGTCCCCGTTGCAGCGTGAACTGGACGGCATGACCAAGGTATTCGGCCTGATCGCCTTCCTGGCCGTGGCGATCATCGCCATCTTCGGCCTCGTGCGGGGCCAGGACACCACCACGCTCGTGCTGCTGTGCATCTCGACCGCGATCGCGGCGATCCCGACTGGCCTGCCTACATTCGTGCAAGCCATGCTGTCGTCGGGGGCGCGGCGGCTGGCCGAGGCCAAGGCGGTGGTCAAGTCGCTGTCGGACGTGGAGACCCTGGGCGGGACGACCGTCATCAACAGCGACAAGACCGGCACGCTGACGATGAACGCGATGACCGCGACCACCATGCTGGGCGGCGGCGACTGGTTCAAGGTCGAGGGTCCCGGCTACCAGAAAACCGGGGCCATCCTGGGCGTGGCCGGGACGGAGCCGCCGGACTTCCACCGCCTGGCCCTGGGCTTGGTGCTGTGCACCGATGCCACCGTCGGCGACGACGGGTCGGTCATCGGCGACCCGACGGAGGCTGCGTTCGTGGTGCTGGCCGCGAAGATGGGGGTGGACGCCGAGCAGACCCGCCAAGCCCTGCCCCGCCGGGCCGAGGTGCCGTTCGATTCCGAGTACAAGTTCATGGCCACCTTCCACGACCGCCCGGACTGGCTGGCCGGCGGGATCATCGTCCAGCCGCATCTGGTCACCGTCAAGGGAGCGCCGGACGTGGTCCTGAACCGTTGCGACCGGGCGCTGTGGCACGGCCGGCAGGTGCCGATCGGCGCTGTCCGGGATGAGCTCCTGGCCGCCAACCGCCAGCTGTCCGAGCGCGGCCTGCGGGTGCTCGCGTTCGCCGCTAAGGACTTGGATGACGCGGCCATGACGGCGGCGCTAACCGACCCGATGGCCGCCGTCACGGACCTGGTATTCGTCGCGCTGGTCGGGATCGTGGACCCGCTCCGCACCGAGGCCAGGGACGCGGTCCACAGTGCGCTGGGCGCCGGGGTCGACGTCCGGATGATCACCGGCGACCATACCGTGACCGCCCGCGCGATCGCCGACGAGCTCGGCCTGGGGCCCGGCGTGATCACCGGCACCGAACTGCAGCACCTGAGCGATGATGAAGTACTCCGTCGGCTCCCCCAACTGCACGTGTTCGGCCGGGTGGCGCCCGAGGACAAGCTGCGCCTGGCCAAGCTCATGCAGCAGGACGGCCAGGTAGTCGCGATGACCGGTGACGCGGTCAACGACGCGGCCGCCCTTAAGCAGGCCGACATCGGCGTGGCCATGGGCAGCGGCTCGGAGGTATCCAAGCAGGCCGCCAAGATCGTGCTGACCGACGACAACTTCGCCACCCTGGTCCGGGCCGTGGACCTGGGCCGGGATATCTACCGGCGGATTTCCACCTACATCCGGATGCAGCTGACCATCTTGTCCTCGGTCCTGCAGCTGATGGTCTACGCCACCATCTTTAACATCAACGGCGGCGTCGCGCTGTTCCCGCTCCAACTACTGTTCTGCAAGTTCTTCGTGGTCATCACCGTGGTGATCGGCTTCATCGTCGACGTCCCCGACCCCGGGGTCATGCAAAGGCCGCCGCGCACGCCCGGCAGCAAGATTGTCACCCGCCCATGGATCATCCGCTGGTTCATCTTCGGGTTCGTGGTCGCCGTCACCGCTCTGTGCGTGCTCGAATGGGGCCCCGGCAAGCCCAGTACCACCCACGCGTCGGTCAACATGACCATGGCCTTCGCCATCGTCTCATTCAGCGCGGTCAACATCGGACTGGTCATGCGCCGCGAACGCCAGGCGCCGTGGTCCTTCCCGGTCTTCCCTTTCCTCGGCTGGATCATCCTGGGCTGGATCCTCACCTGGGCCGCCGTCCAGCTGAACATGCTCCAGAGCCTGCTCGACACGACCTCGCTTACCGGCCGGGAGTGGATCATCGTGCTCGCCCTGTCGCTGCTGGCACCGGCGGTCGTTGCGGGCGATAAGCTCATCCAGCTCTCCCGGCAGCGTAAGGCCAGTACCGCTCAAGGCGCAGAACTGAAGGCCCGCCCGGTGATCCAGGTCACTACCTGACGGCGCTCCTTAGCACCCGCGTCAGGGTGACGACATTCCACGATGACCCGGCAGGCTGAACGAATTCGGCGATTGAAGACCCGCGAGAACGAATGGCGGCGACCGGCAATTAGGCCGCTAGGTCGGCGGGAAAAGGTCAAGGCTGTCGAACGCCGTGCTGCTACGGAAACCGGCCGAACCTGGCCGTCTAGTGCGGGTCAGACATGAACAATCTATGAACAGATAATGAATAACCGATATCTCCCAACCGAACTCGCCCCGGCCAGAAGCCGGCGCGATTCACCCGCGAATGGGTGACGAAATCTGCATCCGCATCCGGACATGATCTGGAGGCGGTCTCCGGCAGAGCAACGGCTGGAGACAGCCGCCCGCCACCGCTCATTTGGCTGGGAGGTCAGATATGGCGGATAAGGTTCATATCCCGCAGGAGGCGCCGGGTCCGGCCAGTGAGCCGGCCAGCAGAGAAGGCGCGCCGCAGTTCGGGCTGACCGCGGCGATGGCGCTGATCGTAGGCAGCATCATCGGTGTCGGGGTGTTCAACCTGCCGACCTCGCTGGCCGCCTACGGTCCGATCACGCTGGTCTCGATGGCGCTGACCACCGTCGGCGCGCTGGCGCTGGCGTTGCTGTTCGCCGCGCTGTCCCGGCGGCTGCCCGCCGACGGCGGCCCGTACGCCTATGCGCGGGCTGGGTTCGGCAACCCGATGGGGTTCCTGAACGCCTGGTCGTACTGGATCACCGCGTGGGCCGGCAACGCCGCGATCGCGGTCGGCTGGGTACTGTACGTCGAGCACTTCATCAACAAGGGCCATACCAAGTGGATCACGGTGCTGCTGGTACTGGCCGGGCTCTGGATCCCGGCGGCGGTCAACCTGTCCGGAGTCAAGAACATGGGCTCGGTCCAGGTCATCACCACCATCATCAAGTTTGCCGCGCTCGCGTTCATCTCGGTGGTTGGCCTGTTCTACATCAAGTCCGCTAACTTCACTCCCTGGAACGTCAGTAGCGAATCGACGATCAACGCGATCGGCGGCGGGATGGCCATCGCCTTGTTCAGCTACCTCGGCGTGGAATGTGCCGCCGTCGCAGCCGCTAAGGTCCGCAACCCGGACCGCAACGTTCCCCGAGCCACCATCATGGGCACCATCGCCACCGCGGTGGTCTACCTGCTCTCCCTTACCGTGGTTTTCGGGGTCGTGCCCACCACCAGCCTGGCCAAGGCGAACGCGCCGTTCTCCGACGTGGCCAATACCATCTTCGGCGGCACCTGGGCCGGCAACGTGATGGCCCTGGCCGTCATCATCTCCGGGTTCGGCGCGCTGACCGGCTGGACCATGATCTGCGCCGAGATGCCGCTGGCCGCCGCGAAGGACGGCCTGTTCCCGCAACGGTTCAAGCGCATGTCCAAGAGCCAGGTACCCGCCTTCGGCATCATCGCCTCCACCGCGCTGGCCTCGGTCGCGATGGTCATCAACTACCTGGGCTCCTCTGGCGCCACCGTGTTCACCACCCTGGTCCTGATGACCGGCATCACCTCCGCCATCCCCTACGGGTTCTCCGCGCTCGCGCAGCTGAAGTGGCGCTTGATGGATCACCGGGAAATGCATACCCCGCGCTTCGCCCGGGACATGATCGTCGCCGTGCTGGCGCTGGTGTTCTCCATCTTGTTCATCGTCTACTCGCGCAACACCGGTAACAGCTTCTGGGTCTACTGGGCCCCGTACTTCCTGGCCGCCGGGGCCCTGCTCCTCGGCATCCCCATCTACCTGTCCCAGCGCCGCCATATGAACCCGCCCGGCCCCGTGCCGGCTTACCGCTGATGCCCCGGGGGGTGGCTGATCTGCCTGGCCGTGGCGCTGTCCATCGTCATTGTCACCGAGATCCGCAAAGCCGTGCGGCGACGCACCGTACCCAACCATCCGATAACGAGGTGATCACAATGCCATTGGGGGCATATTCCGAAGTAGGGAAGCTGCGCCGCGTCATGGTGCACCGGCCCGGTCTTGAGCACAGCCGGCTAACCCCGTCGAACGCCGAGGAGCTGCTATTCGACGATGTGCTGTGGGTGGCCCGGGCCAAGGCCGAGCATGACATGTTCTGCGAGGCGATGCGCGACCGCGGGGTGGAGGTGTTCGAGGCCGAGCAGCTCCTGGCCGAGGCACTGGCCAGCCCGGAGGCCAGGAACTGGGTGTGCGGTCACATCCTGTCCGAACGCGAGGTCGGGATCACGGCCGCGGCACGGGCCCGGGAGTGGGCTGGGACGGCCGACCCGGCGCTGGTGGCAGAGTTCCTGATCGGCGGGATCACCAAGACCGACGTGGCCCGGGACGTCGGGCTCGTATGGGAGTCGGCCGATCCGACGTCCATGCTGCTGCCGCCGCTGCCGAACTTCCTGTTCCAGCGCGACCCGTCCTGCTGGATCTTCGACGGCGTCACGATCAACCCGATGACCAAGCCGGCCCGCAAGCCGGAGACCATGATCATGGAGACCATCTACCGGTTCCACCCGATGTTCGCCACCGAGAAGTTCTCGGTCTGGCTGGGCGGCTCGGATGAGAACTGGGGCCGGTGCCACGTCGAGGGCGGTGACGTTCAGCCGATCGGCAACGGCGCGGTGATGATCGGCATGGGCGAGCGCACCACCCCGCAGGCCGTGCTATGGATCGCCCGGTCGCTGTTCCGGGCCGGGTCGGCCCGGCAGGTGCTCGCCGTGCACCTGCCGAAATCCCGCTCCTACATGCACCTCGACACCGTGATCACCATGTGCGACCGGGACCTGGTCACGCTGTTCCCGCAGGTGGTCTACGGGGCGCGGACGTGGGCTATCCGGCCGGGGGAGTCGGCGGAAGACCTGGTGACCGAGGAGCGGTCACAGACGCTGCCCGAGGTGATGGCCGCCGTCCTGGACGTGGGCACGATGCGCGTCATCGAAACGGGCGGGGACAGCTTCGAGGCCGAGCGGGAGCAGTGGGACGACGGCAACAACGTGGTCGCGCTCGAGCCCGGGGTCGTCATCGGGTACGAGCGCAACACCGGCACCAACACCGCGCTGCGCAAGGCCGGCATCGAAGTGATCACCATCGAGGGGTACGAGCTCGGCCGCGGTCGCGGCGGCTCGCACTGCATGACCTGCCCGCTGCAACGCGATCCTGCGTTCTGATCCTCACCGGGAGTCCAGCATGTCCTACAACCTGAAGAACCGTAGCTTCCTCAAGGAGATTGACTTCGAGCCGAACGAGCTGCGCTATCTGCTGCGGTTGGCCGAGGCGCTCAAGCTGGCCAAATACGCCGGCACTGAGACCAGGCAGCTGGCCGGCCGGGAGATCGCGCTGATCTTCGCGAAGACGTCTACCCGGACCCGTTCGGCGTTCGAGGTCGCCGCCTACGACCAGGGAGCGCACGTCACCTACCTCGACCCGTCCGGCTCCCAGCTCGGCCACAAGGAATCCATCGCCGACACGGCCGCGGTCCTGGGCCGCATGTACGACGCGATCGAGTACCGGGGCAACGGCCAGGCCGACGTGGAGGAACTGGCCGCGCACGCCGGGGTGCCGGTCTACAACGGGCTGACCGACGAGTGGCATCCCACCCAGATGCTGGCCGACTTCCTGACCATGGGCGAGGCCAGCCACAAGCCCTACGACGCCCTCGCCTACGCGTTCGTAGGCGACTGCCGTTTCAACATGGGCCGTTCCCTGCTGGTCATGGGCGCGCTGATGGGCAGCGACGTCCGCCTGGCCGGCCCCGGCGAGCTGCATCCGCCCAAGGACGTGGTCCAGATCGCCGAGGAAATCTCCGGGCGCACCGGCGCCCGCATCACCCTCACTGAGGACCCCGCGCAGGCCGTCGCGGGCGCCGACTTCATCCATACCGACGTATGGGTCTCGATGGGGGAGTCAAAAGACGTTTGGACAGAACGGGTCCGGCTGCTTGCTCCCTACCAGGTCAACGCCGACCTCATGCGCAAGACGCGGAATCCGGCCGTCAGCTTCATGCACTGCCTGCCGGCCTTCCACGACATGAACACCGTCGTGGGACGCGAGATAATGGAACACACCGGGATGACCTCGGGCCTGGAGGTGACCGACGAGGTGTTCCGCTCACCCGCCAGCATCGTCTTCGACCAGGCCGAGAACCGGCTGCACACTATCAAGGCCGTCCTCGTCGCCACCCTCGGATAACACACGCGGCCTTTGGCATTGTGAGCATCGCTGACCTGGCCATAGTCGCCGCGCTGATCTTCGGGTGGGGCGCGGTGTCGGCCAGGCTGGAACGGTTCGACGTCACCGCGCCGGTCACCTTCGTGCTCGCCGGGCTGCTGCTTACCCACGGGCCGCTGGCCGTCCTGGGCGCAGCGCCCAGTAAGGAGCTCATCAAGGAACTGGCGGAGTTCACCCTCGCCCTGGTCCTGTTCTCTGACGCGTCCCGGGTCGGGCTGCACGAGCTGCGGGTGGATGCGGGCCTGTACGTCCGGTTGCTGGGGGTGGCGCTGCCGCTGACGATCGGCCTGGGAACTGTGCTCGCGCTCGCGCTCGCGCTCGCAGGCGGCAGCATCTGGCTGGCGCTGCTGATAGGGGCGGCGCTGGCCCCGACCGACGCCGCACTCGGCGCGGGTATGATGGCCAACCCGCTGGTGCCGGCCAGGATCCGCCGGCTGGTCAACGTCGAAAGCGGGCTCAACGACGGGATCGCGACGCCGTTCGTCTCGGTCGCGCTGGCCGGGGCGGCAGTGGGCGGCGAGGTCGCCGGGCACGGTGCGGCTAAGGCGGTGGCCGAACTGGCCGTAGGCCTTCTGGTCGGCGTGGCCATAGGCGGTGTCGGCGGCCTGGTGGTGAACGCCGCGCGCCGGCGCGGCTGGGCGGCTGACGGCTTTGCCGGCGCGGCGGTGCTGGGCCTGGCGGTGTGTGCCTACGCGTCCGCGGTGGCGGTGCACGGCAACGGCTTCATCGCCGGCTTCGTCGGCGGCCTCGCGTTCGGCACGACCGGCGGTCGGCGCGGCGAGCCGTTGGTGCCGTTCGTAGAGGAAACCGGCGCACTGGTGTCCTTGCTGGTCTGGCTGGCGTTCGGCGCGGTCGCGCTGGTACCCGCGATAAAGACCCTGACCTGGCCGATGGTGCTGTACGCGATCCTCAGCCTCACGATAGTCCGGATGGCGCCGGTCGCGGTCGCGCTTGCCGGCGCACGGCTAGGCTGGGCGACGGTACTCCTGGTGGCCTGGTTCGGTCCCCGAGGCCTGGCGTCGGTGGTATTCGCACTGCTCGCCCTCGAAGAGCTGGGCAGCCCCACGGCCGGCCGTGCCGTCGCCGTCATCACCATCGCCGTGCTGCTCAGCGTTGTCGCACACGGTGCCACCGCCGAACCGCTGGCTGCCCGGTATGCGAAACGGCTTGCCCATCGCGCCGCCGGAGGCCCCGCCGCCCCGATGCCGGACATGCCAGATCGCAGGCTTATCCGGCGCAGCTCACCTTCTCAAGGGTGATACGCCGGGTCGAGGGCGTTAGCGCTTGCGCGGAAGCGACCGAGCGTATCCGACGGCCCGGTTAACCCACTCGGTGAGCCGCTCGTCGGTTTCCAGGTCCTCGGCGCTGACGCGCAGCCATCCCTGCATCGTGCGGCCGCCCATCACCGCCACGGTCGCATTCGCCGTGGCAACCAAGGCGCCGGTTTCGGCGGGGTCAACCCGGACCAGGGCACCGCCCTGACCGCTGGCGCTGATCGCCATATTGCCGTGTACCAGGAATGCCAGACCGCCGAACATCTTCTTCTCGGTTACGCCTGGCCCGGCGCCGATCAGAAACCGGATCCGGTCGGCCAGCTCGCTGTCGTAGGCCATGCCAGCCAGCCTAGCTTCGCATGCGCCCGTCAGTCGCTCGTAAAGGCAGCACCGACGCCGGCCGGCGCTGCGCAGGACTCGAGGTCGCCTGATCTGCCAAGATGAGCAGGTCGCGGCTGGGGATGTGCGCACCGGGCTGGTGTGAGCCTAGCCCGGAAGGAGCAGTTGATGAACGTTTTGCGGAAAGGTCTTCCGGCTGCGGTGCTCCCGGTCGTCACCGGCGTGGCCGCGATCGGCCTGGCGATTGCACCCGCTGCGGTGGCCGTGAGCACGGTGCCCGTGCGGGCCGCCTCCGCTGGCCTCCACGTGACTGGGAAAGTCGACCTTGGCCGCCTCGGGTCCGG
>Ga0335073_10007337_pt1 | contig 15455 bp, 13 predicted proteins | sample Lox_Sample_22_FD_207093 | JGI IMG/M metagenome (GOLD analysis project Ga0335073, IMG submission 207093) | Soil microbial communities from Loxahatchee National Wildlife Refuge, Florida, United States - Lox_Sample_2.2 | ecosystem: Environmental > Terrestrial > Soil > Wetlands | place: USA... | reverse complement strand
GCGCCAAGCCGCCCATTCTCATCGGTGCCTCACTCTCGCTGACCGGCGACTTCTCCGCCGACGGCCAGGCGTACGAGAAGGGGTATGAGCTGTGGGAGCACGACGTGAACGCCCACGGCGGCCTGCTGGGGCGCAAGGTCCAGCTGGTGATCCTCAACGACAACAGCAGCCCAACCCAGGTCGACACCAACTACACGGACCTGATCAGCGTCCATCACGTCGACCTGACCTTCGGCCCGTTCTCCACGCTGCTCACCGCGCCCGCGGCGGAGGTGGCGCACCGCTACGGCTTCGCGTTTGTCGAGGGCGCGGGCGGCGGGCCGCTGGTGTTCGGGGAGAAGCTGCCCAACGTGTTCGACGTGAGCCTGCCGGTCGCGAACGAGCTCGACCCGCTGGTTGACTGGATCAAGTCGCTGCCCGCCAGTCAGCGGCCGACCAGCGCGGCCTACCCGATGGCCGATGACCCGTTCGCCACCCCGCAGGTTCAGCTGGCGCAGAGCAGGCTGCAGCCGCTCGGGATCAAGACGGCGTATTCCAAGATCTTCCCCGAGGAGGTCCCGGACTACAAGCCGAACGCTGACCTGGTGGCGGCGACCAGGGCGCAGATGGTGGTGCTCGGTTCCACGGACGTGCCCACCGTGTCGTCGTTCATGCAGGCGTTCGAGCAGCAGCACTACAACCCGAAGATCTTCATCGCCGCGGCCGGGCCCGACCAGGGCACCGCGTTCACCAGCACGGTCGGCGTGGCCAACGCCAACGGCATGATGGTCCCGGACGCCTGGTACCCGGGCTACCCGAGCGCGTCCAGCAAGGCGATGGTCAACGAGTACGTGGCCAAGTACGGCGGGACCGCGTCCGGAGTCAACGCCGACGTGGCCGAGGCGTATTCTGTCGGAGAGGTGACCGCGGAAGCGGTGAAGGCGACCGGCGGCACTGACGGCTCGAAGATCATCACATACTTGCACAGCGGCGTCACGCTGCAGAGCGTGCAGGGGCCGGTGAAGTTCAACTCCCTCGGCGAGAACGTGAAGGCGATTGCGTTCATCTTCCAGTGGCAGAACGGGAACTTCGTCCAGGTTCTCCCGGCTAACGCAGCTGGCTCGGTTAAGATCCTCGTCCCCAAGCCGAACTGGTCAAGCTGAGCGGAGCGGCACGGAGCTGAGATGGCACGGCAGATCTATGAGGCGATCACCGACGGAATCCTCGGCGGAGGCGTCTATGCGCTGATGGCCGTGGGCCTGACGCTGATCTTCGGCGTGCTGGACATCATCAACATCGCCCAGGGCATCCTGGTGGTACTCGGTGCCTATCTCAGCTACGTGCTCTCCGTGCACCTGCACATCGACCTGTTCGTGGGGCTGCTGGTCACGGTCCCGGTGATGTTCGTGATCGGCGTCGCGATCCAGTGGCTGTTCATCCGGCCGCTGCGGGGCCGGGACCGGACCTCGATGTCGCTGCTGGCCTGCTACGCGGTGGCGCTGATCATCGAGGGCATCCTGTACCGGGTCTTCGGGCCGAACTACGTGGTGCTCAACGCCTCGTACATCACCTCCAGCGTGCACCTGTTCGGGTTCTACCTGCCGGACATCTACCTGTACGGCTTCGCTCTGGCCGTGGCCTGCGTGGCGGCGCTGTACCTGCTGCTGTACCGGACCAGGTTCGGCCGCAGCGTGCGCGCCACCATGCAGAACCAGACCGCGGCCCGCCTGATCGGGATCGACGTGAACCGGGTCGCGGCGGTGACGTTCGGGATCGGGGTGGCCGTCACCGCCGTGGGCGGCATGATGTTCGGCGCCACCAGCGGCGGCTTCAATCCGAACAGCGGCTACGACCTGATCTCCCGGCTGCTCGCGATCATCATCCTCGGGGGGCTCGGCAGCATCGGCGGCGCGCTGGCCGCCGCCGTGTTCATGACCACGGCCGAGGCCCTGGTGGACATCTGGTCACCGGACTGGGCCGTCGTGGTGTTCTACGTGGCGCTCGTCCTGGTCCTGACGCTCCGCCCGTCCGGCCTGTTCGGCCGGAGCCCGGTGAGGGCGCAGTGAGGGCCCGGTGAGCATGCGCACCGGCGCGCGGGCCGGCGGCATCCTGGCCGTGCTCGCGGTCCTGGCCGTGTTCCCGCTGGTGCTGCAGAACGCGACCGTGACCACCATCGCGGTGGACACGCTGATCTTCGCCGCGGCCGCCGTGGCCTGGAACATCTTCTCCGGGTACTCCGGCTACATCTCCCTGGGGCACGCGGTGTTCTTCGGCACCGGGGCCTACACGGTCGGGATCGCCGCTCGGGCCTGGCAGCTGACCGGGGACGCCGTCTTCGGGCTGCTGCCGCTGGCCGCGGCCGTGGCAGCCGGGCTGGCCGTGCCGCTGGGGCTGATCGCGCTGCGGGTCAGGCGGCACACGTTCGTGGTGATCACGATCGCGTTCTTCTTCATCGCCCAACTGACCGCGACCAACCTGTCGGTGACCGGCGGGTCGAGCGGGATCCTGGCGCCCTCGCCGAACTGGGACGCCGCCACGTTCAACAACCCGTTCTACTACACCGCGCTCGCCCTGCTGGTCGTCACCACCGCGATGTCCTGGCTGATCCGGGGGTCACGCTTCGGCCTGCAACTGCGCGCGATCAGGGACGACGAGGACCGGGCGGCGGGCCTCGGCGTCCGCGCCATGCCGGTGAAGCTGGCCGCGTTTGTAATCTCCGCGATCGTGACCGGGATGGCGGGCGGGCTCTGGTTCTACTTCATCGGCCAGGCCATACCCCAGTTCGCTTTCGACCCGCTGTTCGACCTGTCGGTCGTGGTGATGGCGTTCTTCGGCGGGCTCGGCACGATAGCGGGACCGCTGCTCGGCGCGCTGCTCATCGAGCCCGCGCAGCAATGGCTCACGCTGCAGTACACCAACGAGTACCTCAGCGAGATCCTGCTCGGAGCGCTGTTCCTGGCGGTCATCCTGGGCCTGCCGCGAGGCGTGATACCGACCGGCGCCGAGAAGATCGCCATGCTGCGCGCGCGGCTCCGCTCAGCCCGCGCGGCGGCTGCGGCCGGGAGCCCGGAGCGGCAGCCGGGGGACCAGCCGCAGGAGGCAGGGACCTCGTCGCGCGACGCCGGGACCTCGGCGCGGGAGGCCGGGCGTTGACCGTGATGCTCAGGGCCGAGGGCGTGTCCAAGGCGTTCGGCGGTGTCCAGGCGCTGCGGGACTGCACGGTCGAGGTGGAGCAGGGCAGCATCGCCGGCCTGATCGGGCCAAACGGGTCGGGGAAGACGACGCTGTTCAACATCGTGACCGGCTACGAGCGGGTCGACGGCGGCGATATCTACCTCGGCGACTCCAAGATCACGAACCTGCTGCCGCAGCGGGTGTTCGCAGCCGGCATCGGCCGGACCTTCCAGCTCACCCGGATCTTCCCGCGGCTGACGGTGATGGAGAACATGCTGGTCGCCGCGCAGCACACCGGCAGCAAGCGGACCCGCAACCCGCTGGCCCGGGCGGGCGGGCGCGCGGACCGGCGGCGGGCCGCCGAGCTGCTGGAGTTCACCGGCATCGCCGGCCATTCCGACGCGCTCGCCGACACGCTGTCCTACGGGCAGCGCAAGCTGCTCGAGCTGTCCTACGTGCTGGTCGCCGACCCCGCGATCGTGCTGCTCGACGAGCCGGCCGGCGGCGTGAACCCGTCGCTCATCCAGCACATCGCCGACCGGATCCGGGAACTCAACACGGCGGGCAAGACCTTCCTCATCGTGGAGCACAACATGGACTTCGTGATGGGGCTGTGCGGGCAGGTCACGGTCCTCGACTACGGAACCGTGGTCGCGGCCGGGCCGCCCCAGATCATCAGGAGCGACCCGCGGGTGCTCGACGCCTATCTCGGCATCACCGAGGAGGACGACGATGCCGGCCCGGGGTGAGCCGGCGCTCGTCGTCGAGGGCCTGGTCTCCGGCTACGGCGGCGGGGACGTACTGCACGAGGTGTCGATGACCGTGCCCGAGGGCGGGATCACCTGCGTGGTCGGGCCGAACGGGGCGGGCAAGTCCACCCTGCTCGCGACGATCAGCGGGCTGCTGCGGCCCCGGCGGGGCAGCATCACGTTCCGCGGCGAGCCGCTGGCCGGCAAGAGCCCGCGGCAGATCCTGGACCTGGGCCTGGCCCACGTGCCGCAGAACCACAGCCTGTTCCGGGACATGACGGTCAGGGAGAACGTCGAGCTCGGCGGCTACATCATCAAGGACCGCCGGGTGCTGGCCAGCAGGCTGGCCGACATCGAGCAGGCCTTCCCGCAGGTCGCGGCGTGGCAGGCGAAGAAGGCGGGCTCTTTGTCCGGCGGGGAGCAGCGGCTGGTGGAGTTCGCCCGCTGCCTGATGCTCGACCCGGCCCTGATCATCCTGGACGAGCCGTCGATGGGCCTGGCGCCGAAAGTGCTCAGATCCGTGTTTGACGCGGTGCGGGTGATGAACTCGGGCGGCAAGACGATCCTGCTCGTGGAGCAGAACGCCCGGGCCGGCCTGCGGCTGTCCACGCACGGCGTGGTCATGGAGAACGGGCGGGTGCGGCTGGCCGGGACCGGCCAGGAGGTTCTCGAGCATCCCGAGATCGGCGCGCTGTACCTCGGCGGCGCACCCCGGACCTGACGCGGCACCCCGGCACCCCGGCACCCCAGCGCCCCCGGCGTCCCGGCGCCCGGTCCGGTCAGCGCGAGCCGGACCGGCCCGGCCAGGTCATGGCTGCGCGCCCGGCACCGGAATCCGGTACCTGAGCCGGAACCGGTCCGCGGCGATCACGATGTCCCCGGCCTCGACCGGCTGGCCGGCGGCCAGGTGGACGCGCTCGACGACCAGCGCGAGCGCCCCGGTCGACAGCCCGAGGGCGGCGGCCTCGGCCCGCAGCGGCGGCCTGACCGAGACCTCCTCGACGACCTCGTCCACGTGGATGCCGATGGAGGCCATCCGCTCGATCACCCCGCGGCCGGCCAGCGGCCCCTGCTCCGGGCCCGCGACCGGGGTGCCCGCGGTGATCCGCTCGGGCTCGTAGCTCGTCGCCAGCTGGACCGGCTCGGAGTCGGCGGTCAGCAGGTACCTGGTGCTCACCACCGTGTCCACGCCGGGCTCCAGGCCGAGCCGTCGCGCGATGTGCGGCGGCGGGACCAGGTGCTCGGTCTGGTGTTCCCAGGCCAGCCGGCGCGCGGGGTGCGGCACATCCCCGTTGTGCACCGCCTCGTCCAGGCCGAACGGCGAACCGGGGAAATGCAGCCGGTCGTGATCCAGGAGGCTGGTCGCGGGCATGCCGCGCACGTAGGAGCCGGACCCGGTCCGGGCCTCGATCAGGCCCTCCGTCGCCAGGACCTGCAGGGCATGCTTGGCGGCGGTTTCCCCGACGCCGTAGTTGGCGATGATCGCGTTCCGGGACGGCACCCGGGCGCCCGGCGGGAGCTGGCCGCAGCGGATCCGCTCGCGGAGATCCTCAAGCACCCGGAGGTATACCGGGTCGGTGGCGGCACCCATGGACGACCAGCGCTCCTGACAGATCTGAGGGCAGGACGCCATTGTGGCCGAAACCGTGGGCAAGCCGCGGCCCGATCAGACCTTGTAACCACATCTTGTCCTGGCTCGGCCGGCCGGCTGTCCTGCCCCGGCCAGCCGCGGTACGGCCCGGGCTTATCCGCCCGTACCGTGCCCGGGGCCGGGCGGGGGAACGCCGAGCGCCGGGTTGCGGTCGAAGAAGCCGGTCGGCTTCAGCGTGAACCCGCACCGGGCCACCGGCATCACCGGCCAGTCCTCCGGCCGGGGGAAGTGCGTGGGTCCGAACGTGTGCCACAGCACGATGTCCGCGCCGTCGATGTCCCGGTCGCCCGCGACGTACGCGGGCAGGCCCGCCCCGCCCGGGTGCTGGTTGACGAGGTCGCCGGCCGGGTACCGCTGCGCCGGGTCGTACCTGGTCACCCACAGGTGATTGGTGGCGAAGGTCGCCCTGGCGTGCACCGACGACGCCGGGTCGGCCAGCAGCACCGGCGCCGGGTCCGGGTAAAGCGTGTAGCTGACCGGGCGGCCGTACCGGTTGACCCGCCCGGTGCTGAGCACCCGCCAGGTGCGGCCGCGCGAGGCATCGCACCGGCGCGCGGCCCCGGCCTCGCTGCGCAGCCTGGTCCTGGTCTGGGCGATGGCGTTGCCGAACGGGTTGCCGGGACCGGCGGGCAGGCCGGCCACGTCCACCTCCTCGACCGCGTTGGCCACGCCGTCCACGGTCATGTCCAGCCGGGCGCAGAACAGGTGCTGGTGCACCGGCCCGCCCAGCCCGGGCGCCACCTCGGTGGTGTGCGGGGAGTCGCCAGTGTAGGCGGCGGTGAACAGCGCGCCGGTCATCTTGACCTCGTGCTCGATCGTGCCGTCCAGGTAGAAGTACCAGTAGAAGCCGTAGTCGTAGTTGCCCACCGTGGCCCAGGACGACACGACCAGGCGGCGCTGGCGGCGGGTCTGGACCGAGCCGTTGAAGCTGTCGGTGTGCTTCCACAGGATGCCGAAGTCCTCTTCGTGGACGCAGACCGCGTTGCCGATCACCTGCGGCGCGCCGAGGTCGTCGGCCAGCGTCGCGTCCAGGTACGCGATCTCGCCCAGGCAGTCGCAGCCGCGCTCCAGCGCGTTGGTCCACTTGCCGAGCAGGTACTCGCCGCCGTCGAAGAACGACTGCCAGTACCGGAACCCCGGGTCGCCGTACGGCACGACCAGCTCGGCGATGGACGCCCGGTAAATGACCGGCCGGTCCCGGCCCGCGTCGTCCAGGCTGATCTGGTGCAGGACCAGGCCTTCCCGCGCGTCGAACCCGATCCGCATCGACCAGCCCTGCCAGCGCAGCAGCTGGCCGTCCAGGGTGAAGCTCGGCCCTTCCGGCTGGGTGATCTCGACCGGCCGCAGGCCTTCGCGCAGCGGCCCGCGCACCGCCGGGTCGTCGTAGTCGGCCGGCTCGGAGGGCACCGGCGCCTCGAACTCGTCGACGATCTTGAACACCTTGCGCTCGACCACGTCGACGTAGGCAACGATCCCGTCGATCGGGTGGCCCCAGACGTAGTCCTGCTCCCGCTCCTGCCGGAACGCCAGCACCCGGACGAACCGGGTCCCGCGGTCGGCCGCCTCGCCGAACGACCCCGGGGCCTGCGGGACGGCCCGGACCTTGGTGATGTCGGTCAGGCCGCGCCTGGCCATCGCCGCCCGCCAGCCAGGGTCGGCCCGGACCACCTCCTCGGCCAGGCCGAACTCCTCGCTCAAGATCGGCACCTGGCCGTCGGAGGCGGGGTCGAGCACCCGGCGCGACACCACCCGGCCCTCGCCCAGCGACACGACCACGTCGGCGGACTGGCCGGTCGCCACGTCGATCAGGAACGCCCGCAGCCGCCGGTCCGGCCGGCCGCCGGCTGCCTCGCCGAGCACCTCGTCCTTGGCCGGCTCCTCCAGGCCGTAGTAAGCGAACCTGGCCGTGTCGCCGAGCAGGCCCGCGGCGGCCAGGATCTGCCGCCCGGCCAGGTACTCCGCGCCGGTGGCCGGGTCCAGCGGATGGGCCGGGCGGGCCCCGGGCGCCTCGGCCGGTCGGACGGCGGTGTCGGTCATGGGAACCCCCAACATTTCCTTGAACGTGACGCCACGGCGCGCCCGGGCGCCCGGGGCCGGCCTGGCCGCGGGCCTATTCGTCGGCGACGATCGAGCCGACCCGGTCGCCCAGGCCTGGGTCGCGGCGGTTGAGCATGTACGCGTAGCCGACCGACAGCACCAGGATGATCAACGCCGCGTACGGGAACCAGTCGTAGGGCTGCGGCTGCGGCGGCTTGCACAGGTAGTAAACCGGGACGGCGATCACGATCATCCCGATCACCGGCAGGATCAGGTGCTTGACCACGTTGAACTCCTGCGGCCGGTACTTCCGGTAGTAGAACGGCAGCGCCAGGTTGGCCAGGAAGTACACGACCAGGATCAGGATCGTGCCCATCGTGCCGGACTCGTCGAAGTAGTTCAGCCCGTCCATGCTGCCGCCGTTCCCGAAGATCAGGTGGCCCAGGCACCAGAACGCGATGATCCCCCCGGCGATCCCGACGAACGCGTAGATGGCGTTGATCGGCGTCTTGCGGGTCGGGTGCACCTTGCCGATCCAGCGCGGCAGCAGGCCCTCGCGGCCGGCGTTGAAGACCAGCCGGGCCTGCGAGTTCACCGCGGCGATCAGCACGCCCACGGTGGACGTCAGGCCGGCCAGGTAGGCAAGGACGGCCACCTTGGCCAGGGTCGAGTGCGCGACGGTGATGAACGGGATGGGAGCCGCGGCCAGCGTGGTCCCGTTGTCGTGGAACCCGCTGACCGTGCTGTAGGCGACCAGTAGGTAGAGCACGGCCATCAGCGCGATCGACAGGTACACGGCGCGCGGCACGTTGCGCCGCGGGTTGCCGGTCTCCTCGGCCAGCGCCGCGGAGTTCTCCCAGCCGATGAACAGGTACACCGCCAGCGGGAAGCCCGGCGCGAGCCCGCTGAACCCGTTGTTCAGGTGGCTCCACTCGAACGGCGCGGCAGACAGGTGGCTGCCGTTCTTGATCAGCGAGGCGATCGACACGATGACCAGGATCAGCATCTCAAAGCCGAAGAAGAACCCGGCGAGCTTGGTCGACACGGCCACGCCCCGGTACATCATCCACACCGAGAACCCGGTGAGCAGCACCGTCCAGATGATCCACGGGACGTTCCAGGAGAAGTAGTAGTTCAGCACGTACTCGAGGTACCAGCCGGCCACGGCCAGCACCGACGAGATCGCGATGATGTAACCGGCCCCGCAGAGCAGGGCGGTGGTCACCGCGCTGGTGCCGCCGAAGGACTTGCCTACGAACGTGATGAAGCCGCCGGTCGACGGCTGGGCCCGGGAGAACTGCGACAGCGTGTTGCCGAGCAGGGCGATCGCGATCACGGCCGCGATGATCGTCAGCGGCGCCGCGATGCCCGCAGTGATCACGATCAGGCCGAAGCCGAACATGAAGCTGTAGGCCGGGCCGATGTTCGCCATCGTCGAGGCGGCGATATCCACCAGGCCCAGCGCGCCCCGGTGCAGCCGGTCGGCCGATTCCGGAGCCTTGGTCTCGGAGAACGGAACGGAAGCTGCTTCGCTCATCTAAGGGCCTCCCGGACGTGCTTCGGGCCGCCTGATCACGGCGCTGCCTGAAATTGTGGGGCGGCGCGCACCATATGGGAAGAGCCGCGACACACCCGTTACCCGCCGCACCAGCCCACGAGCCGCCGGGCCGGCGCGCGGACGGTCCACCGTCAGGCCTGCACGAACTGCTTCCTGATCTTGATCGACATCGCTTCTGCCTCGCTGTACGAAGCCGTAAGCGGGGGGCGCTGGGCCAGGTAGTCCGCCCCCTTGAGCTCTCCCTCGTCCTTCTTCGGCACGAACCAGAGGTGGAAGTGCGCCACGCGCTCCATCAACGCCAGGAGATAGACGCGCTCGACCCCGGTGGCCGCCTTGACCGCCGGGACGAGGCGGTGGGCGATCGAACCGAACGCGGCCAGTCCGGCCGGATTCATCTCACCGAAGTCCAGGAGATGCCGCCGGGCCTCGACGATGACCGTTCCCGCGCTCGACGACTGCAGCGGGGCGTGCAGCGCGAGGAAGTGCTCGGATTCAACGATGTAGCCCCCGGGAGGCGGGGCGTCCAGAAGCTCTGACCCCGTCTTCAGGCCGTCCTGCACCCGCATCCATGAACGCGTAGACCGCGAACAGGATGACGAGCGCGAGGATCGTGACGCCGGGCCAGGCCAGGGCGAGGACCCCGACGATCGTGGCCAGGATGCCGCGCAAGATCAGCGACGTGGATAGCGACTTCAGCATCGGGGGTCCTTTCAGGAGTGGCGCAGCAAGAGCTTGGACAGCCCGGCCTCGATGCCGTCGGTTACGGCGTCAGGTGGCTGATCAGCGTTGACCGCCAGGAGGATGCCCCGTTCGGTGTAGTAGGGGACGAGCGGGCCCGTGATCCGGGCGTACACCTCGAGCCGGTGCCGGATCACGTCGGCCCGGTCGTCGGTGCGCCCGCCCTGGCTGGCCCGGTCCAGCAGCCGCTGGGTCAGGATCTCCTCCGGCGCGTACAGGTAGACCGCCGCGTCCAGCGTCACGCCGAGCCGGGCCGCGATGTCGGCCGCCGCCCGGGCCTGCGGAAGGGTGCGCGGGAAGCCGTCCAGGATGTACCCGCCGCGGGCGGCCGCCTCGACCACGGCCGGGGTCAGCACCTCGAGCACGACCTGGTCGGGGACCAGGTCACCGCGGGCCTGGTAAGCCGCTATCTCACCGCCGAGCACGCCCCCGGCCCGGGCTTGCGCCCGCAGCAGGTCACCGGCGGCGATGTGCCGGACCCCGTAGCGGGCCGCCAGCCGCTCGCCCTGGGTGCCCTTGCCGGCGCCCGGCGGGGCGAGCAGCAGCAGCCTCACGGAGCGGCCAGGTCGGCCGGGATGACGATGTCCCGCTTCTGGATCTTGCCGGTCGGGCCCTTGGGCAGCGCGTCGACGATCCACAGGTGGCGTGGGTACTTGTACGCCGCGACCTGGCCCTTGACGTAGTCCCGCAGCTCGCCGGTGGTGATGGCGGCGCCCGGCTTGAGCGCCACGGCGGCGGCGACCTCCTCGCCCAGGGACGGGTGCGGCAGGCCGATCACGGCCGCCTCGGCGACCGCCGGGTGCTCGTACAGCACTTCCTCGATCTCGCGCGGGTAGACGTTGTAGCCGCCGCGGATGATCATGTCCTTCTTACGGTCGACGATGTAGAAGTAGCCGTCCTCGTCGACCCGGGCCAGGTCGCCGGTGTGGAACCAGCCGTCGCGGAGCGCTTCGGCGGTCGCCTCGGGGCGTTGCCAGTAACCCTTCATCACGTTCGGCCCGCGGATGACGATCTCGCCCACCTCACCCTGCGGTACATCGTGATCGGAGCTGTCCACGGCGCGCATCTGCACGTCCCGGATGGGCGTGCCGATCGAGCCGGGCTTGCGCTCCCGGCCGGGGTGGTTGAACGAGGCGATCGGCGAGGTTTCGGACAGGCCGTAGCCCTCCTGCACCGCGACCTCGAACGCCTCCTCGAACCCGCGCAGCACCTCGACCGGCAGGGCCGCGCCGCCGGAGATGCACAGCCGCAGCGTGGAGGTGTCGTAGTCGGCACGGTTCGGCTGGTGCAGCAGCGCCACGTACATGGTCGGCACGCCTTCGAACACGGTGACCCGGTGGCCGGCGATGATCCGCAGCGCGTGCTCGGCGTCGAACCGCGGCAGCAGGGTCAGGCACGCCCCGGAGGCCACCGCGACGTTGAGCGCGACGGTCTGCCCGAACACGTGGAACAGCGGCAGCCCGCCGAATATCACGTCGTCAGGGCCGGAGCGGACGATGTCGGTGCGCGCCACCTCGGTGTTACTGCGGAGGTTGCCGTGGGTGAGCTCGGCGCCCTTCGGGTGGCCGGTCGTGCCGGAGGTGTAGAGGATCACCGCGGTGTCCTCATCGCCGGCGTCCGCGACCTCGTAATCCGGGTCGGCCGAGGCCAGCAGCTCGGGGAAGGTGGTCTCGTCCACCACGATGAGTTCCGCCTCGGCTTGCTCGGCGCCGCCGCGGGCCTGGTCCGCGAACGCATGCCAGGCGAAGATCAGCCCGGCCCCGGAGTCGCCCAGGTAATAGGCGACCTCGCGGACCTTGAGCAGCGGGTTCATCGGGACAACGACGCCGCCGGCCCGGAGGACGCCGTAGTACACCACGGGGACCTCGGCGACGTTGGGCATCATGATCCCGACCCGGTCGCCGGGGGCCAGCCCGCGCTCGTGCAGGAGCGCCGCGACCCGGGCGCTCGCCTCGTCCAGCGCCCGGTACGTCATCGCCGCGTTGTCCACCCGCACGGCTACCCGCCCGCCGTGAGCCCGGGTTGTGTCCGTTAGGTTCTTTGCCAGGTTGGTCACGTTGCTCATTCTGCGGCGGCCCGCCCAGGCGGTCGTCGGTCCCCGGTATCAAGCCTGTCCCCGGGTTTTGGTACGGCGGCACGACCGTTGTGCCGGCGGTCCGAGGAAATGGCCTATCGTCGTCCTCCCAGCACGTTAACCGGGGCTCGGCCCCGGCCTAACGTCATAGAAGTTCCGCCAAGCGTGGTGGTGGGCACCACGCTGTTGCTAGGGGAACAGCGTGGTGCCCACGACACCGGTGGCTGAGATGAAGGGAGCGGGATTCGCTGGCCATGGAGTTCGACGTCCTGATCGAGATCCCGCGGGGCAGCCGCAACAAGTACGAGGTGGACCACGCCACCGGCCAGATACGCCTGGACCGGACGCTGTTCACCGCGACCCAGTACCCGGCCGACTACGGCTTTGTGCCGGACACCCTGGCCGAGGACGGCGATCCGCTGGACGCGCTGGTGCTGGTGGAAGAGCCAACGTTTCCCGGCTGCCTGATCCGCAGCCGCCCGATCGGCATGTTCCGGATGACCGACGAAAAGGGCCCCGACGACAAGATTCTCTGCGTGCCCGCGGGCGACCCGCGCCTGGAACACCTGCGCGACCTGGACGACGTGCCGCACTTCGACCGGCTGGAGATCGAGCACTTCTTCCTGATCTACAAGGAGCTGGAGCCAGGCAAGAGCGTCGAAGGCCGGTCCTGGGCCGATCGCGCCGCCGCCGAGGCCGAGGTCGAGGCGTCGCGGCGCCGGCTGCGGGACCACGACAACCCGGAGCCATCGGGCGGCCCGGGATAAGGAGGCACGCTTCACTGCGCTGTGGCGGCCCGTTGGCAAGTTCCCGGTGATCTCCCTGGGCTCCAGTACAGCTCAACCTTCGCTTGGACCTCCGCGCACTTCCCGGGAGAGCCGGTTGGTGAGGCGGCCGCGGCGCGACCGGCGTCGCCCGTCGCGCGCCTTCCGTCTGCCGCGGCCTACACGCAGACGCACGGCCAGCGCCGCGGCGGACAGCAGGAACAGCGCGCCGGTCACGGCGAGCCAGTGCCACAGGAACGGGTCGAGTGACAGGGTTGTCGTGAGGGTGAACCGCCCCGGCAGCCGGAAGATGAGCGGGAACCAGATGAGCAGCAGCATTCCGGAAAGCGCCACGGGGATACGCAGGTAGTTGATCCACGGCACCGCGGGCAGTTGCGGCCGGCGGTGCCTGAGGACCGCCATGACGGACCGGTCGGCGACCGTGTACATCGGCATCAGGATCACGTCGTGGCCGATGACCGCGCCGACGAACCAGATGGGGATGCCGACGGCGTTGTTGGGCAGCAGCTCAGCGGTGGCGTATCCGGCGAGCGCGAAGCAGCCGAGCATGGTGAGCAGATGGAGCGGGCCCGCGCCGTACCAGCGCGGGAACCGGCGCGGGTCAAACCGGCGGAGGAACCGGCGCAGGTCAAACCGCTGGAGCAGGCCAGTCCGCGGGAAGAGTTGGCGCATGTCAGCTCCGGAAGGTCAGGCTGGTGACCCACTTCGTGTTGTGAACGCCGGGGCTGGCGGGCAGGATCACCCGGGCCGGGTAGCCATGGTCGGGCGTGAGGTCCGCGCCGTTGACCCGCAGGGCCAGCAGCGAGTCCGGATCCGTGATCTGTCCCGCCGACAGCACCGCCTGGCTGAATGCCCCGCCGCGTTCCAGCGACTTGACCAGGGCACTGGACGGGTGTGGCACGCCGGCCAGCCGGGCGAGGTCGCTGAGCCGGACCCCGGTCCAGGCCTGGTCGTCGGTGGACCAGCCCTCAACGCACGCGATCGGCAGGCGGGCGGTGTGCTGCTCCAGGTCAAGCAGGTCGGCCCGGCTGAGCACGGCGGGTGGCTGGCTGGCCTGGCCGTCGCGGCCGAGGGTGAGCCGCCAGGCGCCTCCGGTCTCCGACTGCCTGATCCTGGCGCTGGCCGCGGTCTGGTTGACCTGGAAGCCGTCGGGACCGCTGACGTTCCCGCCGTGCGGGGCGAGCAGGGCCGTCCACCGCAGCGGGCCGCCCAGGGACTGGCCCACGGACAGCAGCGCGATGAGGGCCGAACCAGCGCCGGCGAAGGCCAGCACGCCGCGCCGGGAGATCGTTGGTTCGGCCGGCGCCACCGGTGCCAGGTACCCGGCTTCGGGCGGCTCGGGGCGCGTCCTGGACAGGTTGGTGCGCAGCTCCCCGATGAAGCTCCGGCTGCGCAGCGCCCTGATCATGGCCGGCAGCTTGAGCGCCACGTGAATAACGAAACCCGCTATGAACACCCAGGCGCCGTAGAAGTGCAGCGGGTAGAAGGAGCCGGGGAACTTGTACCACGTCTGGATGTTCAAGATTCCCGTCGCGAACTCGAACACTGCCCCGCCGACGAGCAGGAACAGCGACAGCCGCTCCAGCGCGTGTGCTGGCGAGCGCAGTGGTGGCCATTCGAACAGCTTTGGCAGCACCGACCAGAGCTTGAACAGCAGGATCGGCACCAGTACCAGCCCCAGGGTGACGTGCACACCCTGGTTGAGCCGGTAGAGCCAGACCGGGTGGGTGGGCCAGGAGAACAGGTAGAAGCCCAGCAGCCCCTTGCCCGGTGTCTCGTCATTGACCCGGCTCAGGTCCGGGTTGTAGGCGGCGTAAGACAGCAGGCCGGTCGCGAACAACACCGGGATGGATACCAGCAGCAGCAGGCCGAAGACCGAGGTCAGCCACGGGCCTCGGATGGCGCTGCGCCAGAAGGACCGGCGGAACGGCCCGGGGGGAGGATCGGGGGGGAGAAGCGATTTCACGGGCGGTCCTCCTGGGCGGCGCCGTCGAGGAGGCGGACGGCGGTGGTGCAGGAGCCGGCTCCTACGGGGAGCCATACGTACTCAGGGCGGCCGCCGGTCCCCGCGACCGGGAGGAACACGCCGGGCGGGAGGCCGGCGAAGAGCGGCTGCGCGCACCGGTGGTAGTACCGGCTGAGCGAGAGGGGGTTCCCGAACGGCGGCCGGGGGCTGTCGGTGATGATCGCGCTGAACTTGCGTTCGGCGACCGCCCGCGCCGTGCTTCGCCGGAAGCTGGCGATCGCCGTCTGGTCCGAGGCCCGCAGGACGTCGGCCGCCGCGTCCAGGTGTGCGACCGGCGCCATCCCCGCCATCATGCTCAGGGCAGGGTCCGCCGGGACCGCGACGGTTCCGCCGATGGCCCGCAGGCCAGCCAGCAGCCGCTCGCCGGCGCTACGGTCGGCGGGTGTGGGGATCGCCTGGGACGGGTGCAAGCCGGTGAGCAGCACGGCCACCTGGGCCAGGACGAGCACGGCCGGCGCCACCGTCAGCCGCGACACCAGTCTGCGGCCGGGCACGGTTGCGCCACCGGATTTGGCTCCGCGGCCGAGCGCCAGGCCGGCCAGCAGCGCCACGGCCAGATACGCGGGCAGCACGTCGTTGATGACGCCGCCGCTGTGCACAAGGGCGGTGTAGCCCTCGACCGCCAGCGCGGCACAGCCGGCCACCAGGACGCGGGGTACCCGGCGCGCGCCGATCAGGGCGGCG
>Ga0335073_10007336_pt1 | contig 15456 bp, 11 predicted proteins | sample Lox_Sample_22_FD_207093 | JGI IMG/M metagenome (GOLD analysis project Ga0335073, IMG submission 207093) | Soil microbial communities from Loxahatchee National Wildlife Refuge, Florida, United States - Lox_Sample_2.2 | ecosystem: Environmental > Terrestrial > Soil > Wetlands | place: USA... | reverse complement strand
GGGCGTCGGCGGCCACGGCGGCCACGAGCGAGGAGTCGATGCCACCGGAGAGCCCGATCACGGCGTCGGTGAAGCCGTTCTTGCCCAGGTAGTCGCGCGTCCCGAGCACGAGGGCCTCGTACACCTCGGCCTCCTCGTCCAGGACGGGAGGCAGGGGGGGCCGGGGGCGGGGCGCCCGGGGGCGGGGGGTGCCGTGCCGGCCCACCACGGCCAGGGCGTGGCCGTCGGCGGCGCCGGGGGCGTCGGCCACCTCGACGTCGACCACCAGCACGCACTCGACGAAGCGGGGGGCGGCGGCCAGGACCTCGCCCGAGGCGCCCATCACGAAGGACCCGCCGTCGAAGACCAGCTCGTCCTGCCCCCCCACCTGGTTGACATAGACCAGGACGCACCCGGCCTCGGCCACCCGGTCCCGGGCCACGGCCAGGCGCTCCCGCTCGCGGCCGATGGAGAAGGGCGAGGCGTTGACGTTCACCACCACGCCGGCCCCCCCGGCCGCTTCGAGCGGCACCGGCCCGTCGGCGAACCACAGGTCCTCGCAGATCGACACCCCCACGGGGACGCCGGCGACGTCGTAGAGGTCGAGGGGCCCCGACCCCGGGGCGAACCACCGCTCCTCGTCGAAGACCCCGTAGTTGGGAAGCTTGCGCTTGTGGTAGACGCCGCGCACCGCCCCGTCCCGGCACACGGCCACGGCGTTGCGCAGACGGCGGGGGGCGCCCCGCACGGCCGCCTCCCGGGCCACCGCCCCGGCCCCCGAGGCGTGGGCCACGGCGTCACCGACGTCGTCGTGCCCGGCCACGTCCACGAACCCCACCAGGAGGGCGCAGCGGCCCGAGGCGGCCGCCACCCGCTCCAGGGCGGCCAGGTTGTCGGCCACGAAGGCCGGCTTGAGCAGGAGGTCCTCGGGCGGGTACCCGGTGAGGGCCAGCTCGGGGAAGGCGGCCACGTCGACCTCGTCGTCCTCGAGGCGGGCCACGTGCTCGACGACGCGCCTGGCGTTGGCGTCGACCTCGCCCACCACGGTGTCGAGCTGGCACAGCGCCACGCGCAGGTGGGACACGCCCACGCAGCCTATCGGCGCCCCCGGACCCGGCTCCCCCGCGCCCCTGCTGGCATGCTGCGGTGGTGACGGCGACGACGGCCCCCGGGGGAGCACCCCGGTGACGCTCCCCCCCGCCCTGACCGGACTGGCCGATCGCTCCGCCGCCCCCGACGCCGTGCGGGCCCTGCTGGCCCGACTGGGCGACGAGCGCCCCGAGACGCTCGGCACCCTCCTCGACGCGGGCGCGCCCACCCCCCTGGCCCTGGCCCTGGTGCGGGTGGCGGGGGCCAGCAACGTGCTGGGCCGGTTGTGCGTCGCCGACCCCGACGCCCTGGGCGTGCTCGGCGCCCTCGAGCACCCCGTGGCCCTCGACGGCGCCGACGCCGCCAGCCTGGCCCGGACCAAGCGCCTCGAGCTCCTGCGCATCGCGGCGCGGGACCTGCTCGGTCTCGACGGCCTCGACGCCGTGGTGGCGGCGCTGTCGTCCCTGGCCGAGGAGGTCCTGCAGGGAGCCGTGGCCCTGGCCGACCCCTCCGGGACGGGCCCCGCGCTGACCGTGGTGGGCATGGGCAAGCTCGGCGGCCGGGAGCTCAACTACGCCAGCGACGTCGACGTGCTCTTCGTCACGGGCGGGGCTCCCGACGACGACGTGGCCCGGGGGGTGCTCCACGTCGCCACCCAGGCCTTCCGGGTCGACGCCAGCCTCCGCCCCGAGGGCCGGGCCGGTCCCCTCACCCGCACCCTGGAGGGCTACCGGGCCTACTGGGCCCGGTGGGCGCACACCTGGGAGTTCCAGGCCCTCCTCAAGGCCCGGGCCGTGGCGGGCCAGGGCGAGCTCGGGGTCGCCTTCGAGGAGGCGGCCGCCGCCCAGGTGTGGGGCAGGCAGTACAGCGCCGACGAGCTGGCCGAGGTGCGCGCCATGAAGGCCCGCACCGAGGGGACGGTGCGGGGCCGGGGGCTGGCCGGGCGGGAGATCAAGCGCGGCCCGGGCGGGATCCGCGATATCGAGTTCGCCGTGCAGCTGCTGCAGCTCGTCCACGGGGCCCACGACCCCGGCATCCGCCAGCGCGCCACGCTGCCGGCCCTGGCCGAGCTGGGACGGGCCGGCTACGTCGCCGCCCAGGACGCCGCCGTCCTGCGCGACGCCTACCGCTTCCTGCGCACGGTGGAGCACCGCCTCCAGCTCGTCGAGGAGGAGCAGACCCACGCCGTCCCGGCCGACCCCGCCGCCCGCCGGCGCCTGGCGCTCGTGCTCGGCTTCGAGGACGGCCCCGCCGTCGACGCCACCACCCGCTTCGACGAGGCCCTGCTCGGCTGCCAGCGTGACGTGCGGGCCATCCACGAGCGCCTCTTCTTCCGCCCCCTGCTGGAGGCCTTCGCCACCGTGACCCCCGCCCCGGGCACGGCACCGGGCCCCGGCGCCACGCCCATGTCGGCCGAGGCGGTGGCGCAGCGGCTGACGGCCTTCGGCTTCGCCGACGCCGCCCGCACCCGGGCCGCGGTGGAGGAGCTGGCCGGCGGCCTCACCCGCAGCTCCCGGCTCATGGCCCAGCTCCTCCCCCTGCTCCTCGACTGGCTCTCGCTCTCCCCCGACCCCGACCTCGGCCTGCTCGGCCTGCGGACGCTGGTGCTCGGCGGGCACCGGCGGGCCCTCCTGGTGGCCACCTTCCGCGAGTCCCCCGAGGCGGCGCGCCGGCTGTGCCTCCTGCTGGGCACGAGCCGCCTGCTGGCCGAGGCCCTCGAGCGGGACCCCGATCTCATCGCCGTCGCCGACGACGACGCCGCCCTCGCCCCCACCCCCCGGGACGACCTCGTGGTGGAGGCGGCCGAGCGCCTGGCCCGGGACCACGACACCGACGGGCGCCGGGCCCAGCTGGTGCGCCTGCGCCGGGACCAGCAGGCCCGCATCGCGGCCCGCGACGTCCTGGGCCTCGACGACGTCACCGCCAGCGCCGCCGCCCTGAGCGCCCTGGCCGAGGCCCTCCTGGAGTCGGCCCTCGTGGCCCTGGACCCGCCCATGCCCTTCGCCGTGGTGGGCATGGGCCGCCTGGGCGGGGCCGAGATGGCCTACGCCAGCGACCTCGACGTCCTCCTCCTCTACGCCGACGCCGACGACGCCGCGGGCGAGGCCGTGGCCGAGGACCTGCTCCACCTCATGCACGGTCCGAGCCCGGCCCAGCGGGTGGCCGCCCTGGACCTGGGGTTGCGGCCCGAAGGGGGCCAGGGACGCCTGGCCCGCGACCTCCACGGCTACCGCGTCTACTTCGAGCGCTGGGCCCAGACGTGGGAGCGCCAGGCCCTGGTGCGGGCCCGGGTGGTGGCCGGCGACCGCGCCCTGGGGGAGCGCTTCATGGACCTGGTGGACGAGTTCGTGTGGGGGGCGCCCCTCACCGACGACGAGGTCGCCGCCATCCGGCGCATGAAGGCGCGCATGGAACGCGAGCGGATCTCGGCCCACGACGATCCCCAGTTCCACCTCAAGCTGGGGCGCGGCTCGCTCTCCGACATCGAATGGACGGTCCAGCTCCAGCAGCTGTGCCACGGGGTGCGGGGCACCGGCACGGTCGAGACCCTGGACCGCCTGGGGGCCGAGGGGTTGCTGGCCCCCGGCGACGTGTCGGCCCTGCGCGAGGCCTACCGCTTCTGCGAGCGGACCCGGAACCGCTGGCACCTGGTGGGCGCCCTCCCCGGCGGTGCGGCCCCCGGGGACGCCCTCCCGGGCCAGTCCCCCGCCCTGTCGCACCTGGCCCGCAGCCTGGGCACCACCCCCTCGGCCCTGCGCGACGACTACCGGCGCGTCACCCGGCGGGCCCGGCGCGTGGTGGAGCGCGCCTTCTACGGCATCGGGTCGTGAGCACCGGGGGCCTCCGGGGGGGCCGAGGTAGCATCCGAGCGGTGCGGAGGACGGCGCGATGGTGACCGACGCCGGGGGCGGGGACACGGGGGGCGGCCCGGCCGAGGGGGACGCAGACCGGAGCCGGTCCGGGGCCGACGTGGTGGACGTGGTCCTGCGGCTCATCCCCGACGCCGCCGTCGTGGTGGACGGGTCGGGTCAGATCGTGGCCGCCAACGCCGGGGCCGAGTCCATGTTCGGCTACCCCCGGGGAGGCCTGCGGGGGGTGGCGGTCGACGTGCTCGTGCCCGACCGCTTCCGCTCCGGCCACGCCCGGCACCGCGCCACCTACGCCTCGCACCCCACCCAGCGCCCCATGGGGGCGGCCGTGGAGCTGTGGGCCACGCGCCTCGACGGGAGCGAGATCCCCGTCGACGTCAGCCTCGCCCCCCTGGGGGAGCCCGGCCGGCCCCTCACCCTGGCCTCGGTGCGCGACCTCACGGGGCGGCGCTCGGAATGGGAGTCCTCGGCCCGCCTCGCCGCCATCGTGGCCTCCTCGGACGACGCCATCGTCTCCATGGACCTCAACGCCACCCTCACCAGCTGGAACCCCGGGGCCGAGCGCCTCCTCGGCTACCCCCCCGAGGAGATCCTGGGCCGGCCCGTGGCCCGCCTCGTCCCCGATCGGCTCCGCACCGAGGTGGAGGAGCAGCTGGCCATGGTGCGCGGCGGCATGCACCTGCCCACCCGGGACACCCAGCGACTCCACCAGACCGGGCGCGAGGTCGAGGTGGCCGAGTCCCTGTCGCTCATCCGCGACATGGCCGGCAACCCGATCGGGATCTCGGCCGTCCTGCGCGACATCACCGAGCGCAAGCGGGCCGAGCGCGAGCTGCGCCGTCTGCTCGTCGACGGCCAGCGGCGCGAGCGCTGGCTCGGGGCCATCTCCGAGGTCCGCCTGGCCATGCTCGGCGGGGGCGGGCTCGAGCAGTGGCTGGCCCTGCTCGTCCAGCGCCTGGCCGAGCTCACCGACGCCGACGCCATCTCGGTGGCGGTGCGGGACCCCGACGACGACGGGCACCTCGACGTCATCGCCACCCACGGCCCGGCCGCCCCCCGCCGGGGACGGCTCGTGACGGGGGAGGGCTCGCCCGAGGGCCGGGTCCTGGCGTCGGGCCGCTCCATGGCCGTGAACGGCCCCCCCGGGGCCGGGGGCGGGCCCGGGGCCGGGGGGGACCTCGGCCCGGCGCTGCACGTGGCCGTCGTGACCTCGCACGGATCGGGGGGGGTGCTCTCGGTGGCGCGCCTGGCGGGCGGGCCCGCCTTCACCAGCGACGAGACCCGCATGGTCGAGAGCTTCGGCCAGCAGGCCGGGCTGGCCCTGGAGCTCGACCGGGCCCAGGAGGACCGGGAGCAGCTGACCCTGATCGGCGACCGCGAGCGCATCGCCCGCGATCTCCACGACCACGTCATCCAGCGGCTGTTCGCGGTGGGGATGTCGCTGCAGGCCGCCACCCACGCCGTGGCCGACCCGGCCGCGGCCGAGCGCATCGGCGAGTCGATCGAGGAGCTCGATGCCACCATCCGCGACGTCCGGTCCACCATCTTCTCCCTGGCGCTCCGCCCGACAGAGCGGGCCGAGACGAGCCCCCGGGCCCGCATCCTCGAGGTGGCCTCCGGCGCCGCCGCCGGCCTCGGTTTCCAGCCCCGGCTGCAGTTCGAGGGCCCGGTCGACACCAGGGTCCGGGCCACCCTGATCCCGGACGTGGTGGCGGTGGTGCGCGAGGCCCTCTCCAACGCGGCGCGCCACGCCCACGCCACCCAGGTCGAGGTGCGGATCGCCGTGCACGACGACCTCGTCGTCACCGTGACCGACGACGGCACCGGCATGGGGGACACCACCCGGTCGAGCGGCCTGTCCAACATGCGGGCCCGGGCCGAGGCCCGGGGCGGGACCATGACGGCCGGCGACGTCGGTAAAGGGAGCCGGCCCGGGACCCGGATCGAGTGGCGGGTGCCGCTCGAGGACGGCTGAGGACCGAGCCTCAGCCGTCGGGGTCGGAGGCCTCGCTCAGCTCCACCTGGCGCCGGGCGATGACGTGGACGTCGACGTCCCCGTCGGCGGCGAAGCGCAGGACCCGCTGCACCACCGACCCCTTGGTGAGCTCCTCCCAGCGGCTGCGGCGGCTCGAGCCCAGCACGATCTGGGTGACCTGGTGCTCCCGGGCGAAGTCCACGAGGGCCCGGGCGGGGTCGTCGCGCTGCAGCTCGTGCCACTGGGCCCCGAGGGCGTCGGTGAGCGTGTGCAGCTCGGCCAGGGCGTCCCGGCCGGGACGGCGGTTGGCGTCGGAGGCCACGTAGACGGCGTGGAGGTCGGCCTTGGTGCGGGCCGCGATGCGGGCGGCCCGGCGGATCACGGCGTCGGTCCCCTGGGCCCCGGTGACGGCCACCATGATGCGCTCGCGCGTCTCCCACACGGCGTCGGGATGCCGGGCGCGCAGGAACTCGAGCAGCTCCTCCTCGGTCTCGTCGGCCACGAAGCGCAGGGCCAGCTCCCGCAGGGCCACCAGGTTCTCGGTGCGGAAGAAGTGGGTCAGGGCGTCGGGCACCTTGTCGGCGGGGTAGATGTTGCCGTGCACCATGCGCCGCCGCAGGGCCTCGGGCGAGGAGTCGATGAGCTCGAGCTGATCGGCGCGGCGCACCACCCAGTCGGGGACGCGCTCGCGCACCTTGATCCCGGTCATGCGCTCGACGGCGTCGGCGATGCTCTCGAGGTGCTGGACGTTGACGGTGGTGATCACGGCGATCCCGGCCCCGAGGAGCTCGAGGACGTCCTCCCACCGCTTCTCGTTGCGCCCCGACCCCGGCACGTTGGTGTGGGCCAGCTCGTCCACGAGGGCCACCCTCGGCCGGCGCTCCAGCACGGCGTCGACGTCCATCTCCTCGAACTGCGTGCCCCGGTAGGTGACGAGCTTGCGGGGCACGACCTCGAGGTCGCGGATGAGCTCGGCCGTGCGGGGCCGGCCGTGGGTCTCGACGAAGCCCACCACCACGTCGGCCCCGCGGCGGTGGCGCCGCCAGCCCTCGTCGAGCATGGCGAAGGTCTTGCCCACGCCCGCCACGGCCCCGAGGTAGATGCGGAAGCGCCCCGTGGGGCCCACGGCGTCGGACTCCACGGCGCTGTGACCGGGCCCCGCACCGGCACCGGCAGAGGCCCGCGCCGGCCGGGGCGGGCCGGCCGGGGCCGACGCCCCACCCGTCCCGCCGTCGGTGCGGCCCTCGGCACCTTCGCCGGGAGCGGCGCGTGGGTCGGCGGACGGCACGCCGTCAGTCTGCCCCACCCCGGTAACGTGGAAGGCGAGGGACGCGAGGTACGAGCGATGCGGACGGGGCGGCGGGGGGTAGAGGGCTCGATCGTCGGGGCCGCCGTCATGGCGGCGCTCACGCTGGCCATGCTGCCGGTGCGCACCCACCTGAGCGTGGCCACCACGGCGCTCGTGCTCGTGGTCCCTGTCGTGGCCGCCGTGGTGGTGGGGGGGCTGTCGGCCGGGCTCTTCGCCGTTGCGGCGGGATTCCTCGTCTACGACCTCGTCTTCATCCCGCCCTACGACACCCTGTCCGTGGGCGCCAGCCAGAACTGGATCGCCCTGGTCGTGTACGTGGCCGTCATGCTCCTCGTGGCCAGCGTCGTGGCCCGCCTGGAGTCGACCCGGGCCGAGACCCATCAGCGCGAGCAGGCGGTCCGCCGGCTCTTCGAGCTGACCGACCTCCTCATCGAGGACCGGCCGTTGCCGGAGGTCCTGGAGCTCATCGTGTCCACCGTCCACGACGCCTTCGGGTTGCGCAGCGTGGCCCTCATGCTCCCGGTGGGTCCCGGCCTAGAGGTCGTGGCGTCGGCGGGCGAGCCGCTCTCCGAGCACCAGCAGCGGGCCGTGGCCCCCTCGCCCGGCGTCCCGGCCAGCCTGCGGAGCGCGGCGGTGGGGACACCCGACGACTTCCAGACCGTGGCCCTGGCCGCCACCGGCCGGCCCATCGGCCTGCTGCGCATCGGGGGCCCCGCCCCCGGGCCCCACGGCCAGGAGCTCCTCCGCACCTTCGCCAACCAGCTGGCGCTGGCCCTGGAACGGGCCCAGCTCCGGGAGCAGGCCCTGCGCACCGAGCTCCTGGAGGAGGTCGAGCGGCTGCAGCGGGCCCTGGTGCGGGCGGTCTCGCACGACCTGCGCACCCCCCTGGCCACCATAAAGATGGCCGCCTCCACCCTCCACGACGACGGGGTGGCGGTGGGCCCGTCGGAGCGCAGCGAGCTGGTGCGGCTCATCGAGGAGCAGGCCGACCGCCTCGACCGCCTGGTCACCAACCTCCTCGACGTGTCACGCATGGAGTCGGGGGCCCTCGAGGTGCACACCGAGCCCATCGCCGTGGTGGACCTGGTCCAGGAGGCCCTGGGGGGGCGCCGGCGCCTGGCCGGTGACGTCCCCGTCACCATCGCCGTGGACCGGGACCTCCCCCTGGTGGACGTGGACCACCTGCTCGTGACGCAGGTCCTGGCCAATCTCCTCGACAACGCCGCCCGCTATGCCCCGCCCGGCACGGCGGTGACGGTGTCGGGGCGCCGTGGCGACCCCGGGCTGGTCGAGGTGGCCGTCGAGGACGGCGGGCCCGGCGTCCCCCGGGCCGAGCGGGGCGAGGTCTTCGCCCTCTTCAGCCGCAGCGGCTCGGGCGGCGGCACCGGGGTGGGGCTGTCCATCGCCCGGGCCTTCCTGGCCGCCCACGGCCAGCGCATCTGGATCGAGGACGCCCCGGGGGGCGGGGCCCGGTTCTGCTTCACCCTGCCCGTCGCCGCCGTGGCGGCGGTGGCCCCCTAGATGGCACGCGTCCTCGTCGTCGACGACGACCAGGCCCTGCTGCGGGCCCTGCGCATCGGCCTCGGCGCCCTCGGCTACGACGTGGTGGTGGCCGGCACCGGGGCCCAGGGGATCACCCAGGCGGCCATGGCCTCCCCCGACGTGGTCGTGCTCGACCTGGGCCTCCCCGACCTCGACGGCCTCGAGGTGTGCCGCCGCATCCGCCAGTGGAGCGAGGTGCCCGTCATCGTGCTCTCGGCCGACGGGACCGAGGACCGCAAGATCGCCGCCCTCGACGGCGGCGCCGACGACTACATGACCAAGCCCTTCGGCATGGGCGAGCTCGAGGCCCGCCTGCGGGTGGCCCAGCGTCACCGCGCCGCCGAGGGCGACGCCGTGACGGCCAAGGAGCTGGCCGTGGGCCCCCTCGAGCTCGACCTGGTCCACCACCAGGTCCGCATGGCGGGGGAGCCCGTCGAGCTCACCACCCGGGAGTTCGCCCTGCTCGCCTTCCTGGCCCGCCACGCCGGCAAGCTCTGCACCCACCGCATGATCCTCGACGAGGTGTGGGGGCCGCACCACGGGTCCCAGACCGACTCCCTGCGCGTCTACGTCTACCGCCTGCGCCGCAAGCTGGGGGACGAGGACGGCACCTTCCTCCGCACCCACCCCGGGGTCGGCTACCAGCTCGTGACCGAGCCGGGCTGAGGTCACCGCCGGCACCGTCCCGTCCCTCTCAGGCCTCGAAGCGGTAGCGGGGGTTCCACAGGGCCCGCTCCGTCCCCTCGGCCAGCACCGTCCCCTCCACCGCCAGCCGGGCCCCGGCCACCACGCCCGGGACGGCCCGCACCCCGGTGAAGACGAGGAGGAGGCACCCCGAGCCGTCGTCGAGGACCGCCGTCCACGCCGGCATGGTCCGCCACCGGCCGTGCCCGGCCCCGGTGAGGGTCCCGGTCACCGCCACCCGGCCCCGGGGGACGGCGTCGGCGACGCGGGCCGCCACGGCACGTCCTCGGCAGGGCGGGACCGGGCCGGCGTCGCTCACCGGAGCTTGGCCAGCCCCTCGTTGAGCTGGAGGACGTCGATGTAGCTGCCGCCGAGGAAGCCGAGCTGCTCACCGTTGGTCTCCCTGGCGATCAGAGCCCGCAGGGCCGAGGGGGCGACGCCGAGGGACCGGGCGATCATGGGCACCTGCACCAGGGCGTCGGCGGGGGAGATGTCGGGATCGAGACCGCTGCCCGAGGTGGTGACGAGGTCAGGCGTGGGGTCGATCCCGTGGCTGTGCCACCACGCCACCAAGGCCGTGGTGTCGGCCACCAGGACCTTCGAGCGTGGCCCGAGGTTCGTGGCCGAGGACTCCCCGCTCACCCCGTTCGCCTCGAGCGGGTTGTCGCCCCCCGAGGCCGGGGTGCAGCCCTTGGGTGCGTCGGCCCCGCACACCACCGCCCCGTAGGGGCCGGTGTCGTCGGGGCGCCCGTTGAACCACCGCGTGCTGGGCCAGTAGCCCTTGGTGCCGTCGAAGGTGCTCGTCACCGACCAGTTCTGGCCGATGAGGGTGGAGCCGTCGGCGGTGATCGAGCCGTCGGCCTGGTGCTTGAAGAACAGCTGGGCCACGCCGGTGCCGGCGAAGGCGTAGACGAAGCCGAAGAAGACGGTGAACACGACGACGGCGACGACAGAGCGGCGGAGGTGGGTGATCATGATCGGGCTTCCATCAGTAGGCGTGCAGGGCGACCAGGACGAGGTCGATGAGCTTGATGAAGAAGAAGGGCACGATGATCCCGCCGAGGCCGTAGATCACGACGTTGCGGCGCAGGATGGCGGCCGAGGACGAGGGCCGGAACCGCACCCCCCGTAGCGCCAGCGGGATCAGGGCCACGATGACCAGGGCGTTGAAGATCACGGCCGAGAGCACCGCGCTCGAGGGGCTGTGCAGCTTCATGATGTTGAGGGTGTTCAGCTGCGGGTAGGTGGCAGCGAAGAGGGCGGGGATGATGGCGAAGTACTTGGCCACGTCGTTGGCGATGGAGAAGGTGGTGAGCGACCCCCGGGTGATGAGGAGCTGCTTGCCGATCTCGACGACGTCGATGAGCTTGGTGGGGTTGGAGTCGAGGTCGACCATGTTCCCCGCCTCCTTGGCCGCCGTGGTCCCGGTGTTCATGGCCACGCCCACGTCGGCCTGGGCCAGGGCGGGAGCGTCGTTGGTGCCGTCGCCGGTCATGGCCACGAGCTTGCCCCCCTCCTGCTCGGTCCGGATGAGGGCCATCTTGGCTTCGGGGGTGGCCTCGGCCAGGTAGTCGTCGACGCCCGCCTCCTGGGCGATGGCCGCCGCCGTCAGGGGGTTGTCGCCCGTGATCATGACGGTGCGGATGCCCATCTGGCGCATCTCGTCGAACTTCTCGCGGATGCCGGTCTTGACCACGTCCTTGAGCTCGATGACCCCGAGCACCCGGGGCCCGTCCGCCACGACCAGCGGGGTGGACCCCGAACGCGACAGGCGCTCGACGATCTGGTCCAGTCCCTCGGGGCTGGCGCCGCCCTGCTCCTCGACCCAGCGCCGCACCGAGTCCGCCGCCCCCTTGCGGATCTTGCGCCCGTCCATGTCCAGTCCCGACATGCGGGTGATGGCCGAGAAGGGCACGAAGCTGTGCTCGGCGCCCAGATCGCGCTCCCTGATGGCGAAGCGCTCCTTGGCCAGCACCACGATGGAGCGCCCCTCGGGGGTCTCGTCGGCCAGCGAGGCCAGCTGGGCGGCGTCGGCGAGGTCCTCCTCGGTCGCCCCACTGGCGGGGAAGAACCCCGAGGCCATGCGGTTGCCGAGGGTGATGGTGCCGGTCTTGTCCAGCAGGAGGGTCTGGACGTCGCCGGCCGCCTCCACCGCCCGGCCGCTCATGGCCAGCACGTTGCGCTGGACCAGGCGGTCCATCCCGGCGATGCCGATGGCCGACAGCAGGGCCCCGATGGTGGTGGGGATGAGGCACACGAGCAGCGACACCAGGATGACCACCGACACCGTGGCGCCGGAGTAACGGCCGAAGGGCTGCAGGGTGACCACCACGGGGATGAAGACGATGGTGAGGACGGCCAGGAGGATGGTGAGGGCGATCTCGTTGGGGGTCTTCTGGCGGTTGGCCCCCTCCACCAGGGTGATCATGCGGTCCAGGAAGGTGTGGCCCCGCTCCGCCGTGATCCGCACCACGATGCGGTCGGAGAGCACCTTGGTCCCACCGGTGACGGCCGAGCGGTCCCCGCCCGACTCCCGGATGACCGGGGCCGACTCGCCCGTGATGGCGGACTCGTCCACCGAGGCGATGCCCTCCACGATCTCCCCGTCGGAGGGGATGACGTCGTTGGCCTCGCACACCACCAGGTCGCCCTTGGCCAGCTCGGCCGCGGCGACCCTCTCCTCGGTGCCGTCGGCTCGCAGGCGCCGGGCCGCGGTCTCCGAACGCATCTTGCGCAGGGTGTCGGCCTGGGCCTTGCCCCGGCCCTCGGCCATGGCCTCGGCGAAGTTGGCGAAGATCACCGTCAGGAACAGCCAGATGGTGATGGACCAGTCGAACTTGCCGGGGTGGGCGATCGACTCGATGAGCGTGACGACGGTGCCCACCAGCACCACGAACATGACGGGGTTCCTGACCTGGACCCGGGGGTCGAGCTTCTTGAAGGCGTCCCACAGGGCCCGGCGCAGGATCTCGCGGTCGAACAGGCTCCGGGACTGGGCCACTCCCCGGGCCGAACCGCCCGGCTCGGGCACGGGCTCGGACTGGACAGGGTGCGTGACGGTGGTCATCAGAAGAACTTTCCGTGGCTGAGCTGCTCGACGATGGGGCCGAGGGAGACGGCGGGGAAGAACGTGAGGCCACCGATGATCACGATGACGCCGATGGTGAGCCCGATGAACATGGAGTTGTCGGTGCGGAAGGTGCCGAGGGACTCGGGCACGGTGTTCTTGGCCGCCAGCGACCCCGCCAGGGCCAGTGCCGGGATCAGCACCCCGAACCGGCCCAGCAGCATGTCGACGGCGCCGACGATGTTGTAGAAGGCGGTGTTGCCGGTCAGGCCGGCCATGGCCGAGCCGTTGTTGTTGGCCTGCGAGGTGAGGCCGTAGAGGATCTCGGTGAAGCCGTGCGGCCCGCTGTTGAGCGGGCCCGCCCGCCCGGCATGGATCGACACGGCGATGGCGGTGATCACGAGCACGATGACGGGCATGACCAGCGCCCCCAGGCCGGCGAGCTTCACCTCCCGGGCCTGGATCTTCTTCCCCAGGTACTCCGGTGTTCGCCCGATCATGAGGCCGCCGATGAACACGGCGATGACGGCGTAGATGAGGATGGTGTAGAGCCCGCTGCCGGTGCCGCCCGGGGTCACCTCGCCGAGCATCATGCCGGTGAGGGGGCCGAAGCCGCCCATGGGGGTGTAGGAGTCGGTGGCGCTGTCGACCGCCCCGTCCGAGGTCTGGGTCATCGACACGTTGAACAGGGCACTGGTCGTGTCGCCGAAGCGCACCTCCTTGCCCTCGGTGTTCCCGACCGTCGAGTGGACCCCGGCCGCGACGACGGCCGGGTTGTTGGTGTGCTCGGAGTAGCTGGTGAAGCCCACCCAGACGCCGAAGATGATGACCATGGCGCCCAGCAGGGCGGCGCCGTGGCGGACACTCTTCACCATCTTGCCGAAGGTGTAGGTGAGGGCGAAGGGGATCGACAGGGTCAGCCAGATGTAGAGCAGGTTGGTGAACGCGGTCGGGTTCTCGAAGGGATGGGCCAGGTCGACGTTGAAGAACCCGCCGCCGTTCGTCCCGAGCTGCATGATGGCGCCCATGAACCCGGCCGGCCCCCGGGCGATGGTCTGGGTCACACCGTTCAAGGGGTCGTGGATCGAGACCGGTCCGGCCAGGGTCTGCACCGCCCCCTGCCCCACGAGGATGATCCCGGCCAGGAAGGAGACGGGGAGGAGGATGTAGAGCATGCACCGGGTCAGGTCGACCCAGAAGTTGCCGATGGTGGGCGAGTTGCGCCGGGAGAAGCCCCGCACGAGGGCGATGGCGGCGGCGATCCCGACGGCGGCGCTCACGAATTGCTCGACAGCGAGCACGCCGATCTGGGAGAAGTACGACATGGTGGTCTCGCCGCCGTAGTTCTGCCAGTTGGTGTTGGTGAGGAACGACACCGCGGTGTTGAAGCTGAGCGCCGGCGGAACGGCCCCGAAGTGCTGGGGGTTGAGCGGCAGCGATCCCTGGATGCGCAGCACCAGGTACCCGAAGGCGACGATGACAGCGGAGAAGACGACCAGCGATCCCGCATAGCGCTTCCATGACTGCTCCTGCTCGGGGCTCGTCCCGAGCATGCGGTAGAAGGGTCGCTCGGCCCAGGCCAGGAAGTGGACCCGGCCCTCGAAGACGTCGGCCATGTAGGAGCCGAGGAAGCGCCAGGCGAGGGCCAGCGCCACGACCAGCACGACGATGGTCCAGAAGAAGCCCATCAGAACCACTCGGGCTTGAACAGGGCCACCCCGAGGTAGACGAAGACGACGATGGCGACACCGAGCAGCAGACCCTGCACCCAGGTCATACGTGCTCCAGTCCCCAGATGAGGCCGAGCATCACGAGCGCGAAGGCCAGGATGCCGACCACGACGAGAAAATCGGCCATGGAGCGAGCATGGGCCCGCCTGGCGTGAACCGGTCGTGAACGCCAGCCCGGGGGCGTGAAAAAAGCGTGAACGCCTGCCGCCCCTCCCCGCCCGGGCCGGCTTGCACCGGGGGCGGGATTCCTGGGAAACTGCGTCGACCTGGGGAAACGCCGTTCTCCACCTGCCGTGGCGGAGCGACACCCCGGCGACGTCGTCCAGCACTCCCGGCGGGGCGAGCCGGGGCCACTACCCGAGGGTCCCATTGCACGAGCCGCACCCATCGCCGTCGTTGGCCGAGGAACAGCAGCAGCGCACCCGCAGCCGGATCCGGCAGGCCGCCATGGAGGTCGTGGCCCGCCGGGGCTTCGACGCCACGGTGGAGGCCGTGGCCGAGGCCTCGGGGGTCTCGCCCCGAACCGTCTTCCGCCATTACGCCACCCACGACAACCTGATCCTGACCACGGTGCGGGACATGTTCGAGGCCTGCGGGCAGCGCCCCGTCGACGAGGTGACCCCACCCGATGTCGACCTCGACGCCTGGCTCGAGGGCCTGGCCCTGGTCGTGCACCGCCGCAACGACGAGATCCTGGGCGAGGCGTTCTGGGACATCCACGCCTCGCGACCCGACGCCCCGTCCGAGGCCCTGTCCGAGGTGAACGAGCTCCGGCGCCGGTTCCGCCTCCGGGGCGTGCGCTACCTGGCCGACCTGGCCTGGCGCACGGCGGGGGGCACCGGTGACGCCCCGGGGGAGCTCGTCCTCGGCTTCGCCCTCAACCTCTCGGCCTTCGCCACCAAGGCCCTCATGGTCGACTTCGACCAGACCCCGGCCCAGGTGGCCGCCGTCACCTCCGACATCCTCCAGATGCTGCTCCACCGTGCCGTGGAGCGGCAGCGGGCGATCCCGGGGACCCCGCCGGACGGGGGACCCGACGGCACCCCGGGGGCGGCCCCGGCCGCCGCGCCCGGAGAGGACTAGACGGGCACGGTCCACTAGCGTGGTGGCGGGGGTGACGGGGGGTGGAGCTCGATGGGTCTGCTGCGCATCCGACGGACGACGGGCGGTCCCGGCCCGCGCTCGGTGGCCGAGCTCCTCGGGGCCGGCCC